>Ga0209487_1002729_pt1 | contig 14201 bp, 10 predicted proteins | sample Poulit2012_FD_187524 | JGI IMG/M metagenome (GOLD analysis project Ga0209487, IMG submission 187524) | Agricultural soil microbial communities from Georgia to study Nitrogen management - Poultry litter 2012 (SPAdes) (version 2) | ecosystem: Environmental > Terrestrial > Soil > Agricultural land... | reverse complement strand
GGGTTTACGCGGTTCTCCAACCGTCGAACTATCCTTTAACAATTGTCGCGTCCATAAAGATCAATTGTTAGGTGTAGAAGGGGAAGGATATAAAATTGCCCTTGCTCAACTAAATGTCGGAAGAATAGGTATTGCAGCTCAGGCGCTCGGTATTGCGGAAGCTGCATTAGAAGAAAGTATTAAATATGCAAAGGAACGCGAACAATTCGGCCGACCAATCGCTTCACAACAAGGAATATCTTTTAAATTAGCAAATATGGCAACAGACGTTGAGGCGGCAAAATTGTTAACATACCATGCGGCGAATTTAGTGACAGCTAAGCAACCTTGTGCAAAAGAAGCATCAATGGCTAAATTGTATGCTTCCCAAGCAGCTGTTAAATGTGCGATTGAAGCCGTGCAAATTCATGGCGGTTATGGATATACAGAGGATTATCCAGTCGAGCGATTTTTCCGCGATGCAAAAGTGACACAAATTTACGAAGGAACAAATGAAATACAACGTATCGTCATTGCAAAGCAATTACTTAAAGATTAATTATTTTTTAATGTAAAAATAATGGGGGGATAAAAAATGAATTTCGAATTAACGGAAGAACAGCAAATGTTACGGCAAATGGTTCGTGACTTTGCTGAACGTGAAGTTGAACCAACAGCAGCTGAGCGGGATGAAGAAGAACGATTTGATCGGGCAATTTTCGATAAAATGGCTCAGTTAGGATTAACGGGCATTCCTTGGCCTGTAGAATATGGTGGAATAGGCTCAGACTATGTCAGTTATGTAATCGCCGTCGAGGAGCTATCACGTGTTTGTGCATCAACCGGGGTTACTTTATCAGCCCATATTTCTTTGGCAAGTTGGCCGATTTATAAATATGGAACTGAAGAGCAAAAGCAAAATTTTTTACGCCGCTTAGCGACAGGTGAAGCGCTTGGGGCCTATGCACTTTCAGAACCAGGTGCCGGTAGTGATGTCGCTTCAATGAAAATGACCGCGACGAAAGATGGCGATGACTATATACTAAACGGAAATAAAGTATGGATTACAAACGGTGAAGTTGGAGATATTTACGTCGTTTTTGCGAAAACTAATCCAGACGAGCGCCACCGAGGGATTAGTGCATTTATCGTCGAAAAAGGAACAGAAGGATTTACGTTCGGTAAAAAGGAGAAAAAGTTAGGGATCCGTTCATCACCGACGACTGAACTCATTTTTGAAAACTGTCGTATTCCAAAAGAAAATTTACTCGGTCAAGAAGGTGAAGGTTTTAAAATTGCCATGACGACACTTGATGGGGGGCGCAATGGTATCGCAGCCCAAGCCTTAGGTATTGCCCAGGGAGCATTAGATAAATCAATCGCTTATGCAAAAGAACGTGAACAGTTCGGTAAACCAATTGCCTACAATCAAGGAATATCTTTTAAATTGGCTGATATGGCGACAGAGGTTGAGGCTGCTCGTTTATTAACTTATCAGGCGGCATGGCTTGAGTCAGAAGGAAAGCCGTACGGAAAAGCTTCGGCAATGTCAAAATTGTTTGCTGGTGATGCTGCCATGCGCATAACAGTTGAAGCTGTACAAATCTTCGGTGGTTATGGTTATACGAAAGACTATCCTGTCGAAAGATATATGCGTGATGCAAAAATTACTCAAATTTACGAAGGAACGAATGAAATTCAACGTCTCGTTATTGGTCGTATGTTAACGAATGAATAACATTTTACGAAGGGGTTTTACCGATGCATCCACTCGTTGAACGGATTAAAAATAAAGATGTTCGCGCCTTAGCTCGGGCAATTACAAAAGTAGAAAATGATCATCCCGATAAGTTATCTCTATTAAGTGACGTTTTTTCCTTACAAACGAATGCTCATATGATTGGAATTACTGGCTCGCCCGGTGCTGGTAAAAGTACGCTCGTCAATCGTTTAATCGCTCATATTCGTGCGAAGGATTTAACAGTCGCTGTTATTGCCGTTGATCCAACGAGTCCATTTAGTGGTGGGGCTTTATTAGGTGATCGGGTACGGATGAATAATCATTTTACCGATCATGGAGTTTTCATTCGTAGTATGGCAACCCGGGGAAGTCTCGGGGGTTTAGCCCGTGCAACAAAAGATGTCCTTCGAATTTGCGATGCGTATGGTTTTGATGTTATTATCGTTGAAACGGTAGGTGTCGGTCAGTCGGAACTTGATATTATGAAAATTGCTGACACAACAGCAGTCGTTTTAACCCCTAATAGTGGGGACGTTTTACAAGTGTTTAAAGCAGGTATTATGGAGATTGCTGATTTGTTCGTTATTAATAAGTCTGATTTACAAGGTGTCGGGAAATTACGCGGTTTATTAAAAGAACTAGTCGCAATGTCATCTACTGAAACATATACTATTCCGATCGTTAAAGTTATCGCAACGGAAAATAAAGGAATCACCGAATTATGGCAAGCAATCGAAGACCATTACACATATTTATATAAAACAACTGCTGGTAAGAAACAACGAGAACAACAATGGGAATTAGAAGTGAAAGAACTTATTCGTGAGGAAATTTGGCGCGATGTTTCCGATTATATTAATGACCACCCATCATTAATGGTTCAAGAGAAACTTGGCGATCCATACCGTTTGGCTAAACAAATATATGAGCAATGGAAACAATATTTAGAGGAGCGGGATAAAAGTGATGCGAGGTAAAGTGATAACATCGGTAAAAGATACACAACTTATTGAAAAAAGAAGAGAACAAATTGTCAAAGCAGCAATTTCTTTATTTAAAAACAAAGGATTTCACAAAACAACAACCCGGGAAATTGCCAAAGAATCCGGATTTAGTATCGGCACACTTTATGAGTATATTCGTCAAAAAGAAGATATTTTGTTTCTCGTCTGTGAAGCAATTCATAACGATGTTGATCTACATTTAAAACAAGTGATTGATTTAGAAAATCCTTCCATCGATCATTTAATAACTGTCGTCAAATCATATTTTCAACTGATGGATGAGATGCAAGATGAAGTTATCGTTATGTATCAAGAAATCAAATCATTAGAAGAAAAAACACGCACATACATTTTACAAAAAGAACGTGAAATGATCCAAATGTTAAAGCAAGTTATCGTCAGTTGTACACCCCACTATATTTCAGAGATGGATGCAGAACTTTTAGCGAACAATATTTTTGTGCAAGGACAAATGTGGGGTTTCAGACGGTGGGCATTACATCAACAATTTACGTTAGAATCATATACTGAGCGACAAATTCAATTTTTATTAAAAGCATTATCAATTGATACAGACGAGGTAGATGTTTAAAGGAAAGGATATATTTTGTTAGTTATGTTTTAACAATGACCATAAGGAGGTAATTTGATGGGAAAGATAGAAATCTATCGACCGAAAAACAATGTTCGTTTTGTAACCGCTTCCAGTTTATTTGATGGTCATGATGCTTCGATTAACATTATGCGACGCATTATGCAATCAAGCGGCGCAGAAGTTATCCACTTAGGTCACAACCGCTCTGTTGAAGAAGTCGTCCGCGCTGCGATTCAAGAAGATGTTCAAGGGATTGCTGTATCATCCTATCAAGGTGGACATGTTGAATATTTTAAATATATGATCGATCTTTTAAAAAAATATCATGCAGAACATATAAAGGTTTTCGGTGGTGGCGGTGGAACAATTATTCCAAGGGAAATAAAAGAGTTGCACAATTATGGTGTTTCTTGGATTTTTTCACCTGAGGATGGACGAAAATATGGTCTTCAAGGGATGATTAATGAAATACTTAAATTAGCCGATTTTCCAACACCTGTTCAATTAGAAAAAGATAAGCAACAGTTAACTTTAGGTAACCAACAGGCGATTGGTCGGTTAATCACATATGTTGAGCAAAACCAAGAAGCAAAAGATGACCTGTTAGCAGAACTGTATGATGAAACTAAAGAAAAGACTCCTGTGTTAGGAATAACGGGAACAGGTGGAGCGGGGAAAAGTTCCTTAACGGATGAACTTATTCGTCGATTCATTCATACGATTAACGATAAAAAAATTGCTGTTATTTCTATTGACCCGACAAAACGCCGTACAGGTGGAGCTTTATTAGGGGACCGCATCCGAATGAATGCAATTGTTCACGAACGAGTATATATGCGTTCATTAGCGACGCGGGGCTCACAAAGTGAACTTTCTCATGCGATTGAAGATGCAATCAAAGTCGTTCGAGCAGCAGGTTATGATTTTATTATTGTTGAGACGAGCGGTATTGGGCAAGGAGATGCAGCGATTACTGATATTACCGATTTGTCAATGTATGTTATGACGGCTGAATTCGGTGCACCGACACAATTAGAAAAAATTGATATGATCGACTATGCTGATTTTATCGTCATAAATAAGTTTGAACAAAGTGGTTCAGAGGATGCACTTAACCAAGTCCGTAAACAATATGAGCGAAGTCGCATGTTATTTGGTAAAGATGCTAAAAAGTTTCCAGTTTTCGGAACAATTGCGAACCAATTTAACGATGCTGGAACGAACGCTCTTTTTGCTGCTATTATCGATACGTTAAATGAAAGATATGGTTGGGATGAATCAGTTGATTTTGAACGCTATGTCATCGCAGAAAAACAAAATACGATTATACCAAACAATCGTCGCTATTATTTACAAGAAATAAGTCAAACGGTACGTAATTATCATAAAAAAGTCGATGAACAAAGTAAAATTGCTCGTAAACTTTATCAATTATCCGGAGCAAAGGCACTTATCGATGACGAATTAGCACAACAATCGATTGAGCAGTCAATCGAAACATATGAAGCAAAACTAAACAGGGAAAGTGAGCAATTACTTAATGCTTGGGATGAACTAAAGGAAGCTTACGAGCAAGAACAAATGACTTTTAAAGTGCGCGATCGTGACATTCATGTAGATTTAACGACGGAATCTTTATCAGGCCTTCATATTCGTAAAGTTGCTTTTCCGAAGTTCATTGATTGGGGTGAGCGTTTACGGTGGCTTTTAAGGGAAAATGTCCCCGGAAGGTTTCCGTTTACGGCAGGTGTTTATCCCTTTAAACGTGAAGGAGAAGACCCAACTCGTCAATTTGCTGGGGAAGGAACTCCTGAGCGAACGAATCGCCGGTTTCATTATTTATCAAAGAACGACAAAGCTAAACGTCTATCGACCGCCTTTGATTCGGTCACATTGTATGGGGAAGATCCATCTGAGCGTCCGGATATATACGGTAAAGTCGGAGAAAGTGGTGTAAGTATATGTACCCTTGACGATATGAAAAAGCTTTACAAAGGATTTGATTTAACGGATCCTTTAACATCTGTTTCGATGACGATTAATGGGCCAGCACCAATTATTTTAGCGATGTATTTCAATACAGCGATTGATCAACAAATCGAAAGGTTTATTGAAAAAAATGATCGTGAGCCGACTACGGAAGAATATGAAACGATAAAAGACGAGACACTTTCCGTCGTTCGTGGTACTGTGCAAGCAGATATTTTAAAAGAAGACCAAGGACAAAATACGTGCATTTTTTCAACGGAATTTGCTTTACGAATGATGGGCGATATTCAACAATATTTCATCGATAAAAATGTTCGTAATTATTATTCCGTGTCAATTTCTGGTTACCATATTGCCGAAGCAGGCGCAAATCCGATTACTCAACTCGCCTTTACGTTAGCGAATGGTTTTACGTACGTTGAATATTATTTAAGTCGTGGGATGGATATTAACGCCTTTGCGCCAAACTTATCCTTCTTCTTCTCAAATGGTCTTGATCCGGAATATACAGTTATCGGTCGGGTTGCACGACGTATTTGGGCAGTCGTCATGCGTGATAAATACGGGGCGGATGAACGGAGTCAAAAATTAAAATACCATATTCAAACATCCGGTCGATCATTACACGCTCAAGAAATAGCTTTTAACGATATTCGTACAACTTTACAAGCATTAATTGCGATTCAAGACAATTGTAATTCATTGCATACGAACGCTTACGATGAAGCAATTACGACACCAACAGAGGAATCTGTCCGTCGCGCGATGGCGATTCAAATGATCATTAATCGTGAATTCGGCTTAACGAAAAATGAAAACCCATTACAAGGATCCTTTATTATCGAGGAATTGACAGACCTTGTCGAAGAAGCTGTTTTACAAGAGTTCGAACGGATTAATGATCGTGGTGGTGTGTTAGGGGCGATGGAGCGACAATATCAACGGAGTAAAATTCAAGAAGAATCACTTTACTACGAACATAAAAAACATTCTGGTGAATTACCAATTATTGGAGTTAATACGTATTTAAGCCCAACACCAACAACAGAAGAGGAGCTCGATTCTATGGAATTAGCCCGAGCGACGACAGAAGAAAAAGAACACCAAATTTCAGAACTGCATAAATTTCAGCAAAAAAATAAAGAACACGTCGATGCCGCTCTTGAACGGTTAAAACAAGTTGCAACATCAAATGGGAACATTTTTGCTGAACTTATGGAAACTGTAAAGGTTGCAAGTCTCGGTCAAATAACTCAAGCTCTTTATGAAGTCGGTGGGCAATATCGTCGTAATATGTAACAAAGTAGAAAAAATTTGGCTAAAAATTCGTAAGTAAAACTTAACCGATAATTAGAAACTGTTTAGTCGCTAATTATCGGTTATACTTTTTTCAAGGTCGATTAAAACATATTCCAATTTATTTAATAAAACAGTTTTTGATTCGGTTAATGCGCGTTGTAAGGTCACATGCTCGTCAACGAGAGAATATATTTTTGTAAACTGTTTTGTCAGTAAATCAACTTCAGAAACACTACCAGAAATTAATAAGCTTGGCACTTCATATTTGTTGGCAAGTTTTGCTACATATCCGGGAGCTTTGCCATATAATGTTTGCATATCACTTTTACCTTCACCAGTGAAAACGAAATTCGCCTCCGAAATACAACTTTCAAGGGCAATCGTTTCGCCGACAATTTCCGCACCGGAAACGATTTTTCCATTTAATACGAGAAATGCAAAACCTAAACCACCTGCACTACCGGCACCAGGATCATTTATATAAGATTTAGTAAGCTTAGCTGATTGTTCAACTAAAGTGGCATATGTTAGCATTGCTTGATCAGTGATTTTTAACTCCTCGTTTGTTAATCCTTTTTGTGGTCCAAATATATAAGTAGCACCATTTTCTCCAGTTAGTGGATGGTCAACATCGCTAGCTACAACAATCTCACAATCCCAAATTCGTGAATCAATTGTCGATAAGTTAATATTTGTTATTTTGAATAAATCTTTACCGAAAATATTTGCCCGTTTGTTATTTTTTGTCTGCATCGTCGCTCCTAAGGCTTGTAACATACCTAATCCACCATCATTCGTTGCACTGCCACCAAGGCCAACAATAAACTTTTTATATCCATTATTTAGAGCAAATATAATCGCTTCTCCGACTCCATAGGTCGTCGTATAGTAAGGATGGCGAGATGTCTTAGGTACGAGCGGTAAACCGGCAATGACAGCAACTTCTATAATGACTGTATCGTTATTAATAATACCTATATTCGTTGTTAACCGTTTACCTAATGGTCCGGTAACATTAATCGTTAACCGTTCACTTTTTTCGGACGCTGCTAGTAAAGCTTCAAGTGTCCCTTCACCTCCATCAGCCATCGGTTTCATCATAATTTCCGCAGTCGGCCATTTTTTCAAAATAGCATTTTTCATCACATTTGCGACTTCTACTTGTGATAATGTCCCTTTAAACGAATCGGGAGCAATGACGAACTTCATAAATTACACTCCTAAAAGACCTTTAAATTTCCGTGCAAAGAAAGCAAATATTTGTATGGTTAATTTCATTTGTAAACAATAATTGTCATAAATTAGTTTACCGAAAAATGAAAATAATTTCATCTAGACCAACTACTTGAAATTTATAGTATGTCATTAAATATTGTTTTTAAAATACTAAAAAATAAGACATAATTACTTGAGCATACGTATATAACTATTGAAAGTGTAATCATATTTATGATAATTTTCTTTACCAAATAGCATGTGAAAAAAACATTTTTTTAAATAAGAAATAAAGCTTGCTTTATGAAAATTTTATCGTATGATATATATTGATATTTTTAAAAACGTGCTTTTTAAATAAACAAATTAACTTATAAAATTATTAATTATTAATTGTTAAGGGGTGCATCATTATGAGCGTGACAAATTTTAACAAAACTGACATCGAGAAAATGTCAATGGTTGACTTAGCTAATTTACTTTTTGCTGAAGAACAAAGGCCGATGAGTTTTAAGGAAGCTTTTGATAAAATTGCTGAATTAAAAAATTGGGACGAAACTGAAAAGGATAATAAAATTGCCCAATTTTATACAGATTTAAATATTGACGGTCGGTTTGTCACAAATGGATCAAATAGCTGGGGGCTTAAACGTTGGTATCGCTCGGAACAAATTAATGAAGACTTATCGTTAGATGACCTTGATGATATGATCGAGGATATTGAAGAAGAAGAAGAACGTATAAATTATATGGCTGAAGAACAAAACGATGACACTATAGATGAAGAAGATTACGACGGTTATGTCGATGAAGATACAGAGATTGACGATGAAGAATTTGATGAACAATTTGAAGAAGAATATGAAGACGATTATGACGTATAAAAAGTGAGCACTAAATTTATGAAATCATAGTTATAAAACTAATCGAGAGACTTGACATTTTTTCGGTGGATGAGTAATATTTTAATTGGGCTCCAAAATATAAAACATAGCGTTTCCCCTATCTTTTTTTGGGGAGACGCTTTTATTTTTTTACCATAAATTTAAGTATATGAAATGAATGAGAAAATTACATATAGTTAAAATTATAATGACACGTGTCATGAGAAAGAGGGATAAAGGATGACGAAATATATATTTGTGACTGGTGGTGTCGTTTCATCACTCGGAAAAGGCATTACCGCAGCGTCTCTAGGTCGTTTATTAAAAAACCGTGGTTTGAAAGTGACGATTCAAAAATTCGACCCGTATATTAACGTTGACCCGGGAACGATGAGTCCATATCAACACGGAGAAGTTTTTGTAACGGAAGATGGAGCGGAAACGGATTTAGACTTAGGACATTACGAACGTTTTATCGATATTAATTTAACGAAATATAGTAATATAACGACGGGTAAGGTGTATTCAAGTGTCATTCGTAAAGAACGTCGCGGTGACTATTTAGGAGCAACAGTACAAGTCATCCCTCATATAACAAACGAAATAAAAGAACAAGTTTATCGAGCAGGAGAAGCGACTAACGCTGATGTCGTTATTACTGAAATTGGTGGTACGGTCGGAGACATTGAATCATTACCTTTTTTAGAAGCGATTCGCCAAATCAAAAGTGACGTCGGGCGTCAAGATGTTATGTATATTCATTGTACTCTTGTACCTTATATTCAAGCGGCGGGGGAAATTAAAACAAAACCGACACAACATAGTGTTAAGGAACTCCGCTCGTTAGGTATCCAACCAGATGCTGTCGTCTTACGTACAGAGCGACCTATTGGTCAAGATAATAAAGAAAAAATTGCTTTGTTCTGTGATGTTGATAAAAAAGCTGTTATTGAAATGTTAGACGTCGATGTTCTTTATCAAGTACCGATCGATTTACAAGCACAAAAATTAGATGATTTAGCTTGTGAACATTTACAAATTGATTGCCAGCCAGCAAATATGACCCAGTGGGAAGCATTACTTGAGAAAGTCCGTCATTTATCCAAAATAATCGATATCGGTATCGTTGGAAAATATGTTGAATTACCCGATGCCTATTTATCAGTCGTTGAATCGTTAAAACATGCCGGTATTGTTCATGATACAGACGTTAATATTCATTGGATTAATTCTGAGAAACTTGATGAACATACGATTCAAGAGGAGTTAAGCCATGTTGATGGTATTATCGTACCTGGTGGATTCGGTGACCGCGGCATTGAGGGGAAAATAACGGCCATACAATATGCGCGAACGAACAATATACCCTTTTTCGGAATTGGTTTAGGCATGCAATTAGCAATCGTTGAATATGCTCGTAATGTAGTGGGATTAGAGGGTGCACATACAGCCGAGGTAAATCCGAACACGCCACATCCAGTGATCGATTTAATTCCTGAGCAAAAGGATGTAGCAAATTTAGGAGGAACATTAAGGCTTGGCTCTTATCCGTGTCATTTGAAAGAGGGTACAAAAGTAAAAGCCTTATACGAAAATGTTGAAAAAATTAACGAACGACACCGTAATCGGTACGAATTTAATCTTACGTACAAAGATGAATTAACAAAAAATGGGTTAGTTTTCGCGGGAATGAGTCCTGATAACAAGTTAGTAGAAATTATCGAATTAACTGATCATCCGTGGTTTATTGCCAGCCAATTTCATCCGGAATTTAAATCACGACCAACGAAACCACAACCATTGTTTAAAGGGTTTGTTGAAGCAGTTTTAATAAATCAAAGAGCAGATAAACAATAATATAACGACAACTAGACGAACAAATTTGTTAGTAAAACGTGTGAAATTTTCAACGAAGCCTTTTAATAATAATGCTTGCGTGAAAAACTTTTGAAACAATTTCCTAACAATAAATGTTCGTCTTTTTTGAGCTAATTGTGATGTTCTGTATATTAAGTGGGAGAAGTGCTACACATACCAAGACTTAGATCGTTTAAGATTAGTGATTCAATATTTACCTGATGAAAAATTAATTTGAAAACTTGAATGTAATAGAAAAAATGGCAGAAATGATTATCCTGTTCGAGCCGTATGGAATAACATGCAAGGGTGCCGCAGCATGTGGAGTCAAGCAGGACATTCGAATTCCATTAAAAGAAAACCGTAGGCTCTTCACGCCTATCTGGTCGATCTAGGCTATAAATGGGAGCGAGAATATAATAAGCGAACGGCTGTAGAACGTGTAAATAGTCGTTTAAATGTATCCTTTGGATTTGAAAACTACACTATACGTGGAAAGAAAAAAATGCAAGTCAGAGTTGGTTTAGCTTTATGCGTTATGCTCGGGAAGAATAAAAGAAAATCAACCGGATAAAATGCGTTCTTTAGTTGGATAGCGAATGACTTGAACGTTGGCGGGAGACGCCTGCGGGAACAGCACGAGCCGAAGACCCCTGTAGCGACCCTTGGGAAGCTACAGAGGCTGAGGCCGTGCCCGCGGCAAGCGACCGCCTAAAGTGAAAGTCATTTATTAATCAATTTTTTAGTAAAAAAGAAGCTCAGAGGATTTCTGTGCCCTTTTTAAGTTGAAAACGGAGAAATTTTGATAGAAGTTTATTAAAACTGATTTTTTATCATCTTTTAAGAGTAGAAAACAAAAAACTACGTTTTGACTTGCATTTTTTTCTTTTTTAATGTTAAAAAAAGTAACATCGCAAAAAGCTCTTTTTAATGGATAGTAGCAGGAAAATGTCTAATAATAACGAAATAATTGTTGTAAGGAGACAGTGTCTTATGACAAAGCAAAAAATATTAGTCGTTGATGACCAGCCAGGCATAAGGTTGTTATTGACTGAAGTTTTCGCACAAAATGGTTATGACGTTCATACAGCAGAGACAGGGACTGAAGCGTTAGAATTATTGAAACGTTTATCGATCGATTTAGCTATAATTGATTATCAATTACCTGATGTTGACGCTCTTTCAATTGTGAAAAAACTAAAGGGAAAAAGTTGTCAAGTACCACTTATTTTGATGAGCGGATTAGTAGAAGAGCTAATGAAAGAACATATATCATACAAAAATATCGTCAAAATAATTGGAAAGCCTTTCGATGTTGAAGATTTATTGACAGATGTTGCAACAATCCTTGCTTAAAATTTAAACTAGCTAGTTGAAAATTGTTGTTTCAAGGCCATGTAATTGGTATCCTTGTAACATAAGGATTAAATTAATTAACAATAAAAATTTGTCGCTTTAATTAAAATAAGTAGGGGGATTTAAATCATGGGATTAGTTTCAATGACAGAGATGCTTAATAAGGCAAAAGAAAACGGTTATGCTGTCGGTCAATTTAATGTGAACAACTTAGAATATGCCCAAGCAATTTTAGAAGCAGCTGAAGAAGAACAATCACCCGTAATTCTAGGTGTATCTGAAGGTGCAGCGAGATATATGGGTGGCTATAAAGTAGCTGTTAAAATGGCCGAAGCACTTATGGAGGAATACGGAACAACTGTACCAGTTTCTATGCATTTAGATCATGGGTCTAGTTTTGAAGCATGTGCGCTTGCTATTCATGCTGGTTTTCCATCAGTTATGATCGATGGCTCTCACTTACCGTTAGAGGATAATATCGCCTTGACAAAAAAGGTCGTTGAGTTAGCTCACTTGCACGGTGTTTCAGTTGAAGCTGAACTCGGTCGAATTGCTGGACAAGAAGATGATTTAAATGTCGAAGATGCCGAAGCGATGTATGCTATACCTGAAGAATGTGAACAACTCGTTAAAGAAACAGCTGTCGATTGCTTTGCACCAGCCCTAGGGTCTGTTCACGGACCTTATAAAGGTGAACCGAAATTAGGTTTTGATCGCATGGAAGAAGTGATGAATTTAACGAACGTACCACTCGTATTACATGGTGGCACAGGCATTCCAACGAAGGACATTCAACGTGCGATTTCATTGGGAACGGCGAAAATTAACGTCAATACGGAAAACCAAATCGTTCAAGCGAAAAAAGTTAGAGAAATTTTAGCAGAAGATCCTGATGTTTATGATCCACGTAAATATTTAGGGCCAAGCCGTGAGTCGATTAAAGAAGCAGTCATTGCAAAAATGCGTGAATTCGGATCATCTGGTAAAGCTTAATCGTCAAGTCATTTAGCAAATCCCAAAAATATAAGGTAGATAGCATACCTTCCACATTTGAAGGAAAACTACCGGTAAACTGAGGGAGATGAATATGAAGTTTTTTATTGATACGGCTAATATTGAACAAATACGTTCTGCCAATGAGTTAGGTGTTTTAGCGGGAGTTACGACAAATCCGACATTAATCGCTAAAGAAGGTGTATCTTTTCATGATCGTCTTCGCGAAATTACGGCGGAAGTATCGGGCTCGGTTAGTGCAGAAGTTATTGCAGAAGATGCTCCGGGAATGATTGCTGAAGGAAAAGAACTTGCAGCTATTGCTCCGAATATTACGATCAAAGTTCCAATGACTTTAGAAGGTTTAAAAGCCGTTAAAGCATTTTCTGACCTTAATATACAAACGAATGTTACACTCATTTTTAACGCAAACCAAGCGTTGTTAGCGGCACGGGCGGGTGCAACCTACGTTTCGCCCTTTCTTGGTCGTCTAGACGACATTGGACATGATGGTATCGAATTAATTGCTACCATCGCCAACATTTTTGAACGGCATAACATTACAACGAAAATTATCGCCGCTTCAATTCGCCACCCGTTACACGTCATCGAAGCTGCTCTAAATGGAGCGCATATTGCAACGGTTCCTTTTAACGTTTTAGAAAAATTAGTTGAACACCCATTGACAGATAAAGGAATTGAACAATTTTTAGCTGATTGGAAAAGTGTTCAGTAAATTAAATGAATAAAAAGTATTATATTTAATGAGCCTTGGGGAAAACGCAGACGATGATCAGAACAGTTTTAAGTCTGCGTTTTTCTACCATTGAAAGTAAGTGAAAATGGTTATACTACTAAACGTAGAATAATCGATTGTTACTGAACAATAGAACAAATATATTTGCACACTTTGTAAAAAGGGGGTTGGTTTTATGGAGAAAATTTTAATTGAAGGTGGCCGAAAATTAAATGGTCAAGTCCAAATTAGTGGGGCTAAAAATAGTGCGGTTGCTTTAGTTCCAGCAGCAATATTAGCAAATTCCGATGTCATTATTGACGGTATGCCTAATATTTCAGATGTTTTTACGCTCGGTAAAATTATTGAAAGTATTGGTGGAAATATTGCTTATGAAAGTAAAAACACATCGAATCAAACGATACATATCGACCCAAGTCAAATGGCATTAAAACCACTCCCGAATGGCTATGTTAAACAATTAAGGGCATCATATTATTTTATGGGGGCAATGCTCGGTAAATTTAACGAAGCTATCATTGGTTTGCCCGGT
>Ga0209487_1002728_pt1 | contig 14202 bp, 16 predicted proteins | sample Poulit2012_FD_187524 | JGI IMG/M metagenome (GOLD analysis project Ga0209487, IMG submission 187524) | Agricultural soil microbial communities from Georgia to study Nitrogen management - Poultry litter 2012 (SPAdes) (version 2) | ecosystem: Environmental > Terrestrial > Soil > Agricultural land... | reverse complement strand
ACCAAAGCAACCCCCAAAAAGACTGCGGGGCACGGCGCCAGCTTCAGCACCGTGCCCCACAATCCGTGTTCAGCCTCAGGCGTGGCGGCGACGCCGTGAGACCAGCAGCGCACCTCCTCCCGCCAAGAGCAACAGCACACCTGCCGGCGCCAACACGTTCGTCAGCCATTCCGAACCGGTGCTCGGCAGCGCGCCAGCCAAACCACCGGCACTCGTACCGGGGCCAACAGCCGGCTCGGCCACCACCTTGACGTTGACCCAGCCGATCAGATCACCATCGGCATCGTAGGCCGCCACCTTATGGGCACCCAACGAAATATCCTCAGGCACCGTGACACTCACGCGGCCGTTCTTGCCCACCGTGTGTGTTCCCAGATCGAACTTCTCAGAGAACATCCAGATCGAGACCTTCTCGCCAGCCAGATCATCGTCGAACTTCACGGCGAACTCCTGGCCCGGATGCAGAGTCGTGGACGGCAATACCGAGATCTCGTCTTGCTTATCCTTGACGCCCTTGCCAGGCTCGGACGGCCCTTCTTCCTCGCCGCTTCCGGCTTCGACCACGGTCACGGCATTGGACACCGATGATACAGGTTCATCGCCGTCCCGGGTCGCCGTGGACTTGAAGGTGATCTTCTTGCCCAGCATCTGCTTGGTCAACGTCAGCTTCTTACCGTTAGCCCCGTCGATTGGTTCACCGTCTGCCAGCCACTGGTTGACGACGTCCGCGTCGGGGTCACTGAACTCGGCTGGCGTGCCGGTCAGAGTTTTACCGACTTCGGGCGTGCCGGAAATCGTGGCGTCTTTGTCCACCTTCAGTGGTGCCTTTTCGACCTTGTCCGTCGGGTCCGATTCGGATGAAACCTCTTCATCGCCGCGGGTAGCGGTGGACTTATAGGTAATCTGCTTACCGAGCTGATCCTCGGTCAACGTCAATGTGCCGCCGGTTTCACCAGGAATCGCGGTGTCATCGGCGAACCACTGGTTAGATACGTCCGCATCAGCATCATTGAACTCGGCTGGCGTACCAGTCAGCTTCGCCCCAACCTCAGGCGTGCCCTCGATGGACGGTTGCGACTCCACCGCCAATTTGGCTTTGACCGGGCCGAACGCCTCAGACTCCGAAGCCTCGGATTGGTCCTCGAACTCACCCGTGGTGACGAACGTGATCTTCTTGCCCACCATGTCGCTCGTGAGCCGTAGAGTCTCACCCGTCGCACTCGTCAACGGCGCACCGTCGACGAACCACTGATAACTCAGGTCGACATCGTCCTGGTTGAATTCAGCCGGTACACCCGTGATGGTCTCGCCTTCGACCGGGGTGCCATCTACTTGCGATTTCTCGGTGACCTTGAGTTCGCCCGATTTGATGGGTCCGAACGGCTCGGACCACACGGTCTCGGTCGTATCACCCTCGGTGGCAGTCTGAGCAATCCGTATGTACTGGCCGACGTACTCCTCTTTCAGCGTCAATGTGCCTGAAGTTTCGCCCTCGATCTTGTCGAAGTCGTCACCATCGCCGACATACCACTGATACGAATTGTTCGGACGCCCTTCACCAACCCAATCAGCAGCCAAGAACTGCAACGGATCGCCACCCACAACCGGATCGCCCTTAATCTCAGGCTTACCTTCCAGCAAACCACCACCGTCGGCGGCTTCGATGGGTCCGAACGGCTCGGACCACACGGTCTCGGACGTGTCACCCTCGGTGGCAGTCTGAGCAATCCGTATGTACTGGCCGACGTACTCCTCTTTCAGCGTCAATGTGCCTGAAGTTTCGCCCTCGATCTTCTCGAAGTCGTCACCATCGCCGACATACCACTGATACGAATTGTTCGGACGCCCCTCACCAACCCAATCAGCAGCCAAGAACTGCAACGGATCGCCACCCACAACCGGATCGCCCTTAATCTCAGGCTTACCCTCCAACAAACCACCGCCGTCGCCGTCACCCTGGATGGGATCGGTTTCCGACGATGTTTTGCTGGCTGACGTGTAGCCGTCCTTACTGGCGGTCACTTTCACCGAGATCTTCGTGCCCTTATCGTCGGCCGTCAGCGTGTACGTATCTTGAGTGGCCCCGGAAATATCGTTGCCGTCCCGCAACCACTGATACGACAAATCCACATCGGATGGTTCCCACGCGCCACCATCGGTCGACAGTTCTTCGCCAACCTCAGGCGTGCCGTCAATCGACGGTCGATCCGCGTTGACGATTTCTTCCTCGCCACCGCCATCGCGCTCGCCGACAATCGCCCAGAAGTACGTGGAAGTTCCTCGGATCTCATAGATAGGTCTATCCGTGACGCTTGCCGGCGGTAGCCACTTTTCGGGCACGTCGCTGTCGCTCAGCACGTTCCAGACAATAATGTTGCCGCGGTTAGTGAGCCCATAGCCGACATAATTGTAGGTCGCGCCATGCATCCCACCGCGCGCGACCTGGATGACCTTTTCGCCATTGGCGAGCTGGTCAGCCGGGAATCGGTCATCTTCCGTCACGGTACCGTCCTGCGCGACCGTCAAAACCGTTCCGGCTTCGGTCACCGCCGTGCCGTCACGGTCTGCATTGTAAGACGATCCCGCCGTAAAATCGATGACGGGGTCTTGGGAGTCCCAACCCATGGGGGTCGCGATGCCATCTGGATCGATAGCGGCCACTGTGCCGTCATCGCGGAACGCGACGAATTGGACATCGCCTCTGAACGACTCAACGCGTGTGACACCGGTCAGCGGGTCGCCATCGTCATTCTCAACGGGAAACGGGTCCTTATTAGCGCCGAACAGCTGGACCACGTGACCGTTCTCAAGGACGATTGTCGCAGTTTGCGGGGCATACCCTGCCACCTGGACTGCCTTGCCGCCCAGATCTTGGGCACTCCAGTCGCCGTCACGAAGAACGGTGCCCCGGTTGCCGCCCCACACGTGCACGCTGCCATCGTCTAATGCGGCGATCGCCGCATTAATGTTGAATCGTGTCGCCGAAACGGTGGTGCCGTCTTGGACCACCTGCGGTAGTGGCAAGGCGTCGTCGCGCAACGCCTTAATCTTCCCATTCGCCGTGATAGCAAGCTGGTAATTACTGTGGTCTAGTTGGACGAATGGGCCTTCGGAAGCTGGGATGCTTCTGGTCTGATCGCCCCAGATTTCGATGCCGCCGGAATTATCGGCTTCGGCGGCATTCGCCGTGCTCGCGGCGGTGCCCAGCATGCCAAGGCTCAGCGCGGCAGCGCCGAGCAGTGCGATAATTTTGCGCCATGCCATCATCGTTGGACCTCCGAGGCGGTGTCATTGGCCGGGAGTGGTGCGGGCCAGTTAATCGCAGTGAGAGTTGGGGCTGTGGCCCGCACACGTGTGCGGGCCACAGCAGTCTTAATGCAGACGTCCATTGCTGAGGTTCAGCTCAACGGTATTACCGTCGCCGGGCACCAGCAGGTTGATCAGCCCGGTGGCCAGGCCACAATGCTGGAATTTACCTATGGAGTATTCGCCGGTGAGCGTGCCGCCGTCAGCGATGTCGAAGAATTCGCCATCGGGGGTGTTCGCCGGGATCTCCACCGGATCCTTGGTACGGCAGTGCTCGCCCACGAACATCGGAATCAGGCCGGCAACCTTAATATTGCGGAGCTGCACATAATAGCTGGAGGTCGACTCCAGGACCCGGTCGCGTCCGACACGAATCAGCTCGCCAGTAGTGGGGCCGGTCGCCGTGAAGCTGACATCGGCAGAAACCGGCAACAAACCGAGTGCCTTGAATTCGGTGCGTGTTCCCGGTAACTCCATGTCGCCGGTGAAGCTTCCGTCGGCCTCGGTTCGTGACTCCATCACGGCCGGACCCAATTCGATCGTCGAGCCAGTAGACGCCATGGTAGTCGTCCCGGTGACGTCGTAGTCGACATCGATCGTCTGCGCGGAGGCCGGCGACGCCCCCAGCAGCGTGAACGCGAGTAGTAATGCTGCCGGCGCACCCAGCCAGCGAAGTTTGCGAGTAATCATGTGTTTCCTTCCCGTTCCTATTCGGCCAGAGCCGACCGGAACTCGTGGCCAGAACATCAGCCCTGGCCACGAGTCACCTCCGGTCAGCTATGGTTGATAAGGCCCTCGCCGAGCGTGTCCAGATCGAACAGACCTGACGTCGGACCGGCCAGATCGCCGGTGACGATCTCTCCGCCGCAAGACGAGGTGGCATCATTGCCGTTCCCGTCCTTTGCCTGAATCACCAGCTTGTAGGTGCTGTCGTCACCAACAGTGACCGGCTTTAACTCCACTTGGCCGTCCACGTTCCCTGATCCGGGGATGATCGTGGCATCAACCGAGCCGTCTGCATCGAACTCGCAGGCATATGTCGGACTGCCGGTGGAGTGGATGTAGGCGTGGACGCCCTCGATACTCACGGGCACGGGATCACCGGCGCCGCCACTATCGTCGGAGACAATGAAGTCGCCTGCGCTCATCTCCACCACCACGGGAAGGTTGAGATCCGTGGCCGTGCAGTCCTCGAAGAGCAGGTTGGTGATCTCTCCCACCTTATTGCCTTCCGTGACATCGGCGCCGCGAATGACGTTGCCGTCCACCGAAGCCGTATCACAGTTCAACGGCGCGTTGTAATTGGTGTCAAAACCGAAGCTGCCGTTATTGACGCCCTCGACCGCGACGGGGCCTTCCGGGCTGGCGCTGCCGCCAACCGTCACCTGGGTGCCAGCCGCGTAGGCCGCACCCATCATTCCCAACGTGAGCGCCGAAGCGCCACATAGTCCCGCTATGAGTCTGCGGGCAGACACGATCCGACTCATGATTACTCCTCTATATATGAGTCTTCTTCTTTTCCTTGGGGATCTGCCAACGGCAGACCTTGCATTCATGCGATACCGCATCAGTTATCCGGTCTGACGGGAGATCGTCCCGCCCTTTGAGTGATCAGTCATCCGTGATTAACCGCCCCTTTCCCGAATGTGTTGATAGACAACAGTCCCACGGTGGGGCCAGCTAGATCGCCGGTGACGATTTCTCCGCCGCAAGAGGAGTAGGTGTCATTGCCGTCTCCATCCATGGCGGTGATCTCCAGCTTGTAGGTGCTGTCGTCACCAACAGTGACCGGCGTCAGCGCCAGCTGGCCGTCCACGCTGGACGAACCTGGCTCGAGTACCGCATCGACAGAGCCCTCGGCGCTGAATTCACAGGCGTAGGCAGGAGACCCGGTGGAGTGGAAATAGAAGGTGGCGCCCTCGATACTGACGGGCACCGCATCACCAGCGGCAACGGAATCGTCGGCGACAATCAAGTCACCGGAGCTCATCTCCACCACAAGAGGAAGATTGAGATCCGTGGCCGTGCAGTCTCCCGAGGACAGCCCGCTGATCTGGCCAATCTTATTGCCATTAGCAACCTGCGCTCCCGGTGTGATATCGCCATCGCCGGTAGCGCTATAACAGCTGATGGGGTATCCGTAATTCGTATCTAGCCCGAGCACGCCATCGTCGGTAAACCCGACCGATACCGGCCCGGCCGGGCTCGCGCTACCACCCACCCTGATTTGCGTGCCAGCCGCGAACGCCGGTGCGGCAAGCGCGGCCAGCATGACCGTGGCCAGGGCTAGGGTACGCATGCCGCGTCGGTGCATACTCATTCCTGGTCCTTAGGCGGATGATCGGGAATGGCGTACTGCTGCTTGAGCTTCTTGACATCGCAACTGCCCTCCCACGGACAGCCGTCGCCGGGTTCCCGCGTGGCAGCGAGCCCTTCACTACGAACTCGTGCGACGTTGTCGGGGCCGGCAGCAGCCGAGGTCACAAGCGCTGAAACATCCTCACCGTCAGCGGTCACACAATTTTCAAATGCGGGTATATCGATCTTCCCGGTTAGTAAACCTCCAGTCGACGTCTTGAAAAGCGGGGTGGACATGAGGTTTTCGTCTACTGGTATTTGTGACTTAGTGAAATCTGGATCCCATTGGTTGTAGCCTTTACCAGTGAGGTTAAATTCCGTGAGATCGCCAGCGGCGCATCCTGCGCGTAACTGCAGGTTTACGCCGTCAACTCGTACGAATGCGAGTTCGACCCTAACCTGACCATCGACATGGGTGTCGGCCTGCAGATTTTGAGACGAAGGTCGCCACGGTTCGTCCGGCCTGTCCGGGAACGGGCCTTCGCCTGGACAATATGTGCCGCCGCGTCCATCCAACATAAGCGGCATGACGACACCGTTACCGTCGCGGGGCTGCACCAGACGGACGCCCACTTCCACCGGAACGCTGCCAAAGGCGGCCGCGCGTGTCGTGAATACCGGGGTACGGCCAAATCGGCCTGGATCAGAATCAGCCGTGTCGGTATCGACCAGGAATATTTCCGCGTGGATATTGTTGTAATGATCCCACCCACCTTCAAGCGGTCTATTACACGAGCGCGCCTGATACTTATCAGTCTCATATTTGAAGGTGACGGTCTGTAACCTGCCGGTACGTACCCACTGCTTGGCGCGCGGCAAATAACTCAGACTGCGATTTTGCGGAACCGTCCATGCACTACCGCTCCTGGCTTTGGGGTCATCGCTTTTGCTGTAATCGGGAATCCCCTGCCCAGGCAGCCTTGGATCTTCGGGCAATCCCGTGCCCTCATAGGCGCTCGATGGAACCACGAACGCGCCAAGCACCAGCAGGCTGGCGAAGACTATTTTCACCAGGCTGCGTACAATGCCGCTGCGTCGTGTTCCAGCTCCCATACCCAGCACTGTGACCTAAATCAAATACGCATGGAAGTGCAGTTTTAGAATCGCCTAATTTTTCGGATACCTGTATGAAAGTATGCTGAGAAACTTAGAAGCCGATCGGTCGCCAAGCCGTCTACCGACATCGTCAACTCAATTGCAGCACTGGCGCGCAATTGGCTCCGAAACTAGCTCTCGGTGCGCCACCTAGGCAGGGCGGCCCGCAGAGCAATAATCAGCTCGAAACGCTGATTCGGGTCTTCAAGCGCATGACCCATCATCTGGCGGATCGTCATCATTCGACTGTGAGCTGTCTGCACCGGGATCCCCAGATTACGGGCCGCTTGACTCACCGGCCCGCCGGCAAGTAAGTGCTCAAGTAGTAGTTCGGCAACGTTGATCCGCCGCTTTAAGCCAAGCCCTTTGAACGGTGCCAAGTGCTTGTCCATCATGAGTCTGGTCAAAACGGGGCTTCCCTCCAAAACAAGGGCACTTAGCAGATCGGCGCAAGGAACTACTTTCGCGGGGTGCTTGACACTACTTTCTCGCAATAACTCAGCCGCCCGGCTCGCCAACTGGGTGGACTCTTCGATGTCGCTCAACGGCACTGTCGGACCCAGAACTGCTTGATGTGCAAGCATCTCGCCAATTTCGTCACGAGCGAGCTGAGCAGGTATGAGCACTTCACGGCAGTCGTCGCCGGTCAACGCCTCCGGGTGTGAAAGCATTGGTGTCCCCAAGGTCGGACCCGCGGCTACGAGCGCGCAATAAAGGTCATCTGGGTTCACGCCATACAGTTCGCGAAGCTGAGCCAACCGAGTTGCGTCGCTGGGTTTGCTTGCTGAAGAAGCGTGCTCAGTGGCAGTTGCAGGATTCTCCGGCCAGCTTGACGACATCCCATCGAGTGTCTTGCAGCGCTCCCAGCCTAAGGCAACGTGCATTCGCAGTCGGTGCACGTAGGCTACAGTCGCTGCACGGAGCTGTGCAGGAGCCTTACCTGCTGCATCGGACCTCAAGACAAACTTCAAGGCGTCGGGGGCGGTTTGTGCCATGAGTGCGAATGTCTTTTCAATGTCGTTGTGCTCGCCACCATTACGAGCATGACGTGCACCCATTTCCCACAATATCGGTGCAACACGCCGCGAGGCCGCCACGACATCAGCGTCATGGATCACGAACGCGTTGATTGCCTCGACCACGGCGCATGCCAACAGGTTGTCATCGTCGGGTACTACCGCGGACGCTTTACGCTGAAACAAGTCGCGCATGACTTCCAGCCCGCGTGGCTTGACGACCGAGCCAAGCCAACTATGAGCCGGCGGCCAGGCAATTGTCGAATGATCACGGGCCTCCCGCATAGTAAAGGCGCGCCTCGCCGAACCCATTATCAACCTCCGCTCCTCTGCTAGCGACTGTCCGCTGCACCATCAAGGCCGATAGGACGATGAAGGCATCCAGAACCAGCGAATGCAAGAGCACGATCGAAAGTCACGGAAAAATGGCATCTGCGACTGATTTTCTTATCATGCGGGTGATAAGAAATCGGGTGACTCACTTGTGTGGACGTGTGGCCTTTGTCCCGTCGTTTTGGGGCCACAGGTCCACAAACCTTGCCGCTAGGAGCCGTGGGCGGCTTCTCGCGCTGCGGTTTCCACAGGTGGGGCGGCGTCTCACGTTGTCCACATGCTCGCAATTTGGAGTGTTGCCTCGCAGTGGCGCATGCGTAGCCTACTGGCATCCGTTCGCTAAAACAGGCAGACTGAAGGGGTGGGCATCATGGATCTGGACACCTGGGTATCGCTGGGCACCATCATCGCCACCGGCGCCGCGATTACCACGCTCATGTTGCGCGCCATCGGCAGACTCGACAACAAAATCGAGGCGGTCGACAAAAACTGGACGCCACGCGCGAGAAGGGCGACACCAATGTCGCCAGAGTCACAAGAATCTCGACACTAAAATCACTGCGGCCCGTAAAGAAGCTAAAGAAGGCAACGACAGTTTGCGCGAATCCATGGAGGCCGCTTTTGGCCGCATCGAAACCCGCCTGACCAGTCTGGAACAGCGCACCTACGACATCAAACCCGGCACCAGCAGCCAAACCGGCTAGCGCTGGCCAACGCCGTCTCGCTTCGGGCCGCAGAGGCGGCCCTCACGGGCGAGCTGCGCTCGCCCTAGCGATCGGTGGGACGGTAGCGGTCTTCACAGGCGAGCTTCGCTCACCCTAGCGAGCGAAATCGGACCGGGCCCCACACCTCTTTAATACTGCACTCGGTGCGTTACTTTCACAACATATTGCTGTCTGATACTGATCGTAAAACGGCAGTTTGACCGCGGTTACGAGCGACGTGTGAAAGTACAATCTCGTTCGTTGACACGATGTTGTCACAACACTACTGTTTTCGGTATAGTTATGACATGGCCACTGGGGTGAAATACCGGCAGATTGTGCGTGAAATCGCACTCGATCACTACGGGTTTGTCACAACGAGACAAGCTGCCCAGGCCGGAGTTCCAGCCGGCGAGCTGCCCAAGTTGGCTGCTCGTGGTGGCCTGGAAAATATTGCTCGTGGCATCTACCGTGTGCAGGACATTCCACCGACTGTCTACGATCAGTTCGCCGAGGCGCTGCTGCGTTCGGGTGAGGGCGCATACCTGCACGGTGAGTCGGTGCTCGCGTTGTTCGGTCTGGCCGACGTGAACCCTCGACACATCAAGGTGGCCATTCGTCGCCGTGCTCGTCCCACGCTTCCTCCGTACATCGAACTGACTCATGTGAGAGAGGACACCCGTACGACATCCTATGAGGGACTAGCCTCGCAGCCGGTCGCTGATGCGATCCTCGAGTGCCGCGGTCGTATCGAAACCCAGCGTCTTGTGGACGCTGCCAAGCAGGCACGCGGCGAAGGGCTGTTGACCACGACCGAGTGGCGCCGGGTAAGGAAAGGACTTCGGCCATGAGTTATACCGATGTGCCCACAAACGTGCGCTCGTTGGAGCAGCGCATCCGTAATCTGGAGGGTAGCCAAGGGCTGGCACAACGGCGTCGTGTGGGGATGGCTTTGGTTGTTCTCGGCCAGATGCTGCCCGAAGGTGCGGTCAAGAGCGGAAGTGCGATGGCGTTGCGCTACGGTCGCGGAACGCGCTTCACCCAAGATCTCGACGCCGCGCGGATTCAGCCACTTTCCAGGTTCCGCAATGACTTCGAAGAGTCCCTGATCACTGGATGGGCGGGATTTACCGGACGGCTGGTCGAGAAGTCGGCTCCACGTCCACCAGAGGTGCCCACCGCATATGTGATGCAGCCTTTCGACGTGAAATTAAATTACCGAGGCAGGTCGTGGTGCACCGTGAAGTTCGAGCTGGGCCACAATGAGATCGGTGACGCCGACGAGCGTGAGCACCGACTCGCTCCAGACCTTGCCGAACTCTTCACCGAAGTTGGGATCGAAGCGCCGAGGCCTGTGCCAGTTATGCGCACCCATCATCAGGTGGCGCAGAAACTACATGCGCTCTCGGGCGAGGGAAGTGAGCGGGCGCACGATCTTGTCGACCTTCAGCTGCGCGACAAACACGAAGACCTCGACCTCGCGCAGATCGCCGTAACCTGCGCCAGACTCTTTGCCTACCGCCAGCAACACCCGTGGCCGCCAACCATTGTACTCGGCAACCAGTGGGAGAGCCTCTACGCCGAAGCCATCGAAGACCTCGATGTCCTGATGTCCGCCGAGGACGCCATCGCGTGGGTCAACAGCCTCGTTCAGCGCATCTCAGCATCTATCGACTAGAGTCGCACAAACACGCGCCGATCTCGGCGGCATTACGTTTACTCCGCCAGAACCTACCGGTACGTTACGGGTCGCAGGCTAGCGCTGTTGTCCAGCACGATGACCAGCAGCCCGAGTGCGTCGGTGTGGTCTGCAAGATGACGTCAATTCCCGGGCCTTGAGCCAACCGATGGACCATGACCACGGAGGGCTCGTGAACGTCGGCCTCCAACCGCTCGACTTGCCGGCTAGCCCCATACCAGGCCGACCAGCCAGCGCCGCTTGCGCCGGCCCACACTGCGTACAGTAGTGGAAGCCGTGCTTGGCCGAATCGAGCAGCGCCTGACCAGACTCGAACAGCGCACCTACGACATCAAGCCCGGACCCAGCAGCCCGGCTAGCGCTGGCAAGCGTCGTCTCGCTTCGGGCCGCAGGAGCGGCCCTCACGGGCGACCTGCGCTCGCCCTAGCGGTCGGTGGGGCGTTCGATCATCCACAAGCCGCGCAGGGATGAAAGTTATCCACACGCCAGAAAATTGGGGTATTGCCGCGGCCTGGCGTATGCCTAGCCTGCTGGCATTCATCCAATACAGCAGGCACACTGAAGGAGTGGGCATCATGGATCTGGACACGTGGGTGTCGCTGGGCGCACTGCTCAGCGTCGGCGCCGTGCTGATCGGCTACATGCGCGCCAGCATGCGCGACCTAAAAGACGACATCAACGCGGCCCGCAAAGAAGCCAAAGCAGATAACGAGAGGCTCCGTGAAGAGATCGCCGCCGAGATCGGCGTATTACGCGAGCACGTCGATCGCGGTTTCGCCCGCATTGATGGGCGTCTAGACGTTCTCGAACAGCGCACCTACGACATCAAGCCCACCGGCTAACATCACGGCCCCACAAAGGCGGCAAATCGCGCGCTGTTCGCCCGGTGTCGTGGGGCCGTTTCTGGCCAACATTTGCCCGCCGCGAGGCTGCCCACGTGTAAGCCGACCTTCGCAAACGACAACATAACGGCGTTTCGCAAGCCGCATTGCACCCTGATATAAAGATGTTTCGCGAATCGTTATGCAACAGAGTCGTAGTGCAACAGAGTCGTTGTGCAACAGAGTCGTTGTGCAGAAGAAGAGGTCGCTATGGCCGCGATGACGCGTGCTCGCACCACGTCGGCTCGCGAACGCGAACGGATCTGACACTCTCGTGATCGCTTCTGGCGACCCGAAGACCTCTCCACATCTGGTTCTACAACCCTCCATCTGCTGCGGGCTTGGTTCAGACCGGTGACCTGAAGCGACTTCGCCGCGGCCTCTACTGGCGGGGCGGCAATTCGCCCCTCGGGATGCCCCCCCAACTGAGTCTCTCGCTCACGAGTTGGCGCCAGGCCCGGGCGTGGGTCCAGCCAGCTTGTACGCGGCGAACTTGTTGCGCCGGCCGACGCCTGGGCACTCCTACGGGATTTGCTCTCCTCGGGTGCGGTACGGCCGAACGATTCGCCTTCGCGGCGCGCACAGAGCCTGGGTCCACCCGGACGCGCCTACGTAAACTCCTACACGACCATGGCCGCAGGGACCTCGCTGATCAGGTGCCAGGCTGCACGCCTGCTACGGGCTAAAAGACTCGATGCCATACCGCCGCTCAGGGCCGGGCTTGTTCGCCGGCAAGCCAAGCGCCCGGAGAGACAGCCCGCGGGTGCCTCAGCCCCGCGTCCAGTAAGTCATGATCGCCGGTAATAATGACATCACATCCACCGCCATGTGCCGCGCGGATTATCGGCCAGTCTTGCTGATCGCGGACAACCGATTCACCGGGACTAGGCTCGTAGCCAGCGGCAACGACGTCGACAACACTGAGCATCTCCCGAATGAATCGCTCCGTCGATTGTTGATGCTTGGGAAACTTCCGGGCGACCACATCACGCAGTTCCGCTAACACATAACCGACACAAGTGCGTGATGATGGACCACCGCCATTTCGTAGCTACGAGCGGCCACGCCACCGAACAACATCGCAGATACGATCACATTGGTATCAAGAAAAACTCTCATCCCGTCGACGTCTCGTCACGGACAGCCTTGACGAGTTCAACCACGTCGTCCTCGGTATCCACCCCAATATCGCGTGCTGCGCCGGCCAGTGCCGACTGCACTTCGCGCAACGCAAATACTGCAGCATTCATTACCACGACACTTTGGCCGTCCCACACGAGCACGAGTCGATCCCCGGCATCGACCCCTAGCTTCGCCCGGATGTCTTTTGGCAATGTGATTTGACCCTTGGACATCACCTTGGCGCCCTCAACAATCGGTGACATACACGACCGCCTACTTTCCTTACTAACCCTACATCGCTTACTTCTCGTTATACGCGAGATGCCGAGACGACATCGGCGATCACGAACGCGTTGATTGCCTCCACCACGGCGCATGCCAGCAGGCCATCAGATGGCCGAGCGATCTCGAGTCTTCCGCAGCCCAAACGCATGCATCGCCAAACCCATCGTCAACCTCCGCTCCTCTGCTAGCGGCTTTCCGCTGCACCATCAAGGCCGATAAGACGATGAAGGCATCCAGCACCAGCGAATGCAAGAGCGCAATTGAAGGTCGTGTGAAAACGGCATCTGCGACTGATTTTCTTATTCCGCTGGGGTAAGAAATCGGGTGACTCACTTGTGTGGACGTGTGGCCCTTTTCCGTCGTTTTGGGGCCACAGACCCACAAACCTTGCCGCTTGCGGGCGCGTGTCTGGCGTGCTGCCATCCCTTCGCTGAAACCGGCACACTGAAACGGTGGGCACCATGGACCGGGACACCTGGGTGTCGCTGGGCGCATTGCTCGGCACATTGTTCAGCGTCGGAGCCGTGTCGGTCGGCTACATCCGCGCCAGCATGCGCAACCTGAGGAACGAACTCAAAGACGAATTCCGACGCGAAAACGAAATCCTGCGTCAGCACGTGAATCATGGCTTCGCGCGCATCGACGAGCGGTTGAATATGCTAGAACAGCGCACCTACGACATCAAACCCACCGGGACCTAGCCGATAAACGCCAATGGCGGGCAATTAACGCAGCATCTCGCACGCAGCGCCGTCGACCGGCGTGTGGCTCAACTTTCTGTGTCGAGCTCAATCTGTGCTTGCGCGATGAGTGGCTCGAGCGAAGCGCGCCAACCAGGAAGATCCGCCGAGAGCGTCAGCCACGTCTGTTCACGGTCGATATTGTCGTACTGATGGATGATAAAGTTCCGGTTCGCGATAGCTAGTGCCCATTCGACGCCGTCGGGCGCCAATACATTGAGTCGGGATAACCGGTTTGCGGCCTCACCAAGCTTCATCATGAGAGAATCGCCGGCCTCCTGTAAGAGCTGGTCGGCGAGATAACGTGCCTTGCCGCGCTCGACGACCTCGTTAGCACGGAATAACCAGCCCTTAATATGGATTAATTCCTTGGCCGCTCGTCGATCCATCACAGCAACACCGCCTCTCGACGGATATCGTCATCTAATTCCGATTTCAGCCCGTCGTACGGGACCAAGTCAATCTCACGTCCCAGAACATCCTCAATCGTTCGTTTGAACGCGACGAACGCGAACGAGGATGTTCCCGACGGCGCCTGTACCAACAGATCAATGTCGGAGTCCAGGCGCGCCTGATTTCGTGCTACCGACCCGAAGGCCTTCAGCTGCGTGTATCCGTGGTATTCAGCCAGCATCTTGAGGACGGGCGCAGCAGCCTCAAGCA
>Ga0209487_1002727_pt1 | contig 14215 bp, 8 predicted proteins | sample Poulit2012_FD_187524 | JGI IMG/M metagenome (GOLD analysis project Ga0209487, IMG submission 187524) | Agricultural soil microbial communities from Georgia to study Nitrogen management - Poultry litter 2012 (SPAdes) (version 2) | ecosystem: Environmental > Terrestrial > Soil > Agricultural land... | reverse complement strand
TAATACGTTTTCTTCACCTTATTTACAGCGTCCACTTGAGTTAGGATGTGATGTTGTTTTACACAGTGCTACAAAGTACATTGGCGGTCATGGTGACGTGATTGCTGGCCTTGTCGTTGGTAAGAAGGAATTTTTAGATGATGTTCAGATGACCACACAAAAAGATATGGGTGGAGTGATGTCACCGTTTGATGCCTGGTTGTTAATTCGAGGACTCAAAACACTCCCCCTTAGAATGGATCGACATTGCACAAACGCGGAAAAGGTATTTGAAAAGTTAAAGAATCATGAAAAAATAACAAACGTTTATTATCCAGGAGACAGCTCTCATCCTGATTACCAGATTAAGCAAAAACAAATGAAACATGGTGGAGGGTTGATTTCTTTTGAAATTAAAGGATCCAAGCAGGATGCTCAACAATTTTTAAATAAATTATCTTTTATTAAATTAGCAGTCAGTCTTGGAGATGCAGAAACTTTAATTGAACATCCAGCTACAATGACGCATGCTGTAGTGCCAGAAGATGAACGAGTGAACATGGGCATTAGTGATCAGCTCATTCGTTTATCTGTAGGACTAGAAGCTTGGGAAGATATTTGGGAAGATATCGAGCAAGCATTGAATAAAAAATAAACTATATAACTATTTTCAAACACATCTGCTCTAGCCATGCATGCGGATGTGTTTATTTTTTAAAAAATATTATGTTTCGAATTAAACGATTTAACTCATACTAAACATGGTGGTAATGCTAAGCATATCCCTCTAAAACGGTATGCCAGTAACGAAGAAATGGGTTTTATGCTATGATTATGTTTATGTTGCAATATTACTATAATAGGGTAAAGAAAAACAAAAAGACGGTATTCTTGCAAGAATCATCTAGTAGCTACTTTTAGGAAGGGGGATATGTGAATGGAAATGGAAATTATAACTTATTTATTTGGATTTATTATAATTTTTAACATAGCCCTAGGGTTTTCCATTATCTTTTTGGAACATAAAGATGCTAGTTCCGCCTGGGCATGGCTTATGGTTTTGCTATTTATACCTATTCTAGGCTTCTTTCTCTATTTAATATTTGGAAAACCATTAAGCAACCGAAAAATATTCACTTGGGATACGAAAAGCAAACTCGGAGTTAAGAAAGCCGTTCAAGCACAGATGAGAGACTTGGAAGACGATCGGTTTCAATTTAAAGATGAAAGATTAGCCGAATATAAGGACTTATATTATTTACATTTAAGAAATGATGATGCTATTTTAACTATGGGTAACCAAGTTGAAATTTTCACCGATGGAAATGATAAATTTAATGCTTTAATCCAGAACTTGGAAAAGGCAAAAGATCATATTCACTTGCTTTATTATATTATTCGTCATGATGAACTTGGGCAAAGACTAGCAGATATACTGATAAAAAAGGCGAATGAAGGTGTTGAAGTTCGCTTGTTGTATGACGACATGGGGTCACGTCGATTAAGCAGAAAATACATTAGAAGATTACGAAATTCAGGCGCCCTTGTTGAATCATTTTTTCCTCCTAAAATACCTAAGATTAACTTGAAAATTAATTACCGAAATCATCGCAAACTTGCTATTGTTGACGGAAAAGTGGGCTATATCGGTGGCTTTAATATAGGAGATGAATATTTAGGAGAAAGTAAAAAGTTTGGATATTGGCGTGATACCCACTTGAAAATCACTGGGGATGCTGTCTTAAATATGCAAACCCGATTTATTTTGGACTGGAATCAAGCATCACGCAAAGATATTTTATATGAAGATCGTTTTTATTCTGCAGAGCCAAAAGGAGATGTCGGGGTGCAAATCGTTTCAAGCGGTCCTGAATCTGATTGGGAACAAATTAAAAATGGTTATATTAAAATGATTATGTCAGCGAAAGAGAAGATCTACATTCAAACACCTTATTTTATCCCTGATGAAAGTTTGCGGGATGCTTTAAGAATTGCATCTCTATCAGGAGTCGAAGTGAATATTATGATTCCTAATAAGCCGGACCACCCTTTCGTTTATTGGGCAACGCTTTCCCATATTGGCGATATGCTGAATGCAGGAGCACGAGTGTTTATTTACCAAAAAGGTTTTATGCATGCCAAAACGATTGTTATTGATGGAAAAGTCGCTTCAGTTGGTACAGCGAATATTGACGTTCGAAGTTTTAGGCTCAATTTTGAAGTGAATGCTTTTTTATATGATTATGGACTTGCACGTCGCCTTGTCGACGCATTTCATGAAGATGTCCGGCATTCAACCCAAATGACAAAAAAGCTATATGAACGACGCTCTTTAGGTATTCGATTTAAAGAATCAATATCGAGATTACTCTCGCCAGTATTATAAAGTTTATCATGTATCGAGACGAAGGCGCATAGCCCGATATTAAATCCTATACCATACAGTTTATATCTACTACAGTCATTTAGAGCAAATAAAACAACAAGAACATTAAGGGAGTGCATATAAAATGGAAGGTAAACCTTGTTTAAATTCATTAGCGGTTAAAACAGCTTACGTTTTACCGCCAGATACAAATCAACACGGAACATTATTTGGTGGTATACTTATGGCTTATATTGATGATATTGCAGGCATTTCGGCGCAGAGACATGCACGTAATCCTGTCGTGACAGCATCGACGGATTCTGTTGACTTTTTATATCCAGTCAAAGAGGGAGATTCAATTTGTGTTGAATCATTTGTAACCTGGACGCACCAAACATCAATGGAAGTCTTTGTCAAAGCTGTGACCGAAGATTTGTCTACTGGTGAGCGTAAAGTATGTACTACTGCGTTTTTAACGTTTGTAGCTGTGGATGAAAACGGGCGACCAATTCCAGTTCCACCTGTTTATCCAGAAAAAGAAGAAGAGGAGGTTCTTCATGAAGGGGCAAAACAACGAGCTGAACGCCGTAGAGAAAGACGGAAAGAATCAAAAGAATTAGCTAAAAACTTTGGGACAAGCTATCCATGGGGATGAAGCAGCATTTCAAATTAAACTAGCTCAAGAATATCACTTTAAAATATTCTATAAAGAGTCAGCCATTTAAAGTCTGACTCTTTTAGGCTTTATATGACTTTTTAATATAACACTAATTATTACTGTTATACAATTATACCTTGTGATTAATAGGGTGTTTTTTAATTATATTTAATGGTAATTTACTTTTTAACAGAATACAACGCCTTCAAAAATCATTTATATCCTTTTGATTTTTCAAATGTAATATTTTATCTTATATATAAAGTGCAAAGCATGTAAAAAAGTGATATATGGTATAATAATAAAAATGGGGTGAGGCATATGGAGAAATTATTTAATCAAATCATTTCTGAATTAAGTGGTTTTAGAAAAGAAACAAATAAGCGCTTTGATCGCTTGGAAGAAGGCCAAGAAGTTACGAATAAGCGCTTGAACAACTTGGAAGAAGGTCAGGAAGCCGCGAATGCTTCTTTTGATCGAATAGAAGACTGGCAGAAGACAGCGAATACTCGTTTCGACCATATAGAAGACTGGCAGAAGACAGCGGATACTCGTTTCGACCATATAGAAGACTGGCAGAAGACAGCGGATACTCGTTTCGACCATATAGAAGACTGGCAGAAGACAGCGAATACTCGTTTCGATCAGATAGAAGACTGGCAAGAGACAGCAAATACTCGTTTCGATCAGATAGAAGACTGGCAAGAGACAGCGAATACTCGTTTCGATCAGATAGAAGACTGGCAGAAGACAGCGGATACTCGTTTTGACCATATAGAGGACTGGCAAGAGACAGCGGATACTCGTTTTGACCATATAGAGGACTGGCAAGAGACAGCGGATACTCGTTTTGACCATATAGAGGACTGGCAGAAGACAGCGGATACCCGCTTTGACCATATAGAGAACTGGCAAGAGAAAGCCAATGCTCGTTTCGATCGTTTAGATGGTGGCCTGGAAGAACTGAAAAATGTGATTAGGCATAACACCACATTGATGACTGAAAATTTTACTAGTATCAGAAAAGACATGCGTACAACGAATCAAGAAACCCAATCAGATATTGATTTACTATTTAAAGAGGTAGAGGGAATAAAAAGAAAGACCAATAAGATTGAAAAAAGCATTAATAAATAAGGGCAATTAAGTGTAATTTTAATTTGTCTCGTGAAGATTACATGAAATTCTTTTAATTGACCCTAAAACAAATTTCGATGTTTCCGAATATGGTTAATACTCAAAAAAATTCCTTATGCAGTATGACTACATTATGTTGATTTTTGCCTCTTTTCAAATTAGCATTTTCTCACTAGTTGTCCATTTATTGCAGTTAATAGGCAGTAAACTCCCCACTAAATACTTTATAATAAATTCTTATCATAAGTTCTATCTTATTGGATTCGTGATTTTTGCTTGCGCATTTCTTAGAAAACGCTTACAATAATCAATAGTAAGAAAATTAAAATAGCAGAGGTGAGCAAATGTTTAAAGTGTTACATCACCTAAAACATTCACATCAAAGGAAAGGAGGCTTAGGTTCTTAACCCAAAGCCTTCTTTCCTTTTGCGCTTTAGTCTATTAAAACAATACATTGGAGGTGTAAGATGATTACGTTAACTGGAAAGTCACTTACAATTGAGGAAGTGAAGCAAGTCATTTTTCAAAAGGAAGAGGTAGGATTATCTCGCCAAGCTGAAAATATCATTAACACCAATCGAGTAACAGTGGAAGATATGTTAAGCGCAGATCAAACAATGTATGGTATTAATACGGGATTTGGAAAGTTTAGTGATATTATAATACGAAATGAGAATTTAGAAAATTTGCAACTTAACCTTATTTATTCTCATGCCTGTGGCGTAGGTGAGCCTTTTTCTGAAGAAGTAAGCAGAGCGATGCTTTTACTCCGGGCCAATGCACTGGCCCAAGGTTATTCTGGTGTGAGGGTGGAATTGGTCCAACGATTAATTGACTTTCTCAACTTAGAAATTACACCGGTCATTCCACAGCAAGGATCCCTTGGTGCAAGCGGGGATTTGGCTCCACTGTCACATTTAGCACTTTGTCTCATTGGTGAAGGGGAGGTTTTTTATCAAGGAAAACGGCTGGATACCTCACACGTACTGAGGAAACTAAGCATCTCTCCCTTACAATTACAAGCTAAAGAAGGTTTGGCCTTAATCAACGGAACCCAAGCCATGACGGCAGTTGGCGTTATTGCCTATATCGAAATAGAAAAACTGCTGTATCAAAGTGAAATGATTAGTGCGTTGACCCTAGAAGGATTGCGTGGAATTATGGATGCCTTTGATTCGCATTTGCACTACGCTCGAGGGCATCAGGAACAAATTGATGTGGCTCTTCGAATGCGAGAAAGATTAGTAGATAGCCGATTAACAACAGGCCAAGGGGAACTACGAGTCCAAGACGCCTATTCTCTTAGATGTATTCCGCAAGTGCTAGGGGCCTCTTGGCAAACGGTTCATTACGCCGAGGAAAAATTATTGACTGAAATAAACGCTGTCACTGACAATCCGCTTATTTTTTCCGAGGAAAATAAAGTAGTTTCAGGTGGAAATTTTCACGGGCAACCGGTGGCGCTGGCAATGGATTTTCTAAAGCTTGGCATAGCTGAAGCAGGAAATATATCTGAAAGAAGAATTGAACGTCTCGTCAATCCCCAGTTAAATGAAGGGTTACCATCGTTTTTAAGCCCTAATCCTGGCCTTGAATCTGGAGCGATGATTATGCAGTATAGTGCCGCCTCGCTTGTTTCAGAAAACAAAACACTCGCACATCCAGCGAGTGTAGATTCAATTCCATCATCCGCTAACCAAGAAGACCATGTTAGTATGGGGACAATCGCTGCTAGGCACGCTCTAGAGATGCTTGCAAATACAAGGCGAGTTATTGCAATTGAACTCATTTGTGCTTTAGAAGCCGTCGAGTATCGAGGGGTTGAGAGAATGGGAAGCGAGACACGTAGGTTTTACGAGAAAGCAAGAAAAATAGTACCACAAATAACGAAAGATCGTATTTTTTCCAGAGATATTGAAAGCACAGCAAGTTGGTTAAAAGAATCAAATGATAGTTGCGTTCAAACTAAAGTGGGGGGTTTTTCAATTGACTAATGTAAAACTGAAAGCAAAAAGAGGACTTGAACTGGAATGTAAAGGTTGGGAACAAGAAGCAGCATTACGAATGCTTTACAATAATTTGGATCCCGAAGTAGCTGAAAATCCAGATGATTTAGTTGTCTATGGTGGCATTGGGAAAGCGGCACGTAACTGGGATGCGTTTCATGCGATTGTAAACACGCTGCTTGATTTGGAAAATGACGAAACAATGCTTATTCAGTCGGGCAAACCGGTTGGTGTATTTAAAACACATAATCAAGCACCGAGAGTTTTACTTTCAAATTCGGTACTTGTTCCAGAGTGGGCGAACTGGGAGCATTTTAATGAATTAGATGAAAAAGGTTTAATGATGTATGGCCAAATGACAGCAGGAAGTTGGATATATATTGGAACTCAAGGCATTCTTCAAGGTACCTATGAAACTTTTTCCTCTCTAGCTAAAAAACATTTTGAGGAATCACTTAAAGGAACGATCACTCTAACAGCCGGTTTAGGTGGAATGGGAGGAGCCCAGCCGTTAGCTGTCACGATGAATGAAGGAGTTGTTATCGCTGTTGAAGTTGATGAAGAACGAATTAAAAAACGAATTGATACAAAATACTGTGACGTTATGACAACATCCGTTGATGAGGCAATTCAGTGGGCTAAAGAGGCAAAGGAAAAAGAAAAACCATTATCGATAGCGTTACTTGGAAATGCAGCGGAAGTGCACCATACGTTATTAGAAAAGGATATAAAGATTGATATCGTCACTGACCAGACATCCGCCCATGATCCACTAAATGGTTATATTCCTGAAGATTACACGATTGAAGAGGCAGATGAGTTAAGAAAAACCAATCCAGATATTTACCAGACGTTAGCTAAAAAGAGTATGGCGACACATGTCGAAGCGATGCTCACCTATCAACAGAAAGGCTCGATTGTGTTTGATTATGGTAATAATATTCGGCAAGTAGCGCGGCTTGAGGGTGTTGATAATGCATTCGATTTTCCGGGCTTTGTGCCAGCATATATTAGACCTCTGTTTTGTGAAGGAAAAGGGCCTTTTCGCTGGGTGGCCTTGTCAGGGGATCCAGAAGATATTTATCGCACGGATCAGCTGATAAAAGAGCTGTTTCCAGAGAATGAAGCGCTTATTCGTTGGATTGACATGGCTCAGGAGCAAGTCGCTTTTCAAGGGCTACCTTCGAGAATTTGCTGGTTGGGTTATGGTGAAAGAATGAAAATGGGATTAGCCATTAATGAGTTAGTTCGAAAAGGTGAAATAAAAGCGCCAGTTGTCATTGGTCGAGATCATTTAGACTGTGGTTCAGTCGCTTCGCCAAATCGAGAGACAGAAGCGATGAAAGATGGAAGTGATGCAGTTGGCGATTGGGCGGTATTAAATGCACTTATTAATACAGCAGCAGGTGGTTCATGGATATCTTTTCATCACGGAGGTGGTGTTGGGATGGGGTATTCTTTACATGCTGGCATGGTCGTTGTCGCAGATGGTACAGATGTAGCTGAAGAACGGTTGAGACGTGTATTGACAACTGATCCTGGTATGGGGATCATCCGTCATGCTGATGCTGGCTACGAAAAAGCAAGTGAATTTGCTAATGAGCATCATATTCACATTCCAATGAAGAGGGAGGAAGAGGTGTAAAGATGGATTTATTGATTACTAATATCGGTCAATTGTTGCCCATGGAGAATTCAGGCCCTGTAAAAGGCCGACACATGAATCATTTGACTGTACATGAAAACGCAGCATTAGGTATTAAAGATAAAAAGGTTGCCTGGATGGGGACAGCAGCTGAGGCTGAAAAAATCAACCGGAAGGAAACGATTGATGCAGGTGGTCGGCTTGTAACACCAGGACTCGTTGAAGCTCATACACATCTTGTATTTGGTGGGTCACGAGAAAAAGAAATGGCTTTAAAACAACAGGGGGTTGATTACCTCGATATTTTAAAGCAAGGTGGAGGTATTTTATCTACGGTACGTGCAACTAAAAAAGCTTCGTTTGATGAGTTACTTGAACGCGCGTTATTCCATCTAGACCGGATGGCGATGTACGGGATTACAACTGTCGAAGCAAAAAGTGGTTATGGACTTGACCGTGAAACGGAACTCAAACAATTAAAAGTGGTTAAAGAAGCTGCAAAGAAACATCCACTGGAGCTTGTGTCGACTTTTTTAGGGGCACATGCGATTCCAAAAGAATACGAAAATGATTCAGATGCCTTTTTAGATAAAATGAGCGATATGTTTGATGAAATTAAGGAAGAAGATTTAGCGGAATTTGTTGATATTTTTACAGAGGCGAATGTCTTTTCTGTGGAGCAGTCACGAAAATTTCTACAAAAGGCAAAAGATAAAGGATTTAAAGTGAAAATTCATGCTGATGAGATTGAACCTTTGGGCGGCACAGATCTCGCTGTAGATCTAGGAGCTATTAGTGGTGATCATCTGGCCGTGGCGACAGATGATGGGATTCGGAAATTGGCCGAATCGGATACGATTGGTGTTATTTTACCAGGGACTATTTTTTATCTAGGGACAGGGACGTACGCTAGGGCACGGGAAATGATAGATGCTGGAGCGGCGATTGCTGTATCGACCGATTTTAATCCTGGCAGTTCAGTGACTGAGAACTTACAGCTCATTATGTCTCTTTCCGCTCTACGATTAAACATGTCACCTGAAGAAATTTGGCACGCTGTTACTGTGAATGCGGCACATGCGATTAATAGAGGAGACTCAGCCGGCTCAATCGCTATTGATAGACAGGCAGATGTAGTGATCTGGGATGCGCCTAACTATATGTATATCCCGTATCATTATGGGGTGAATCATGTGAATACCGTCATAAAAAATGGATCTGTGTTGTATGAAAGGAAGCTGAATCATCATGCATAATATCAGACATTTAAAACCAGCTGGAAAAGCTATTTTTGAAGATAGACATACTAAAAAGGCTAAAGAATTATTAACGGAATGGTCTTCTCAGGGAGCGGAAGCGGAATTTGGACTTGTTGGTCTTCCACTTTCTAAGCCTTCGATTAGTCATTCGGGCGCTTCTTTTGCTCCGGGGACGATTCGCTCATCACTTCAAAGTTATTCGACCTATTCAAATGAAGAGGGGTTTGATCTTACTGCTTCTATTATTGATTTCGGTGATTTGAATATGAATCCGACTGACGTTGTAGGCAATCAAGAGCGGTTGTATGAAGGAATGTCCGATATTTTCCAGACAAAGGCTTCGAAAAACTGGTTTATATTAGGTGGAGATCATTCCATTAGTTATTCCTCAATTAAAGCTTATGCTGAACATTATTCGTCTTTCGGTGTGATCCAGTTTGATGCTCACCACGATTTAAGAAATACAGAAGATGGTGGCCCGACAAATGGCACACCATTTCGAAGACTTTTGGAAGATGATCTTTTGAAAGGAAAAAATCTTGTTCAAATTGGTATTCGTGATTTTACTAATGCCAAAGCATACGATGATTATGCTAAAGAACAGGGAGTTACAGTTTATACGATGGGAGATGTAAACGAACAATCCCTTACCTCTATTTTGAAAAAAGAAGTACAAAACTTAGCCGAAAAAGTGAATCATATTTATATTTCACTTGATATGGATGTGCTCGACCAAGCGTTTGCTCCTGGCTGTCCAGCAATTGGGCCAGGTGGAATGGATAGTACCTCTTTATTAGAAGGAATCCATTTAGTGGCTAAACACGAAAAAGTAAATGCCCTGGATATAGTTGAAATAGATCCGACGATAGACTTTCGAAATATGACAAGTCGAGTCGCAGCCTATACTATGCTTCAATTTATGAAAGGGAAAAAATTATTAAAATCGACTGATTAATAAGCATAGCAAAAGCCCATCTAGGGAAATCTTAATATGGGCGTTTTAATGAATGTTTTTAAAATTAACTTCAACTTTACAGAACGAATTGGGCATCTATTTCGATTTCAAGAGTGGGGTTATTATTAGTTGCTGCACATTTGATATATAATACGCAGTAACGTCAGCAAAAATGTTCTCACTTAAAAAGATAGTGCTCATTCCATCGCTACGGAAAAAACGCTCGCTTTCCATGGGGAACGCTTCAGCCTCCTTGTCCCGGCAAGGGGTATGCCGGCGTTGTCCGCAAAGGACGGTTTTAGTCGGCCATCATTAACTTTACACTCGTTGCGGGGTCTTCAGACTGTTCCATTCCCATAGGAGTCTCGCATTTTTCCCTTCGCTAAAGATAGCTTTCGTATGGAGTTCAAAGACTAGACTTTTAGTTACTTTTTTGGATTAAATTTACACGTATCCGTTCTGCCTGAGCTACTATATACTTTATGATTAAAGCGTAATTACATTTTATAAAGTTAATGGTCCTACATTACCAGCAGGCTTTATCTTCACTTTGAGCAAATACTATGCTGATGTTTTTTAGTACTACAGCTTATTAATGAAAATGAACTATCCTAAGCGGAGGAAATACATGGAGACTCCAGCAGCGCCTGCGGAAAGTGAAGTGTATTTCCGTAGCGATGGCTTAATTCATTCCTAAGATAGTAAGTTACTGCGTATCATATATCTTATATGTAATAACCAAACATTATCTAACAAATAATTGTAGTCATGGGAATTTTGTGAAATAATAGCAAATAGATAAATATTTCAATTATATTCTTTATGGAGGTTTAATGATGGTCAACCATACGCAAGAGAAATATGCTGAATTAGCTTTAAAAACGGGAGTTAACTTACAGAAAGGGCAAGCGTTGATGATTAATGCACCTATTGAAGGTGCAGAGTTTACGAAGAAAGTTGTTCGAAAGGCATATGAAATGGGAGCGAAAGATGTACATATAAATTGGGTGGACGATGAATTGACCTTATTAAAATATGAAAATGCCCCTGAAGAAGTCATAGCCAACTATCCTGAATGGAAAGTGAAATTACATGACTATTATGCAGAAGATGGTGCTGCTGTGTTATCCATACGCTCAACGAACCCTGACTTACTTAAAGATATTGATCCGTCACTGGTCGCTAAAGCTAACCGAGCTGCTGCAAAAGCAATGGTTAATTTCCGTAAATATACAATGAACGATAAAATTACATGGTCCATTATCTCTATTCCGACAGGTGATTGGGCGCAAAAGATTTTCCCAGACAAGTCACGTGAAAATGCGATGGAAAGTTTATGGGATGCGATTGTTAAAATTGTTCGTGTTGATCAAGATGATCCCGTAGCAGCTTGGGATGAGCACAATAAAACATTAGAAACAGCACGTGAAATTTTGAATGAGAAGAGTTACAAAAAACTAATCTTTAAAGCTCCGGGTACCGACTTAGAAATTGAGCTTCCTGAAGGGCATATCTGGAAAGGTGGTTCAGCTGTTTCTGAAAAAGGGATTACATTTAATCCAAATATGCCAACAGAAGAAGTGTTCACCTTACCTCATAAATATGGTGTAAATGGAACGGTGGCGAGCACAAAACCTTTAAATTATGGTGGTAGCTTAATTGACGACTTTAGCTTAACGTTTAAAGACGGAAAAGTCGTTGATTATAAGGCTGCTCAAGGTGAAGGAACGTTGAAGCATTTACTTGATACTGATGAAGGGGCCACTCGACTTGGCGAAGTTGCTCTTGTCCCACATGAGTCACCTGTTTCTCAGTCGGGTCTGATTTTCTATAATACACTATTTGATGAAAATGCATCTTGCCATATTGCGCTTGGTAAGGCTTATCCGACCAATCTTAAAGGTGGCTCTGAAATGAACGAAGAAGAGCTTGATAAACATGGCGTAAACGATAGCCTTACTCATGTTGATTTTATGATTGGATCTGAAAAGTTGGATATCGATGGTGTTAAAGAAGATGGTACGACTGAAGCTGTTTTCCGTAATGGAACATGGGCAATGGATGTTAAAGGAAAATAAATAAGCGTGACTTTTATTATTGATGAATGACTTAAGCGGCTTTAACTCTGTATTTTATAGAGCTAAAGCCGCTTAATTTTTCCTGATCCTGATAAATGTATTTACTTTTTTACAACAGCTCTTACTAACACTCCTCCATCGCACATCCGAGGTTTATCTTCCCACATTGTCTCTTACTAGCACCGACTGGTCACATAACTAAGGTTTATCTTTCCGTTCAAACACTCGTCGCTATCTTACCTACATCAGTCCATTTTTAACAAGAACTGCTTTTATCTTTGTGTAGTTATAATCCTCTGGGAGGGCTTCCCGTAACGGTTTGAGTTTTTGCTCATCAATTTCCTCACGTGCCTTCAAGACATTTGCTTCTTCATCATCATTAAAAAAGATATTCCAAGAGATGGGATGTCCACCTTTGAATGCTTTGAAAATATGACTCTCAATTGTTTGTTGTGAAAAATCTCGCATGGCCGCAATTTCTTTAATAGATTTTCCTGATTGGAAAAGTTGATAGCTGATCATATGGCTTGGTCGATCATCTTTTGTCCGTTTCGGTTTGGCAACTGGACTCTCACTAGAAATTTGAATTCGCTTTTTAGCATCTGGATTCTCATTTCGCCAAGCTTGAATTGCCTCTAAAAACGCTTCACCATATTGTTCATATTTCTTCTCACCGATTCCTTTAATTTCAAGCATGTCTTCTTTCGTTTCAGGAAAATAGCGGCTCAATTCCTTTAAAGTCACATCTGAAAATAAAACATAAGGAGGCACGTTTTTTTCATCTGCTAATCTTTTTCTAAGGGCGCGTAAGCTTTCAAACAAGTCCTCGTAATAGTCCGTTTCTGTTTGAGTTGGCACTTTAGGAGTGAACATCCATACTTTACGTTTACCTTTTAATACATCAACCGAATTGTGATTGAGTTTTAAGGTAGGATACTTTCCCTCTTCAGTTGCAAGCACTTGTTCAGCAATTAAAAAATTGATCCATTCTGTCAGTTCACGTTCGGTATAGGCGGAAAGTAAACCATAGGTGGAAATACTATTCAATTTGAATTCGCGTATCTTTTTATCATTTGAACCGCGTAACACTTTTGCGGTCATGCCAACTCCAAAACGTTCCCCCATTCTTTTAACACATGACAGGATCATTTGCGCTTCTTCGGTCATATCTGTTTTCTCTTGTCGATCCACACAGTTGCTGCAGTGGCCACAGATTTCTTTTGTGGTTGTTTTATTGAAGTAATTAAGGATGAAGCTTGTAAGACAGCTGTGTGTATGGCAATAATTAATCATTGCTTGTAGTTTACTGTACTCACTCTGCTTTGCTTTATCATCCATAAGTGATTGTTCAATAAGGAATTTTTGCAGTTGGATGTCTTGGGGTGAAAAGAGCAAAATACAGTCACTCGGTTCACCATCTCGTCCCGCTCTTCCCGCTTCTTGATAATAAGATTCAATGTTCATCGGCATAGCATAATGGATCACGAAGCGTACATTTGATTTGTCAATACCCATCCCAAAAGCGTTCGTTGCAATCATAATATTTTTTTCATCATGAATAAATGCAGCTTGAGCTTGTTTACGTTCATCTTCGGATAACCCAGCATGATATTTTTCTACTTTAGATCCCTTTAACTTCAACTGTTCATACAAACGATCGGCCTGTTTGCGAGTTGCGGTATAAATGATACCTGATTCGGACGCATGTTCTTTTAAAAATGAGTGAATATAGGCAGCCTTATCCCGACCTTTAACTAAATGAAATGATAGGTTATCACGCTTAAATCCGGTATTGATGACATCCTTACTTGAAATGTTTAATAGAGATTGAATGTCAAAAATAACTTCTTCAGTAGCCGTTGCTGTTAAAGCGACAAATACAGGAATATTATTTAGTCGTCTTAAATTTGGAACGATTGAGCGATAGCTTGGGCGAAAATCATGCCCCCACTGGGAAATACAATGTGCTTCATCGAAAGCGACTAAAGAAATGGAAAGTCCCTGAACAGCATTTACAAATAAAGTTGATTCAAAACGTTCCGGAGCTACATAAACAAATTTATAATTCCCTAAAGCCATTTCTTGAAGCCGGGTTTGTTGTTCGGCCTGAGAAAGAGAACTGTTGATGAA
>Ga0209487_1002726_pt1 | contig 14216 bp, 14 predicted proteins | sample Poulit2012_FD_187524 | JGI IMG/M metagenome (GOLD analysis project Ga0209487, IMG submission 187524) | Agricultural soil microbial communities from Georgia to study Nitrogen management - Poultry litter 2012 (SPAdes) (version 2) | ecosystem: Environmental > Terrestrial > Soil > Agricultural land... | reverse complement strand
TTCGTGCCGGTGACCATCTCCGGCGGCCGCGCCACGATCGACTTCAACCGGGCCACCAACCCGCCCTGCGCGTTCACCGACTTCGGCACCTGCCCGCTGCCACCACCGGGCAACACCCTGGACCTGGCGGTGCGGGCGGGAGAGCGGTGGCCTCCGGTGGCCACCGGAGGGTTCCCCGCCCGGCTCGCCGAGGACTGATCGACACCGGTCAGGGTTGCGGCCGCGCCCCGAACACCCCGGTGCCCACCCGCACCATCGTCGCCCCCGCCGCGATCGCGATCTCCAGGTCTCCGGACATGCCCATCGAGAGCTCAGTAGCACCCGCGGTACCGGGCACACCACTGGTCGCCACCTGGTCCCGGATGCGCGCCAGTGACTCGTAGCCGGACCGCACCCTCCCCTCGTCGGGGGTGTTCGCACCGATGGTCATGAACCCGCGCAGGTGCAGGTGCTCCAGCCCGGCCACCTGCTCGGCGAGCCCGGCCGCCTCCGCCGGAGCCACCCCGGCCTTGGTCTCCTCACCGGAGACGTTCACCTGCACCAGCACGTCCAGGTCCCGGCCGCGGGCCTGGGCGGCCCGGTCCAGCCGCTCGGCCAGCCGCATCGAGGCCACGCTCTGCACACAGTGCGCCCAGGCCAGCACCTGGTTCACCTTGTTCGACTGCAGATGTCCGATGAAGTGGCTCTCGTGCTCGATGTCGGTCAGCTCCGGTTCGACCGCGCGCAGCTCTTGGGCCCGGTTGTGCCCGATCAGGCGCTCCCCGGCGGCCAGCGCCGCCCGGATCCGCGGTGCGTCCACGGTCTTCACCGCGAGCAGCAGACGTACCTGGTCGCTGCGTCCGGCCGCCTCTGTCGCCTTCGCGATCCGCCTGCGCACCTGCTCGACGGCGTCGCTCACCGTGGTCACTGTTGCTCTCCCTTGATCGTGATGCCGAGCTGGTCCGCCAACGACGGTAGCGCGCTGACTGCGTCGGACCAGGCGAGCTCGGTCCCGCGCAGGGAGTCCGCCCCGGCGATGCCCGCCAGCCGGCAGCCGGTGAAGGTCACCCGGTGCGCGCGCAGCCCCGCGAACCGGGCGCCGCTCAGGTCGCAGCCGGTGAAGTGCACCCGGGTCAGCTCGGCCCCGGTGAAGTCCGCCTCCTGCAGCGAGGTGTTCGCCACAGTCACATCGTGCCACCGGGCGGAGTGCGCGGAGAGCGCGTCCGCGACCGCGTCCTCGACGCGCACCTCCCGCCAGCGGGAGCGCAACCAGGACGACCCGGTCAGCCGGGCCCCGCCCACTGTGGAGCGGATCAGGCCCACGTCCCGGGTGGTCAGTCCGGCCAGGTCCGCCCCGGTGGCGTCGCAGTCGGTGAACGTGCAGCGCTCCCAGGTGCCCTCAGCGGCGCGCAGCCGGCGCAGGGTGCCCTGGTCCAGGTCCAGCTCGTCGATCTCAGCGCCGATCCACACGGCACCGTCGAAGCTCGCGCCGGTCAGCGTGGCGCCGCACAGCTCGTCCGGCCTCATGCTCAGACGAACGGCTGGTCGGGGTAGGTCACCGGCTCCTTGCCGTGCCCGGCGGTGACCTCGGCCCGCCGGTCCAGCACGTCCGGGCGCAGCGCCACCATGTCCTTGAGCAGCCGCTTGCGGGTGCGCTTGCTGATCAGGTCGATGTACAGCCTGCCGTTCAGGTGGTCGGTCTCGTGCTGGAAGCAGCGCGCCAGGTAGCCGTGGGCCTCGGTGCTGATCGTGTTGCCGTCGATGTCCGAGCCGGTCAGGCGCACGTGCAGCGGCCGGAACAGGTCGGTCCCCGGACCGGGGACGGACAGACAGCCTTCCTCGACCTCCTCCGTCTCCTCCCCGAGCACCTCGATCACCGGGTTGCACACATGGCCCACGTACCGCACGCCGTCATCGGTGCTCAGGTCATAGACGAACAGCTTCAGGTCCACATCCACCTGGTTGGCTGCCAGGCCAACACCCTCGGCGATCAGCATGGTGGCGAACATGTCGTCCACCAGGGTGCGCAGCTCGTCGGTGCCGAACTCGGTGACCGGACGGCACGGGCGGTGCAGCACGTCCTCGCCCACCTCGGTGATCCGCAGCACCCGCCCGCGGGCGGCTTCTGGGGTGATGGTGGGGAAGTCGGTGACCTCGGCGCCCTGCACGATCGTGGTTGAAACCATGGCGCCCATTGTCGCGCATCTGCCAGGCAGCCTCGGCCCCTGGTTGGCACCCTCGCCCGACCATGTATAGTTATGCACATGACTGTATCTGTGGCGATCGCGGGGGCCAGTGGCTACGCCGGCGCTGAGGCGCTCCGGCTGCTGCTCGGCCACCCCGAGGTCGAGATCGGCGCGCTCACCGCACACAGCAACGCCGGGGAACCCGTGGCCAAGCACCACCCGCACCTGCGTGCCGTGGCCGACCGCACCTTCGCTCCGACCACCGCCGAGCACCTGCTCGGGCACGATGTGGTGATCCTCGCTCTACCGCACGGAGCCTCCGGGCCGATCGCTGCCGAGCTCGAGGCCGCCGGGTCCGAGACACTGGTGCTGGACTGCGGCGCCGACCATCGCCTGGCCGACGCAGCCGCCTGGACCCAGTTCTACGGCACCGAGCACGCCGGCGCCTGGCCCTACGGCCTGCCCGAGCTGATCCTCGCCGACGGCGGAGCTCGCCAACGCGAGGTCCTCACCTCCGCGCAGCGCATCGCCGTGCCGGGCTGCAACGTCACCGCCGTCACGCTCGGCATGCAGCCGGGCGTAGCAGCCGGCGTCGTGCAACCCACCGACCTCGTGGCGGTGCTCGCCAACGGCTACTCCGGTGCCGGCAAGGCGCTCAAACCGCACCTGCTCGCCGCCGAGGGGCTCGGCTCGACCGCCCCCTACGCCGTCGGCGGCAGCCACCGGCACATCCCGGAGATCGAGCAGAACCTGCGCGCCGCAGGGGCGAGCGAGGTGAGCATCTCCTTCACCCCGACGCTCGTGCCGATGGCCCGCGGCATCCTCGCCACCACCACGGCGCGGCTGACCGAGGGCACCGACCCGGCCACGGTCCGGGCGGCGTGGGAGTCCGCCTACTCGGGGGAACCGTTCGTGCAGCTGCTGCCCGAGGGCCAGTGGCCGACCACCGCCGCCACCGCCGGCGCCAACACCGCCCTGGTGCAGGTCGCCGTGGACGAACGGGTCGGCCGGGTGGTCACTGTCTGCGCGATCGACAACCTGGTCAAGGGCACCGCCGGTGCCGCCGTGCAGTCCATGAACCTCGCTCTCGGCCTGCCGGAGACCCTGGGCCTGCCCACCGAAGGAGTCGCCCCGTGAGCGAGGACCAGCCGCGCGGTGTCACCGCCCCGCAGGGCTTCCGCGCCACCGGCGTCACCGCCGGCCTGAAGCCCTCCGGCACGCCCGACCTGGCCCTGGTCGTCAACGACGGCCCGGACCAGGTGGGGGCTGCCGTGTTCACCAGCAACCGGGTGGTCGGCGCCCCGGTGACCTGGTCCCGCCAGGTGGTCAGCGACCACGTCGTGCACGCCGTGGTGCTCAACTCCGGAGGTGCGAACGTGGCCACCGGGCCACAAGGCTTCGCCGACGTGCACGCCACTGCGGAGAAAGCGGCCGACCTGCTCCAGGCCTCCGCCGCGGACGTGGTGGTCTGCTCCACCGGGCTGATCGGCGTCCCGCTCGCCGCGGACACCCTGCTCGCCGGCCTGGACGAGGCAGCAGCGAGCCTGTCCGTCGACGGCGGCCCGGCTGCCGCCACTGCGATCATGACCACCGACACCACCGACAAGCAGGTGCTGGTCCAGGGCCCCGGCTGGTCGATCGGCGGGATGGCCAAGGGAGCCGGCATGCTCGCCCCGTCGCTGGCGACCATGCTGGTCGTGCTCACCACCGACGCCCGCATCGACGCGGCCACCGCCGACGCCGCCCTGCGCCGGGCCACGGCTACCACGTTCGACCGGATCGACTCCGACGGTTGCATGTCCACCTCGGACACGGTGCTGCTGATGGCCTCCGGCGCCAGCGGCAGCACAGCCGACCCGGCAGAGTTCACCGAGGCGCTCCGCTCCGCCTGCGCCCAGCTGGCCCGCGCTCTGGTCGCCGATGCCGAGGGCGCCAGCCACGACATCGCCGTGCGCGTGGTCGGCGCCAGCGACGAGGAGGCCGCCGTGGCCGTGGGCCGGGCGGTGGCCCGCTCGAACCTGGTCAAGGCAGCCATGTTCGGCAACGACCCGAACTGGGGCCGCATCATCGCCCAGGTCGGCACCGTGCCGGAGGAGGTCGCCCCGTTCGACCCCGCCGAGCTGGACGTGAGCATCAACGGCCTGCTCATCTGCAAAGGCGGCGGGGCGCACGAGGACCCCACCCAGCTGGACCTGGCTGCGAGCCGCGAGGTGCACGTGGTCATCGACCTGCACGCCGGTGAGGCGGAGGCCACCATCTGGACCAACGACCTCACCCACGACTACGTCCACGAGAACAGTGCGTACTCCACCTGAGGGCCCACACCACATGAGCATCCCCACTCCCACCCCCGACGCCCTCACCCCGGACGAGAAGGCCGAGGTGTTGATCGAGGCCCTGCCCTGGCTGGAGTCCTTCGCCGGCGCCATCGTGGTGATCAAGTTCGGCGGCAACGCCATGGTGGACGCGACCCTGGAGCGCGCCTTCGCCGACGACATCCGGTTCTTCCGCTATGCCGGTCTCAAACCCGTGGTGGTGCACGGCGGCGGTCCGCAGATCTCCGCGATGCTCGACCGCCTCGGGCTGGTCACAGAGTTCCGCGGCGGGCTGCGGGTGACCACCCCGGAGGTGATGGACGTGGTCCGGATGGTGCTCACCGGCAAGGTGCAGCGCGACCTGGTCAGCCACCTGAACGAACGCGCGCCGCTGGCCGTGGGCATCTCCGGGGAGGACGGCGGCCTGTTCTCCGCTCGCAAGCGGCAGGCGATGGTCGAGGGTGAACCTGTGGACGTCGGCCTGGTCGGCGACGTCATCGGGGTGAGCCCACGCGCGGTGAACGACCTGCTGGATGCCGGCCGCATCCCGGTGATCTCCACCATCGCCCCGGACGTCGACCACCCGGGCGACGTGCTGAACGTCAACGCCGACACCGCCGCTGCCGCGCTCGCGACAGCGCTCGGTGCACAGAAGCTGGTGGTGCTCACCGATGTGGAGGGGCTGTATGCCGACTGGCCCGACCCGCACTCGCTGGTCCGGCAGATCGATGCCGCCCGCCTGGCCGAGATCCTGCCCACACTGGCCTCGGGCATGGTGCCGAAGATGGAGGCCTGCTTGCGCGCGGTCACCGGTGGGGTGCCGCAGGCGCACGTGATCGACGGCCGGCTGCCGCACTCCCTGCTGCTGGAGATCTTCACCACCGAAGGTGTGGGCACCATGGTGGTCCCCACTGACGACGGCGCACCCGCCTCTCCCAGTCCCGCACCTGCCGTAGCACCCACCGGAAGGAGTCATCAGTGAGCGAGCTGATCGCAGGCGTCACCCAGTCTCTCGACCAGGGGGAGTGGACCCGCCGGTACACCGGTGCCCTGATGAACACCTTCGGTCCGCCGCAGCGCGTGCTGGTGCGCGGGGAGGGCTGCTACGTCTGGGACGCCGACGGCAACCGCTACCTGGACCTGCTGGCCGGGATCGCGGTGAACAGCCTCGGCCACGCCCACCCCACCCTCACCGGTGCCATCTCCGCCCAGCTCGGCACCCTCGGGCACGTGTCCAACTTCTTCGCCTCCCCGGTGCAGATCACCCTGGCCGAACGCCTCGCCGACCTCGCCAGCGCCGGGGTGCACCCGGAGGCGGCCCGGGTGTTCCTCACCAACTCCGGCACCGAGGCGATGGAGGCCGCGGTCAAGCTCGCCCGCCGGCACGGCGGCACCGACCGGCCGCGTATCCTCGCCCTCGAGGGAGGCTTCCACGGCCGGTCCATGGGTGCGCTGGCGCTGACCCACAAGCCCGCCTACCGGGAGCCGTTCGAACCGCTGCCCGGCGGTGTGGAGCACCTGCCGTTCGGCGACCTACGTGCCCTGGAGGAGGCGTTCGCCGCCCCGGGCGAGGTCGCCGCGCTGGTGCTCGAGCCGATCCAGGGCGAGGCTGGGGTGCGTCCGCTGCCGGCCGGCTACCTGGCCGCCGCCCGGGAGCTGACCACCGCCCACGGCGCGCTGCTCATCCTCGACGAGGTGCAGACCGGGATGGGCCGTACCGGCACCTGGATGGCCCACCACCACCCGGAGATCGGCGGCGGTATCGTGCCGGACGCCGTCGCCGTGGCCAAGGGCCTCGGTGGCGGGTTCCCGGTCGGCGCCCTGATCACCCTCACCGAGGCCGCCTCCACCCTGCTCCAGCCCGGCCAGCACGGCACCACCTTCGGCGGCAACCCGGTCGCCGCAGCCGCCGCGCTGGCCACCATCCACGTGATCGAGCGCGACGACCTGCTCAGTCAGGTGGCCAGCACCGGTGAGCACCTGCGCACCGCCATCGCCACCACCGGCCACCCGCTGGTGGCCGGCGTACGCGGCGAAGGCCTGCTGATCGCCGTCGAGCTCGCCGAGCCGGTCGCGGCCGCGGCCGCCCAGGCGGCGCTGCGCGCCGGGTTCATCGTCAACCCGGTGGCCCCAGATGCCATCCGGCTCGCCCCGCCGTACATCCTCACCACCGAGCAGGCGGACAGCTTCGTGACCGCCCTGCCGCAGATCCTGAACGAGGCCCAGCAGTGACCACCGACGCCGCACCCCAGCACTTTCTCGCCGACGACGACCTGACCAGCGCCCAGCAGCGAGAGGTGCTCGAGCTCGCCGCCGACCTCAAGGCGGACCCGTTCTCCGCCACCCCGCTGGCCGGCCCACAAGCGGTCGCGATCATCTTCGACAAGCCCACGCTGCGCACCCAGGCCTCGTTCACCGCCGGTGTGGCCCACCTCGGCGGCTACCCGATGCTGGTGGACGGCAAGCTTGCCCAGGTCGGGGTGCGCGAATCGGTCCCGGACACCGCCCGCGTGCTCGGCCGGATGACCTCGGCGATCGTCTGGCGCACCTTCGCCCAGGCCGACCTGGAGGAGATGGCCGCCCATGCCGGCGTCCCGGTCATCAACGCGCTCACCGACGACTACCACCCCTGCCAGATCCTCGCCGACCTGCTCACCGTCGCCGAGCACACCGGTGGCCTCGCCGCCAGCGGCCCCGCGCTGGCCGGCCGGTCCTTCGCCTACGTCGGCGACGGCGCCAACAACATGGCCCACTCCTACCTGCTCGGCGGGGCACTGGCCGGGATGGACGTGCGCATCGGCGCCCCCGACGGGTACCACCCCGATGCGGACGTGCTCGCCCGCGCCGAGGCGATCGCCACCAGCACCGGCGCACAGGTGAGCGTGCACACCGACCCGGCCTCCGCCGTCGACGGCGTGGACGTGCTGGCCACGGACACCTGGGTGTCCATGGGCCAGGAGGAGGAGAAGGAAGAACGCGAACGCCCCTTCCGCCCCTACCAGCTGAACGACGCGCTGCTCAGCCACGCCTCGCCGTCAGCGATCGTGCTGCACTGCCTGCCCGCCTACCGCGGCAAGGAGATCACCGACGAGGTGATCGAGGGCCCCGCCTCGAAGGTCTGGGACGAGGCGGAGAACCGGCTGCACGCGCAGAAGGCGGTCCTCGCCTACCTGCTGGGGCGCCGATGAGCATCCCTGCCACGAAGGCCGCCCGGCACGCGCTCATCCGCCAGGTGGTCGCCACCCGACCGGTGCGCTCCCAGGCCGACCTGGCGCAGCAGCTGGCCGCCCGCGGCGCGAGCGTCACCCAGGCGACCCTGTCCCGGGACCTGGACGAGCTGCGCGCGCACAAGGTCCGCACCGCCGACGGCAACCAGCAGTACGCACTGCCGCCGGAGGGCCCCTACGGCTACGACACCCCGGCCGAGACCGAACAGCTCGCCGCCCGACTGGCGCGGCTGTGCACCGAGCTGCTGGTCTCCGCCGACGCCTCCGGCAACCTGGTGGTGCTGCGCACCCCGCCCGGGGCGGCACAATTCTTGGCATCGGCGATCGACCACTCCGTCCTGCCGCCGGTGATCGGCACGATCGCCGGCGACGACACCGTGCTGGTGATCGCCGCAGAGCCTGACGGCGGCCCCGCCGTGGTCCAGCTGTTCCTGGACCTGGCCTCGGGCCGCGACCCGGAACGAGACACCACCCCCGAGGAGAGCCAGTGAGCAAGGTACTGACAGAACTGCCGGTCGGCGAACGGGTGGGCATCGCCTTCTCCGGCGGCCTGGACACCTCGGTCGCGGTCGCCTGGATGCGGCACCACGGCGCTGTCCCATGCACCTATACCGCCGACCTGGGCCAGTACGACGAACCGGAGATCGACAAGGTGCCCGGCCGGGCGTTGCAGTACGGTGCCGAGCTCTCCCGCGCAGTGGACTGCCGGTCGGCGCTGGTGGAGGAGGGGTTGGCCGCCGTCGCCTGCGGGGCGTTCCACCTGCGCAGCGGTGGGCGGTACTACTTCAACACCACCCCACTGGGTCGTGCGGTCACCGGCACCTTGCTGGTGCGGGCCATGCAGGCCGACGACGTGGAGATCTGGGGCGACGGATCCACCTTCAAGGGCAACGACATCGAGCGGTTCTACCGCTACGGGCTGCTCGCCAACCCCTCGCTGCGGATCTACAAGCCATGGCTGGACCCGGCGTTCGTCGCCGAGCTCGGCGGCCGCGCGGAGATGAGTGAGTGGCTCACCGAGCACAACCTGCCCTACCGGGACTCGGCGGAGAAGGCCTACTCCACGGACGCGAACATCTGGGGCGCCACCCACGAGGCGAAGACCCTGGAGCACCTGGACGTCTCCCTGGAGGTGGTCGACCCGATCATGGGGGTGAAGTTCTGGGACCCGGAGGTGGCGATCGAGACCGAGGACGTCACGCTGCGCTTCGAGCAGGGCCGCCCGGTGGCGATCAACGGGCAGCACTTCACCGACCCGGTCGCCCTGGTGCACGAGGCGAACACGATCGGTGGCCGGCACGGGCTGGGCATGTCCGACCAGATCGAGAACCGGATCATCGAGGCCAAGTCCCGTGGCATCTACGAGGCCCCGGGCATCGCGCTGCTGTTCATCGCCTACGAACGGCTGGTTGCGGCCATCCACAACGAGGACACCATCGCCAACTACCACGCCGAGGGCCGGCGGCTGGGCCGGTTGCTCTACGAGGGCCGGTGGCTGGACCCGCAGGCGCTGATGATCCGCGAGTCGATCCAGCGGTGGATCGCCTCGGTGGTCACCGGTGAGGTGACGTTGCGGCTGCGCCGCGGCGAGGACTACACCATCGTGCGCACCGAGGGGCCCGCGTTCTCCTACCACCCGGACAAGCTGTCCATGGAGCGCACCGAGAACGCCGCGTTCGGGCCGATGGACCGGATCGGCCAGCTGACCATGCGCAACCTGGACATCGCCGACTCCCGGGACAAGCTGGAGATGTACGCCAAGCAGCCGATCGACCAGGGCCAGGTGCTGGTGGAGAACGGCACCCTGTTCGGTGAGCTGCCCGCTGGCGGTGCCGAGACCATCTCCGCCAACCCCGCAGTGGCCGACGACGCCGAGACCGCCCTGGATGCGGCGGCGATGGAGGAGGGCAGCGACTGATGGAACACACCACCGGTAGCGGGGCGCTGTGGGGCGGCCGGTTCTCCGGCGGACCGGCCGATGCGCTGGCCGCGCTGAGCAAGTCCACCCACTTCGACTGGCGCCTGGCCGGTGAGGACCTGGCCGGTTCCCGGGCGCACGCCCGCGTGCTGCACCGTGCCGGGCTGCTCACCGACACCGAGCTGGCCGGCATGATCGAGGCACTGGACACCCTCGAAGCCGACGTCACCTCCGGAGCGTTCGTGGCCGCCCCGGACGACGAGGACGTGCACTCCGCCCTGGAGCGCGGCCTGATCGAGCGAGCCGGTCCCGAGCTCGGCGGCAAGCTGCGCGCCGGTCGGTCCCGCAACGACCAGATCGCCACCCTGGTGCGGATGTACCTGCGCAGGTGCGCCGGCCAGATCGCGGCCGGGGTGCTCGACGTGGCCGAGGCGCTCTGCGACCAGGCGGCCGCCCACCCGCGGGCGCCGATGCCCGGCCGCACCCACCTGCAGCACGCCCAACCGGTGCTGCTCGCCCACCATCTGCTCGCCCACGTGTGGCCGCTGCTGCGAGACGTCGACCGGCTGCGGGACTTCGACGCGCGGGCGGCCAGCTCGCCGTATGGTTCCGGCGCCCTGGCCGGGTCGTCCCTCGGCCTGGACCCGGCAGCAGTGGCCGCCGAGCTCGGCTTCGACGCCCCGGTGGAGAACTCCATCGACGGGACCGCCTCCCGTGACCTGGTCGCCGAGTTCGCGTTCGTGTGCGCGATGATCGGCGTGGACCTGTCCCGGCTCAGTGAGGAGATCATCCTCTGGGCCACCAAGGAGTTCGGCTTCATCACCCTGGACGATGCGTTCTCCACAGGCTCCTCGATCATGCCGCAGAAGAAGAACCCGGACGTGGCCGAGCTGGCCCGCGGCAAGGCGGGCCGGCTGGTCGGCGACCTCACCGGGCTGCTGACCACCCTCAAGGGGCTGCCGCTGGCCTACAACCGCGACCTGCAGGAGGACAAGGAACCGGTGTTCGACGCTGTGGACACCCTGGACCTTCTGCTGCCCGCGGTCGCCGGTATGGTCGGCACGCTCGTCTTCCACACCGACCGGATGGCCGAGCTGGCCCCGCAGGGCTTCGCTCTGGCCACGGATGTCGCCGAGCACCTGGTGCGCCAGGGGGTGCCGTTCCGCCGCGCGCACGAGCTCGCGGGCGCGTGCGTGCGCGTGTGCGAAGAGAACGGTATCGAGCTGTGGGACCTCACCGACGACCAGCTTGCCGGTATCGACCCTGCGCTCGGGCCGCAGGTGCGCGAGGTGCTCACCCTCCACGGGTCGCTGGCCTCGAGGGACGCGGTCGGTGGCACCGCCCCGGAACGGGTCGCCGAACAGCTGACCGCCGCGAGGGACCGGATCGCCGCAGTGCGCGAACGCTGGGCCCCGATGCGGTGACCCACAGCCCAGACGCGGTACAGGTGCCACCGGAGACAGTGGCCGCGATCACCACCCTGGCCCGGGAACGGGGCCCGCAGTGCGGCACCACCACAGTGGTGGCCATCGACGGCCCCGCCGGGTCCGGCAAGACCACGCTGGCCGGTGCGCTCGCGTCGGCGACCGGCGCCCAGCTGGTGCACATGGACGACCTGTACCTGGGCTGGAGCGGGCTGGAGGCCTCCGCCGGGCGGCTCCGGGAGGAGATCCTCGCCCCGCTCTGGCTCGGCCGGGTCGGCCGGTACCGCCGCTACGACTGGCACGCTGAGGCGCTCGCCGAGAGCCACGAGGTCACCCCCGGTGGCATGCTCGTGGTGGAGGGCGTGGGTTGCGTGCGGGCCGGTACCCGCGGGTTCTTCTCCGCGATCATCTGGGTGGCGGCCGACGATGCGATGCGACTGGCCCGCGGGTTGGCGCGGGACGGCTCGGCGGCAGAAGGCCACTGGCGGGACTGGATGCGCCAGGAGCGCGACGTGTTCGCCCGAGCCCGGACCCACGAGGTCGCGCACCTGCACGTGGACGCCTGGGGGAGGATCGACACATGACCGCTGCGCTCGACCTGACCCGCCCCGCGACCGAGATCGCGCCGTTGCTGCTGGGGGCCGTGCTCACCTGCGGGCAGGGGCAGGAGGCGGTGAGCGTACGGCTGACCGAGGTGGAGGCGTACATGGGCACTGCCGATCCCGGGTCGCACGCCTACCGGGGCCGCAGCGCCCGGACGGTGACCATGTTCGGACCGGCGGGACACCTGTATGTCTACCGGCACCTGGGTCTGCACCACTGTATGAACCTGGTCTGCTCGTCCGACGGTGAGGCCTCGGCGGTGCTGCTGCGGGCCGGTGAGGTGGTGACTGGTGCTGCTACGGCATGGCGTCGGCGCCAGGCCGCCGGCGTGTGCCGCACCGAGCGAGACCTGGCTCGTGGGCCCGCTCGGCTCACCGTGGCACTCGACCTCACCCGAGCCGACGACGGCGTGGCCGTGGGGCAGTCCGCCCCGGCACCTGGCCGTGGGCTGCTGCTGACCGGTCCCGGGCAGGTCCGCAGCGAGGAGATCTCTACCGGGCCGCGGGTGGGGGTCAGCGGACCTGGGGGAGGCGAGCAGTTCCCCTGGCGGTACTGGATCACCGGGGATTCGTATGTGACCGCCTATCGGCCGGGTCAGGCGGGCCAGCGACGCCGGTAGTGTGGTCCCGGCGTCCTGGACCACCGGCAGCCCGCCGGCGGCCGCACGCGCGTCGCAGACGAGGAAGGTTGACGTGAACGAGATTCTCGACGAGCTCCGCTGGCGTGGACTGATTGCCCAGTCCACGGACCTGGCGGCCCTTCAGGAGGCACTCTCGAGCGGACCGGTCACCTACTACTGCGGCTTCGACCCCACGGCCCCGAGCCTGCACCATGGCCACCTGGTGCAGCTGGTGCTGCTGCGCCACCTGCAGCAGGCAGGTCACAAGGCGATCGCCCTGGTGGGCGGCGCGACCGGGCTGATCGGCGACCCACGGATGTCCGGTGAGCGGAGCATGAACACCAAGGACGTGGTGGCCGAGTGGACCGAGCGGCTGACGGACCAGGTCTCCCGGTTCCTCGACTTCGACGGTGACAACCCAGCCATCCTGGTGAACAACCTGGACTGGACCGAGGGGCTGTCCGCGATCGACTTCCTGAGGGACATCGGCAAGCACTACCGCCTGGGCACGATGCTCGCCAAGGACACTGTCGCCCGGCGGCTGGCTAGCGAGGAGGGCATCAGCTTCACCGAGTTCAGCTACCAGATCCTGCAGGGCATGGACTACCTCGAGCTGTACCGGCGGCACGGCTGCACCCTGCAGACCGGCGGCAACGACCAGTGGGGCAACCTGCTCTCCGGGGTGGACCTGATCCACAAGGTCGAGGGCCAGAGCGTGCACGTGCTCACCACGCCACTGATCACCAAGGCAGACGGCACCAAGTTCGGCAAGAGCGAGGGCGGCGCTGTCTGGCTCGCACCGGACATGATGAGCCCGTACGCCTTCTACCAGTTCTGGCTGAACGCTGCGGATGCGGACGTGGTCGGCTGGCTGAAGACGTTCACCTTCCTGGACCGGCAGACGATCGAAGACCTTGCCGAGCAGGTGCAGACCGCGCCACAGGCCCGGGCTGCGCAACGAGCACTCGCCCACGAGGTCACCACGCTGGTGCACGGAGCCGAGGCGACCACGCGGGTCGAAGCAGCCTCTGCGGCGTTGTTCGGCAGCGGGGACCTGCGTTCCCTGGACGCCGGCACCCTGATCGACGCGGTGGCCGAGCTGCCCCGCGGCACGATCGTCCCCGGGCAGTCCACGGTCATCGACGCGCTGGTCGCCACCGGTCTGGAGAAGGGCCGCAAGGCCGCCCGGCGCGTGATCGACTCCGGTGGGGCGTCCCTGAACAACATCAAGGTCACCGACGGTGACGCGGTCATTGCGCCAGGGGATCTGCTCCCCGGCGGTGTCGCGCTGGTCCGTCGCGGCCGCAAGTCCTTGGCCGTGGTCTCCGCCGACAGCTAGCTGGTTCCCGCTGCCCACTGCCGGCTCCAGCCGCGCGCCGCAGAAGCTGGGGCGCGCCTGGAGCCGGCAGCGCGCAGGACAGTGAGTCACGCCACACCCGAATCGCTGCCGACCGAAGGAAGCGGTGCCGGGTCGTGGTGATAGCCAGAAAACTGCAGGTCAGGGGCCTGCAGAGAGCCACAAGCCGCACCGACAGCCATGCCTGGCGCCAACTTGACGCTTCCCACGGCGGCCCGTAGTCTTCATATCCGTTGTCCCGCGAGGGAGGGACGGACACCGATCTGGTGGCCGGAAGCCCCGCAGGACAATCGGACTGCGATCAGGTAAGATGGATCGCAGATCCACCCGGGATCACCGCGATCAGTCGCGGTCACAGGGTCCGGTATGAAGCCGGCGCCCGCGTTGACCGAGGCACGAGGCGTGGGGTAGGGTGGAGCGGTTGCCCCGGCTGGGCATGAGTCGCAAGACTCAGGTCTGACGGTGTGCGTTCGTTGTTTGAGAACTCAACAGTGTGTTTGTAGTGATTGATGCCAGTTTTTTATTGGTTGGATGACTGCCTCTGCGGGTTTTGTCTTGTGGGGGTGGTTGTTTGGTCAGGATTTTTTC
>Ga0209487_1002725_pt1 | contig 14219 bp, 9 predicted proteins | sample Poulit2012_FD_187524 | JGI IMG/M metagenome (GOLD analysis project Ga0209487, IMG submission 187524) | Agricultural soil microbial communities from Georgia to study Nitrogen management - Poultry litter 2012 (SPAdes) (version 2) | ecosystem: Environmental > Terrestrial > Soil > Agricultural land... | reverse complement strand
AGCCTGCCCCATCTGACATCCCAGTACGCGGACACGTTTCCAGAACTCGTTCGTGCCGCCACGCCTGCCCCCACCCCAGATCCCAAGCTCGTGCTACTCAACCGCGAGCTGGCAGACGAACTCTGGCTCGACGCCGACTGGTTGACAACCGACGAGGGCATCAATTTTCTGCTGGGCCATACCCTGCCCGACTCCACGGCTGCGGTGGCACAGGCATATGCCGGTCACCAGTTCGGCAGTTACGTCCCCACGCTTGGCGACGGACGTGCCATCCTCACCGGTGAAGTACCCGTCGACGACACACTGGTCGATATTCATCTCAAAGGCACCGGACCCACACCCTTTTCGCGTCCCGGTTCCGACGGTTATGCTGCCCTTGGCCCGATGCTGCGCGAATACCTGATCTCAGAGGCCGTCCACGCCCTGGGTATTCCAACTTCACGGGCCCTCGCGGTGATCACCACGGGACGCAACATCCTGCGCGAGATCGAACAACCCGCAGCCGTACTCGTACGCACCGGTCCCTCACATATTCGCGTCGGTACATTCCAATACGTCCGGGCACAACAAAACCTCGAGCTCCTACAACGCCTGACCCAGTACAGCCTGGACCGGCACTATCCCGAAGTGGAGACGGATAATCCAGCGCTGACACTGCTTGAGCAGGTGGTCAACCGCCAAGCGGAACTCATTGCCGATTGGATGCACGCCGGACTGATTCACGGCGTGATGAACACAGACAACATGACGGTGGCCGGGCATTCCATTGACTTCGGGCCAGTCGCCTTCCTGGATGCCTTTGACCCCAACGCCGTGTTCTCCTCGATCGATTTCGCCGGCCGCTACGCCTACGGTAACCAACCGGTCATCGCCGAATGGAATCTAGCACGTTTTGCCGAGTCACTCCTGCCGGCCATGATGTACCCCGCGGACGAGCAGGTCATGTCGCAAGATGATGCGGTCGAGGCTGCCACGGAAGCGGTGGTCCACTTCCGCGATGCCTATTCGAAAGCCTGGTCGCAGCGCTTCACGACACGTCTGGGGCTAGCCGACGACGCAGACGTGGCGGAATTAGGAACCGAACTTTTTGAGACGCTGCGCGCCAATGGAACTGATTTCACCTCATTTTTCGCGAGCCTGGCTGATATCGCAAGATCAGGGCTCATCCCTGCAAATGTCAGCCCCGAACTGATGGCTTGGTACCGGCGCTGGCTAGAGATGGACCCTGATGCCGAAGCCGCAGCTCAGCACAATCCGATCTATGTGCCACGAAACCACCTGGTCGAAGACGCCATCCAAGACGCCGTGACGGACAACAACTTCGAAACCTTCCATACCTTACTGGCAGCGGTTACTCAGCCGTATAAGCGCAACGAAGCGTTCGCGCATCTGGAACAGCCAGCTTCGATGGCCTTCGCGATGAACTACCAAACCTTCTGCGGTACCTAGAGCCTGGCGCTCCGAGGCTTGGAGTAGCAACCTGTGGCGTTCGACTGTAAGAGGCCGCTCATTCTGGCCGAGCTCATACCCAAAGAGAGAAGTGCGCCGGGTTATTGTTCACGACCGGGGGCATCGCTAAGCTGAAGACATGCGTCACAATACAACCTCCGACACTTGCCGAAACCTCGCCAATTTTCTCAACGACCCATTATCCCAAGGCATAGTCACCGGAGCATTGACGCTCATCCCGGCTCGGAACTACCCACACTGGCTGCGTCAAACCCTCGTCTGGGGTCCGCCGGTAGCCGGCGGGGCGATTCCCGCATATCTTGCAATGAACCCTCGTGTTCGTCGGAAGCTCTCAGCTCGACTGGCCATCGCCGAGCATTCGAACCCCTCCACCAGAACAGGTCTGCGCCCTCAAGAACCGCCCCGTGCCGTCTTGTCGAAAGGAAACCGCAGCACCGCTTCGATGATTGCCACCGGTACCGCCATCGGAGCGGGAGTCTCACTGCTAGTAGTTGGTGGGTTCTGGGCTGATGAGAAGCTCGAGCAGGGCCTTCGCCTCCTGAAAGTCCCATTCCCACGAGGTGTGATGGCAGCAGCCGCTGGGGCACTGACGTGGTGGCAGCTGAAACAAGACCAAAAACGAAACACAGAAGACCGTCATACTCCACGGTGAATTTGGTGACATACCTGGCCGCCGGTGCCACGTAGCACCGGCGAGCTGAACGGGCGAGGTTACATGAATGCTTCGGAAACCTCGTCGAGTTTGGCCACCTGCTCATCGGTGAGCTGCAGCTCAACAGCCGCGAAGAGCTGATCGAGCTGGGCAAGAGAGGTCGCGGCTGCAAGGGGCGCAGTAACCTTGCCGTGAGCGGTGGCCCAGGCGAGCGCGACCGACGCGGGATCTGTCTGATGCTCAGCTGCCACGTCATCTAGTACGTCGAGAATCCTCAAGCCGGCTGGCGTCAAATATTCTTTGACAGCTCCGCCGCGAGCACGCCCCTTAGTGTCGGCTTCGGTGCGGTATTTGCCACTGAGGAACCCACCGGCCAGCACCTGATATGGAAAAACAGACATCTCGTGTCGCTCGGCGACGCCGGCCAGCTCCTGCTCATACTCGCGAGCGACAAGGGAATACTGCGGTTGGAGGGCAACGGGTTTGGCAAAGCCGTTCTCCTCAGCGACGCGCAACCATTCATCGATGGCCTGCGGGGAAAAATTGGATAGTGCGACGGCGCGCACCTTGCCCTCGGCCACGAGCTTGTCGAATGCAGCAGCGCTTTCGACGACCGGGGTCTCGTCATCTTGATAGTGAGCGTAGTACAGGTCGATGTAATCGGTCTGTAGGCGGCGAAGCGAGTCCTCTGCACCGCGAGCGATCGTTTCAGGTTTGAGACCCAGGAGGTCAGGTTTGCCAGCGACTTTGGTCGCGATGATCACGTCGTCGCGTTGACGCCGGTTCGCAAGCCACTGGCCGATCACGGTCTCGGACTCTCCGCCTGAGTTGCCGGGTACCCAATAGGAGTACATGTCAGCGGTGTCGATGAAGTTACCCCCGCGTTCGACAAAGCCATCAAGGACAGCGTGGTATTCCTGGGGTGCGGCCGGATCGTTGAATGTGTTGGTGCCTAAACCCAACGGGTAGATACCCAACTTTGAAGCTCCGATACGTACGGTGGTGGTCAACGACGATGACATATAACCCTTTCACATCTTGGCGGACGGCAGCCCGTGTCTCAGGTGACGGGAAGCGTCCTCGGCTCGTTCCTCAGCCTAGATGTCTGGAGCCGGTTTGTGTAGGACGAATCGGCCGTCCATGGCCCGAGCAGACCGGTGATGAAACACAAACTGGGCCGGAAGATCCGGCCCAGTTTGTTGGAAGGTCTATACAGGAAGGTCGTGGTTTACCACATAGGTGCTGGACCCATCAGGTACTGGTCAATTTCCCACTGGGTGACCTGGTTGTGGTACATCGCGAACTCTTTGCGCTTTTCTTCGGCAAAGAAGTCGACAAAGTCGCCGTGCGGACCGCAACCCATGGCTTGGCGCATGACGTCGTTTTGCTGCAGTTCGTTGGCTGCTTCCCACAGTGTGGCCGGCAGCGGATCATAGTCAGCAAGTTCTTTGCGGCTCAGGGTGTAGGTGTTGCGCTCTTCCATACATTCGCCTGGATCTAGCTCGCGCCGGATACCGTCGATACCTGCGGCCAGGATCGCTGCCGAGGCCAAGTGTGGGCTGGCGCCACCGTCAACACCGCGGTGTTCCACGCGCCCACCGTCGGGAATGCGCAGCATGGTGGTGCGGTTGTTGCCGCCATACATGACGTGGGTTGGCGTCCATGTCGAGCCGGAGGTCGGATGTGGCACACCGATCCGTTTATAGGCGTTGACGTTGGAGCCGATGAGGGCTTGCATGCCGCGAGCGTTTTTGAGCACACCGGCAATGAAGTGGTATGCGGTCTTGGAGAGGCCGAAGCGGTCGTTTTCGTCGTAGAAGATGTTGTTACCGTTTTCATCCCACAGACTGAAGTGGGTGTTCAGGCCGTTGCCGGTGTTGCCGGTGAATGGTTTACCCATGAACGTTGGGATGACGCCGTCGCCTTCTTGGTAGGCCACTGCGTGTGCCATGTAGTGAAGTATGATGAGGCGGTTAGCGGTGGTCATGGCATCTGAGTACTCAATGTTGATTTCGTACTGGCCATTGCCGTCTTCGGAGTCAATGGCGGGGTTACCCCAGCCCATCTCGTTGATGTAGCGGGATAGCTTGCTCAGGTATGGCCAGGAGCGTTCGATACCGTAGGCGTGGTAGCAAGGTTTGATGGAGGTATCCAACGAGTCGGCAATTTCGATGCTGCCGTCTTCTTTCTGACGCACGAGGAAGAACTCTGGCTCCATACCGGTCTTGAAAGTCCAGCCGAATTCTTCCTGGACTTCTTCCATGAGGCGTTTCAGAATGTTCTGCGGGGCGTAGGGCCACAGTTCGCCTTTGACGTGCGGGTAACTCATCAGCAACGCCATGTTGTGGCGCCACGGCAAACGGGTGTAGGTGCTGGGGTCTGGAATGTAGGCAATGTCGCCGTCGGAGGGTTCTTGCCAGAGGCCACCGGCTGCGAATCCGGCGAAAGCGGCCCCGTCGTCGAGGAGATCATCGAGGTATTCGGCTGGTGCCACCGATGCGTTGGGTTTGCCGTTCACCTCGGTGCCCATGGCCATAAAAAATTCGATGCCGTCTTTTTCGGCTTGTTCTTTCAGCTTCTCGCGTGAGTCGATCATGATTCTTTTCCTCTCTGAAGTGCAAGGGAGCACGACCCTATAAGGCCGTGAGTGTTCCTGTGCAGAATGTGGGTGACTCTTCGTGCTTGACGATTGAACTTGCTGTGAAACCGACCGTATAGCCCTCCAGGTTCTGAGATTTGGGCCGAGTTTTTCTTTGATATGAGGCTGCCGCCCGGGATATGACCCGGACGGCAGTTTGCTCGCGTTGCATTTATTAGGTCGGCTCACACAGGGTGTGCAAGACGGTTAGAACCCGCCGTTACGACCTGGAATCCAGTCGGTGCCAGCAAGTGGCAGACCGGTCATCGCTGCGGACTCGATGGTCAAAGCGACCAAATCTTCTGGTTCCAAGTGGGTTACGTGGGATTTACCGCACGCCCGTGCAAGCGTTTGGGCTTCAAGGGTGAGTACCTGCAGATAGTTGGCTAGGCGTTTACCTGCCTCGACAGGATCGAGGCGAGCCGCCAGTTCTGGGTCCTGGGTCGTGATGCCCGCTGGGTCATTACCAGCCTGGAAATCATCGTAGTAACCAGCGGCCGAACCGATCTTTTCGTATTCTTCAGCCCAGCGTGGGTCATTGTCTCCCAGGGCAATCAACGCAGCGGTACCAATCGCCACGGCGTCAGCACCGAGTGCAAGCGCTTTGGCGACGTCAGCTCCGGTTCGGATACCACCGGAGATGATGAGTTTGACTTTGCGGTGCACACCCATTTCTTTCAGTGCGCGAACCGCTGGCCCGATCGCTGCCAGGGTGGGGATCCCCACGTCTTCGATGAAGACTTCCTGAGTTGCCGCGGTTCCGCCCTGCATTCCATCGACTACGACGACGTCGGCGCCGGCTGCAACAGCCAGTTTGGTGTCGTAATACGGACGCGATGCTGCGACTTTGACATGAATGGGTTTTTCCCAGTCGGTGATTTCACGCAGTTCCTGAATTTTGAGGGTCAGGTCATCCGGGCCCGTCCAGTCTGGGTGACGGCACGCAGAACGCTGGTCGATGCCCTGGGGCAGGGTACGCATTTCGGCAACGCGTTCTGAGATCTTTTGTCCCAGCAGCATGCCTGCACCGCCTGGTTTTGCGCCCTGGCTGACCACGACTTCGATCGCATCAGCTTTCCGTAAGTGGTCCGGGTTCATGCCGTAGCGCGATGGCAGCAGCTGGTAGACCAGCTTTGAGGAATGCCCGCGCTCTTCCTCGGTCATCCCACCGTCACCGGTGGTGGTTGAGGTGCCCATGGCAGATGCGCCACGACCCAGCGCTTCTTTCGCTTGTGCGGAGAGCGCACCGAAACTCATACCGGCGATGGTAATGGGAATATCAAGCTTCATGGGCTTGGAGGCGTTCATCTCCCCCAGGGTGACGTCGGTGTCGCAGCGTTCGCGATACCCCTCGAGAGGGTAACGGGAAATGGCTGATCCCAGGAACACCAGGTCGTCAAAGTGTGGGACGTCGCGTTTTGCGCCCCACCCTCGGATATCATAAATACCGGTTTCAGCGGCCTGCTGTATCGCTGCGATAGCAGCTCTGTTAAAAATTGCGGACTCGCGGAGCCCACGATCTTCAGGACTTCTCATTTACTCTCCAGTTAGAAGTTGTACAGGGTTCGTGCTGAACCGTAACGAGTGAAAGAGTCGACGTATGCTTCGTCGTTGGCTTCTTCTTCCATGCCGGCGTCTTTGAGTAGCTGCACGAGCTCTTCGCGGTGCTCTTCTCGCATCTCCTTGCGGACGCAGTCTGCCCCAAGTGAGGCGACTTCGCCACGGATGTAGAGACGAGCTTCGAAAATTGAGTCTCCGATGTCTTCACCGGCATCACCACAGACGACGATGCGTCCGGCCTGGGCCATAAATGCGCTCTTGGAACCCATGTTGCCTTTGACGACGATGTCGCCGCCTTTGAGCGAGATTCCACATCGGGTAGAAGCATTGCCCTCAATGATTAACAGGCCACCGTGAGCGGTTGCGCCAGCCGATTGGGAAGCGTGACCCTTGATGTGGACGGTGCCAGACATCATGTTTTCGGCCACGCCCGGGCCGGCCATTCCATTGACCGTGACGGTGCCGTGCTGGTGCATACCTGCGCAGTAGTATCCAACATCGCCCTCAATCTCGACCTCAATGGGATCATTAATCCCGACTGCTACCGAGTGCTCGCCCCGAGGGTTGAGCACTTTGTAGTTGGTCGCGGTGGGGTTATGCAGCTCTTGATTGAGCTCGCGCACGGGCTTTTCTGCCAGATCAAATTCAACCGTGGTCTGTGTTAACGTTTCCATGTATACACTTTCTTAGGTCCTGGTTCGAAAATCTTTGCATCTTCAATCCCGGGCAAGTGGGCGATCGCCTGGAATTCAGAAGCCATCGCAACCCACTGCGGGTGTTCCGCAATGATGACAGGCTTGCACGCATACTCATCACGAACCACCGCAAAGCTATCTTCAGTGGTCACCAATAGGGTGTAGAAACCGTCAAAGGTCTCACTCAGGGCCTCGATGGCGGTGTGCAGGTCTTCGCCTTTTTCCTTCATCCGGTAGGCGATATAGCGGGCTGCTACTTCGGTGTCGTTTTCGGAGTTGAATTCGACGCCTTCATCTTGCAGCTCACGACGAATCGTCGCATGGTTGGCAAAAGAACCGTTGTGCACAATGGACAGACCGGTGCCGGCGGTGTACGGGTGAGCCCCTTCGGCATCGACTGCTGACTCAGTGGCCAGCCGGGTGTGGATAACACCCTGCCATCCAGTGGCATCTGCTAGACGGTAGGTTTCGCGAAGATCCAGTGGATTCCCCACGCCCTTATACACGACACTGTCATCGCCAGTACCAATGGAGATGGCTTCAGGGGCGACCTCGGCAACAACCTTGGACAGTTCTACACTTTTGACTTTCGCACGGACAAACGTCGTATCAGCGAAGTCTTCCGTTGTGACATCCGCGTCAGGAAGCTTTTCACTGACCAATTCCTTCAGATTCTCTGGCGCATTGAGCACCGATACGGACGAGTAATCTTCTGGCAGGCGCTCACGATCGCCATAGATCGCGACACCGGCAGAGTCCGGCCCACGAACCTCAATGCCTTCGACCATCGCATGCATGAGTGAACCTAGCTGCGGGACAAGGGATTCGTCACGCAGGTGGATTCCAGCAATTCCACACATGGATAGACCTCCTATTTTCTCATTTGTATTTACGTTTGTTCTGCCTAGGCAGGATCTGTTGCTCGCATCTCTTCGGCGGGGAATGCCTCGGCGTCGTCGAGCATCTTCGTCGGTTTCGGAAGCAACCGTAGGATCAGTCCCACGATGAAGCCCAGGACCAACGAGATGACAATCGTGCCGACCACCGCGATCGCTTGGCTACCCCCGGCGAAACCCAACACAATCGGTACGAGTCCACCAAGGATCCCTGGTACACCATGAAGGTTGTGGACCCCCATGGTGTCCCATACCCCAGTCTTGTCCCGCAACCAACCGTCGAGGAACAAGAAGGACAGCGTTGATATCGCACCAGCGACCAGTCCGATAATCCACGACTGCAACGGTGTTGCCAGATCTACACTAGCCCCGATTGCCACGCCACCCGCAAGGATGGCGTAGGTGAATACCAAGGGGTCAATGGTGCGTTTCAGCGCCCAAAGTATTAGGTACGTCGTCAGGATAGACCCCACCATAGCCAGGTATGTATTTGCCATACCCGGAATGATGTCTTCTGTTGGTAACAAGGCTGTGACGAACGAAGGCCACAGCACCATCAGCAACATCGAAGCCAACCATACGAAGGATACAGAATGCACACTAGTGTCTGCGGGCTCCTCTAGGACCGCTTTATTCCGTAAGCCGAGAATGACGCCCCAACCCCAGTACGCGGCAACCATGTGCACCAGGATTGAGCCACCTGCATCGAGCACGCCGTCAAGGAATTGGAAAAGGAACCACTCGGCAACCATATAACACGGCACAAAGAGCACGCCGACGAGAATATAAGAGATCGTCGAGATATGGCCCAAAAATACTCCGATGGCAATCACCAGCGTGATCGCAGCGAAGGCACCACCGATAATCAGTTCGATGCTGAGGTCAGCCCCCAGTATTCCGGTCTGAGCCAGTAGGTAGAGGGGGAACGAAGTGGCAAATACTAACAGCGTCGCCAATGCGACACCCCACTCGTACCGTCGGATAAACATCATCAAGAAGGCAACAAGCATCAGCATGAAGAACACATCTTGACCGCGATGGAACTGGAACAGCTCCGCTGTTTGATCGTTCACAGCTGTTGCCACTGGTTGTAGGGCTGGCATGAATGATGAGAGCAAATTCATTGGGTCACATCCCCGGGGTTAGACCAAAGCGCAAGGTACCGGTTTACGGGAAGCGCAGGTAACGACTGATTTCGTGGCTGGTGACAATGTCGGTCATCTCGTGATACTCAGCGCGCTTGATGCGTGCGTAGTGATCTACGAAAGCTTCTGTCTTATCGGATGGTTCACCATATGGACCATCGATCGGCACCTGCCCGAAAGCTTCGCGGAGTACTTCATCTTGCGTGAGATAGTGCACCGATTCCATCAGCGAATGCGGCAGCATCTTAATCCCGCGTCGGTCGATTTCCGCCCAAGGTGCGATGTAGAGGTCCATATCATTGGGTTCGCCCGGATCAAGTTTTCGCTCGATACCATCCAGACCTGCGGCCAGCGCGGCGGTAAAGCCTAAGTAGGGGCTTCCCGAGAAGTCAGGAGTGCGGTCTTCAATGGCGCCAGGACGCGCGACACGGAGCATCTGAGTGCGGTTGTTACCCCCGTAGGTCATAGCAACCGGAACCCAGGTACGGATAAGTTCCGTACCGGCTTTCAACCGCTTATATGAGTTCACCGTTGGAGCGACCATAGCCGTGTAGCCCCGTGCGTGATCGAGGATGCCCGCGGAGAACTGGTAACCCAGCTCGGATAGGTTCAAGCCGCGCGGATCATTTTCGTCCAAGAACAGGTTTTCGTCAGAGTCTTTGTCCCACAGGCTCATGGTGTAGTGGAAGCCGTTGCCGGTGTTGTCGGTAAATGGTTTCGGCATGAAGGTGGCAATCATGCCGTATTCTTCAGCCAGTGCGTCCACCATGTAACGGAAGAAGACCGCCCGATCAGCGGTTTCGAGGGCATCGGCAAAGGTTACGTTGACTTCGTACTGGCCGTTGCCGTCTTCGTGGTCAACCGCGTAGTTCTCCCAACCAAGTTCTGAAACATACTCGGACAGACGAGTCATCATCTCATAACGACGAGTGAGCGCTTTCACGTCGTAACACGGCCGTGGCCAGTTGTCGTAGCGGTCCGCCACCTGTAGTTGGCCGTCTTCATCGAAGTCGACAAGCATGAACTCGGCTTCGAAGCCGAGTTTAAAAACATAACCTTGCTCTTCGGCCTTTTTCATTTGGTTTTTCAAGATCGTGCGCGGGCAGTATGGCCACGGTTTACCTTCCACCGTGGCGTCACCGATGACGTGCGCAAGGCCTTTTTTCCAGGGCACAATACGGAAGGTTCGGGGGTCCGGAACAATTTCGATATCGGGGCTCTGGGGACCCTGACCGATTTGACCCGCCGCGAAACCCGCGAAACCTACACCTTCTGAGAAGAGGTCGTCGACTTGGCTTGCCGGTACGAGCTTGGCGCTGGATTTTCCTTGGATCTCGGTAAACGAGGCAAAGATAAATTCGATGTCATGTTCTTCGATCAGTCTTTTGACGTCTTCTACTGTTTCGGGTTGAGCCATGGACCGCTCCTTCGGTGAGGTATTGAACTCCAGTCACTCTTCATTCGGTAGCGAACGAAGAACCGTTTTTAGACAGGAATGCCTGAGGTGCACTCAGTGATGAAACGCTACTTTTCCAGCAGGCTTAGATACTGTCAACCGCATGATTGAGCGGCAGTTCCGAGTACATGAGAGGTAGACAGCAGCGAAAATTCATGTTATCGGAACAGAAATGATTATTCTTGCTTCCAGAATGGTTGACTTTTTTCGACACATGTAATCAAGGGCACTTTCTCAAACTGGGGAACACCCAAGGCCCGCGCAAGCAACCGTAAAGAAAACCGCTTCGCGTGTAGGTGCTTCGCTTAACTACAACCCTTCAAACTCAAGATGACTTGGCGAAATTCGGCGCCCCCGCTGTCCATGAGGCCAGCCACCATGTGCTACGCGGGCCTGAGCCGGCGACCCTCGCCGCGCTCCCGGGTCGTTCATTGAATGCGACCACTAATTTTATGACTGCCGAACATCCTGGCTGGAAGGCTCAGTTTTTGAACAAAACGCCCTTTTTTGTTCAAAAAACCGTCCGACGCGAAAATCGTCCCGCGAAGTGAGCGGAGGCGTTCCCTAACAGTGAACAAATGCGGACCGGGATAAATACCTGAGGACTTTGAGCAGGCCTTCTGACGTGTCTGTGATGTGTCGCGAGAAAATTCTCCTGCTTTTCTGCGGGATACGAGCCTTCCGCAACGTCCCTCGGGCACTCATCTCGAGCAACGTCATCCTGCTTCAAAAATTTCATCGAGCATTCATGTGCGTGAGAGCCGTGTCGTTGAACAATTTTTTCGTACTTGAAAATTCACTCGTTTAAGGATTTCAATCCGGCCGAACCCTTCAAGTAAGTTGGCCATTTTCTCCTGTCTCGTACGGCGCTGGGGCGGATTCTCCCTCGGTTCCTTCACCGTTACCGCTGTAGACCCGAGCCAATTCAGTACGAGAACGTATCGCAAACTTTGAATATATGCGGGTCAGGTGATACTGCACGGTCTTTTCGGCGATAAAGAGTCGTCGCGCTGTTTCCCGGTTGGTCAGTCCCTGTACGACTAACCGAGCGATGGCGTGTTCTTGCGGCGTGAGCTGGACTGCAGCGTATTCTGGTCCGGCAATCTCGGCCAGATCGCCACCTGTGTCTGCATCGCGGTGCTGCAACATCCCGGTGGCCCGTAATTCTTGATTACACCGTTCAACCATGACAGTGGCGTGGACCTCTTCAAAGAAATCTCGGGCGCTGACGAGCCGACGTGCCGCGTCTTTCCGGCGTCCTGCTCGACGCAACATCTGACCGTAAGCGAAAAGATACCGGCCGTGGTACGTTGCTACGCCGTCGATGGAGGTCAGGCGTAAAGCTTCTTGGTATAACTGTTCTGCGGCGTCGATATCTTTTTGGGCGGCCGCCACGCGAGCCCGTGAAGCAGCGGCAGTTGCTTGAACAAACCGTGGGGCCTTCGCGGTCACCGTACTGAACTCTTGAGTAAGCTCTGCGGCCTCGGCGGTGCGGTCTGCTGCGATCAGCGCATGGATAAGCTCCGGCTGCCAGTGCCAGAATGACGCATGATCTGGGGTCCACGGGTCGATTTCTGTCAGCGGCATCAGGGCAGCGAGCGCGCCTTCTTGATCGTTTTTAACTTTGCACTCCACGCCGCGAATCATGCGAGCGGGGACCTGCATAACGGTGTAGCCGCGAAGTTGGCTTTTCCCGGTATCCTGCCACCACGATTCGTGTGGTTCTTCGTCGCGCCAGAGCTGAATCTCTCGCGCCGTCCATTCGAGGATAGGCAACATCACTTCGATGCCGGCATGTTGGGCACGTCGAATGCCCTCCTCACAGCCTCGCAGTGCGCCGTCCCAATCACCTTGAATAAATTGCACTCGGGCAAGCCAGGCTTGCGCCCATAACGAGATACGCAGTGAGCCGCCGCGCTTCTGGGTTGGCAGGGCGGCTTCAAGCTCTCGGTAGGCGGTCCGCAGATCACCTTCCAGCAGGGCCACCCAGCCAGCACAGAGTCGGTAGCGCTGGTTTTGCGGACCGTCGCCACCTTCCATAGAGGCGCGCAGAATCGATTCATCAGCGGATTCGGTGAGACCCTGAGCGGCAAGGCCGACGCCGCGGATGGCGAGGGCTTCTACCTGAGCGGCCTCCCCTGGTTTGCTCAGTTCAGCGGCGGTGTTTGCCCAGGTGGTGACACCTTGGCCATCCCAGTTGCAGAGTTTATCGAGGCAGCGGCGCAGTGCGATCATCGACTGCAAATCGTCTTGGTCGGTGCCGTGGTGGGCCTGTTCCAGAAGATGTCCTGCATCGGCGGCTCGGCCCTGGTGCAGCGCGACGTGGCCGAGCACACTTTGCCGGGCTGCAGACGGTGTCATCGCTTCTAAGGTCGGCAACCACGGGACTACCGCGGTAATTCTGCCGGCTGAGGCCAGCGCATCGACGCCTTCGAGCACTTCGGTTTGGCGTTGCGCATCAGACTGCATCAGGCGTGCGGCGGCGAAGCGGAATCTGGCTGCTTGTTCCCATCGGCCAGTTCGGCCGAGACGCTCGGCAAACCGAATGATTTCTCCGCCCAGTACCGGATCTCGTGTGAGGGTCGCGGCTGCACGGTGTAAGAGTCGTTGGCCATGGTTTTCAAGATACTCCGCGGCCCGCAGGTGATAGTGGCGGTGTTCCGAGGGCAGCATGTGCCGGACGATCACTTGGGCAGCCATCGGATGGGTAAAGCGCAGCTGGAGTTGGTCGGTGTTATACGCGTCGGTTAGCACGCCGTCCTGGAGCACTCCGATGGACACAGCGGTGTCGATGGCGGAGATGAGATCGTCAGTCTGAGCGATGTCTTGGAGGATCTGCAGCCCCGGTGGATGCTCCAAGACTGCGAGCGCACACACCAGTTTCCACACGTCGGGATGGTCGCAGGCCTGCAGTGGCTCCATGATGTCGCTAACGATACGTTCGGGAAGCGGTAATACGCTCGGATCGATCGGCCATTTGCCATCTGGTAGTGCCCGCAGGGTCTGGACAACGTATTCTAGCCAGCCGCCCGTATGGTCAATGAGAGCGGTGGCCGCCGTGGTGTCCAGATCATAGATTCCCATTGACTGGGCCAGCTGTTGGATGGCCGAGTGCTCTAACGGAGTGACCGACACGCGCGAACTGACGGGGTTTTGGAGCAGCTCTTCGAGGTCTTGGTCCACCGGTGGAGCGGTACTGGGCACCGACAGGATCATGACGACGTCGGTGTCCTGGATGCGGCGCGCCAGATAGCTCACCAACATTTGGCTGTGGCGGTCGGCCAGATGAACGTCGTCAACGAGCACCACGAATGGGCCGGCACAACGCCAATGCTCTAACACCTGCTGACAGGCCTCAATAAAGGGTTTGCCGAGGTCGGCTTCGGGATGGTCACAGGCCTGGCTCAGATGTGGAAACAGCTCGGCATGGGTTCGTGGGAGGGTGACTTCGACGAGTCGCTCAAACAGTGCCAGCGGCAGGGAGCGAACCCATTTTTCGACGGCAACGTAGCGGGCGTCATTGCGAAAATGCCGGTAGAGCGTATGCAGGATGCTGGTGCGGCCTGCTCCAGGTCGGCCTTCGAGAATGACGAGCCCGCCGTTGCATTCCCGTTCGTCCCTGAGCGCTTCAATGGCACGGTGGCTGGCTGACCAGTGCGGTGGACCTTCGGGGCCGTAATGTGTTCTGCGCACTGGGTCTTCCTCCT
>Ga0209487_1002724_pt1 | contig 14221 bp, 14 predicted proteins | sample Poulit2012_FD_187524 | JGI IMG/M metagenome (GOLD analysis project Ga0209487, IMG submission 187524) | Agricultural soil microbial communities from Georgia to study Nitrogen management - Poultry litter 2012 (SPAdes) (version 2) | ecosystem: Environmental > Terrestrial > Soil > Agricultural land... | reverse complement strand
CCTTCCCGTGGCAGACCTCCGGTTCGACGGTGATGTGCTCGCGCCAGTTCATGTAGGATGAGAAGCCGCTGAGAGTCGAAAGATCCAGCGGCGATGCGAGGCCGCAGAATCAACAATCAGCTACAGAGACACGGACGGGCCCGAAGCATAATTCGAACCGCGCATCTCCGCCCGTCCCGTCGGGCTCGCGATGACAATACGGTTTGTCATTGCGAGGAGCGAAGTGATGACGCAATCCATGCAGCCGTCGTCAGATCTAACCGGTTTCTCTAGACGATCAGGACGGGCCTGAAGGCCGTCTCTACGTCGAGGTGCACGGCGGCGGCGTTCTCATACCAGGTCGCTCTACAAGCCCGTCGTCTCGTGGCCGATCGCCCCTCCCCTTGATCCCCTCCCCGTCCAGGGAGGGGACGAGTGCTGGGTCAGGCGTCAGTTGTCAGTTCTCAGTCGTCAGGTTTCGGTTTGATGACGATCTCTTTTGTCATTGCGAGGAGCGGATGCGACGACGCAATCCATACAGCCGTCATCAGACCTGCCAGGTCTTCGTTCCGCGCGCGGCGCACGATCAGGGCCGGACAATGTCGTTCAATCGGCAGACCTGGCAGGTCTATGCGCGCAGCCTGTCGTCTCATGGCCGATCGCCCCTCCCCTTGATCCCCTCCCGTCCAGGGAGGGGACGGGTGCTGAGTCAGGCGTCAGCCGTCAGTTCTCAGTCGTCAGGTTTCGGTTTGATGACGAACTCTTTTGCCATTGCGAGGAGCGAAGCGACGAGGCAATCCATGCAGCCGTCGTCAGATCTAACCGGTTTCTCTAGACGATCAGGACGGGCCTGAAGGCCGTCTCTACGTCGGGGTGCACGGCGGCGGCGTTCTATCACCAGTCATACCAGGTCGCTCTACAAGCCCGTGTCTCGTGGCCGAAAGCCCCTCCCCGTCCAGGGAGGGGACGGGTGCTGAGTCAGGCGTCAGCCGTCAGTTTTCGGTCAATGACAACTCTTTTGTCATTGCGAGGAGCGAAGCGACGACGCAATCCATGCGGCATTCGCTTCACTTTACGCCGCGCAGTTATACCTCACAGGCTCCCGAAACCTGGGAGGCTGGAGCATAGGCGGCATGGATCGCCGCGCCCGCCGTCCCGTCGGGCTCGCGATGACAATACGGTTTGTCATTACGAGGAGCGGACGCGACGAAGCAATCCATGCGGCCGTCGTCAGACCTTACCGGTTCATATTGACGTAGTGACCGCCTTTTACTTCGTTAGTCGCTTCGCTCGTTTGGCGCGTCCCGGGAATATCGCTGACGCGTGACCTGACGATCAGGACGGGCCTGAAGGCCGTCTCTACGTCGGGGTGCACGGCGGCGGCGTTCTATCACCAGTCATACCAGGTCGCTCTACAAGCCGTGTCTCGTGGCCGATCGCCCCTCCCCTTGATCCCCTCCCCGTTCAGGGAGAGGACGGGTGCTGGGTCAGGCGTCAGTTTCAGTTCTAAGTCGTCAGGTTTCGGTTCCGATGACAAATACCGCGGATACGGTGCGCATAACCGGTTGACGTACGCCGTCATCGTTTAATTGCTGCGTATGCGCGGTTAGTTGCTGCACTGAGTCGGTTAACAGAGACATCGGGTGGCTTAAACATCACATCGAGACGGTTAATTGCGACACAAGAGCCTTTATTCGCGGCGTTGCATCGTTTAAAAATGACAAACCATCGATCGAATGTCGCCATTAACCGACTCGATGTCGTTTTTAAGGGGCATTTTGCCGCGTTTAAGGGCAGCGAGAAACCTCTGCGGCGAGGTCCCACGATATTCCTGCTGGAGGCACTACGAAAGAGGTGGCGTTGCGTCTTGCTCGCATGCCGGCCGTCGTCTCACCGGCAACCGCCATCTCATTCACACGGAGGTACCCATGAAAACGTACATCCATCTGCCCCTCGACCGGCGCCTGTCTCTGGCGCAAACCGCAATCCAGAACACCCTGGACGATCCGGAACTGATTGCCTATCTCGCGCCCTACTCGTATGACGAAGACCGCCTCCAGGAAGGTCTTGAACTGTACGAGACGGCGCTTGACCTGCACCACCGCGCCGCCAGCGAGCGAGGTGAGAAGCTTGGCGCTACGGCTGACATGCACGAAAGCTGGAGCACGGCGCGCGCACGTCTGCGCGATCATGTGGCACTGGCGCGCATCGCACTGAGGGGCAATAAAGGCGCGAGTGCGCCCCTACGCCTCCATGAACCACGTGCGAACACACAGGCCGCGTGGATCGTGCAGTCCCGGCAATTTTATCAACGTGCTCTCGAAGATACGGCGGTGAAGGATGCGCTGGCCCGCTACAATATCAGTGAAGACGATCTGCGCGATGGCCTGGAAAGTGTAACCGAGTTCGAGCGCTCGATGAGGGTGCGCGACAAGGAAAGCGGCGACGCTCAGGATGCCACGCACGCGCGCAACGAAGCGATGGCCGCCCTCGACCAGTGGATGCGTGACTTCCGGGATGTCGTCCGCGTAAGCCTCCGCGATCGCCCGCAGCTCATGGAACGCCTCGGTTTCCTGGTTCGAGGGTCGTGAGCTAAAAAGAGTAAGCACAAGATGAAATGCCTTGGACAGGCTGACTGTCCGGGGCATTTCGCTTTTACAGACTCCTCGGTCAGGCTTCTGATAAGCCCGATAGCTCATAGCAAGCTACGGATGCTGCCTCGAGCAGCTTCCGTGAAAAATGGCCACCGACAACAGTAAACTGCCGACACATCGGCGACGCGCTCTACGAATCTACTCCCCTTACCCGGTCCCCCGCACCCTTTCCGGTGATGGTGAGGATGATATACCGGATGTACGCGCCAAGGGTTAGCGACCGGATCATCTCGGCGTCCGTCCGAGCGAGGAGTTCGGGCGTTGACATGTCGATCTCGTTGATCTGGGCGAGGCCGGTTATGCCGGGCCGCACGTCGAAGACGCCGCGCTCAGTGCGCTCGGCGATCAGTTCCTCCTGGTTGTAGAGGCAGGGGCGCGGACCTACAAGGCTCATATCTCCCCGCAGCACATTCCATAGCTGTGGAAGCTCGTCGAGCTTTGTGCGGCGCAGGAAGCGGCCGAAAGGGGTGATGGCTGCCGCGCTCGCAAGGTGCGTGGCAACCGACGCGGTGTCTTTCTTCATCGTGCGGAACTTGACGAGCGTGAACGGCCGCCGCCCGCGCCCTACACGCTCCTGCCTGAATAACGGCGACCCCGTATCGACAAGTCCCACCAGGTAGAGGACTATGAATAAGGGTAGCAGCAGGATCAGTCCGACCAGTGCCGCCAGGAAATCAATGAGACGGATCATGTACTCGAATGATATGATTACCCACCCACAAGAGCAGGCTATTACTTCGCTTTGAGCTCAGCGATCGTGGCCTGCCAACCATCCTTGAGACTGTACTTGGGTTGGAAACCGAGCTCTCGCTGAAGGCGGGATCCATCTGCGGCCATGTCCTCTGTGAGCTTATCCACCAGCGAGGGTCCGATTGGCGATCGAATTCCTACCAGGCCGAGCGTCTTCTCAAGGCCTCTGAAACCCGCTCGCACCGGTGATGCAGGCATGTAGAACATTCGCTCCTTCCGGCCCATCGCGCTCTGCATTGCGCGGGCCACGTCGTCGAATGAATGGATGCCGCCGTCGGTAACATTATACACCTTGCCGATGGCGTCCTCGCGCTCCGCTACAAGCATCGCTGCACGCGCAACATCCTCCACATGAACGAGCGTCCTACGATTGCGCCCGTCCCCGACCATCATCGGGAGGCCTTTTCCCAGGGCCTTGAGCAGTAACGGATAATTGCCGCGCATCCTTGGGCCATAGACCGCAGCAAGACGAAGAACCGTCGTACCCGGGTGCTCATGCAGCGCGACCTCTTCCGATTCCAGCTTCGTCCGACCGTAAATGGTATCAGGCGCCGGCTCCGACGTCTCGTCGTAGATCACATCCGGATGGCCGGGACCGTAGACGTTGATCGTGCTGAAGTGGATGAACCGACGAACGCCTGCCTCGCGCGCTGCACGCGCGACGTTGCGCGTGCCCTCGACGTTGACGCGATGATACTCTTCCGCCAACTCCGGACTCGGATCGTTGATGTGAAGCTTGGCGGCGAGGTGGTAAACTGTATGGACATCGGCAAGAGCAGGCAACAGCGTGGATACATCGGTAATGTTGCCCGTAGCTGTTTCGACCTTATCCAAGAGGGATATGCCAGACTGCCTGACAAGCGCACGGACGGGTGCGTCGGCACTGACTAAACAACAGATAAGCTCCGAACCGACAATACCGGTGGCTCCTGTTACGAGTATTGGGGGATTTACGGTACTCATGTGCTGAGAAGCGGTCTCGTTACCTGCTATTCTATTCCAGACCGTCGCTGCCGATACAGATTCAGCGTTTGCTCTACCACTACGGCTTCGGAAAACTCAGCTTCTGCCTTCTTTCTTGACGCCATTCCCATGCGTCGCCTTAAATCAGGATCTGCCAGTAGTTTACCTATTGCATCGGCCAGTGCACTCCTGTCTCGGACGGGAACGAGAAAGCCGTTCTGTCCTTCATCGACGGCTTCCCGGCAGCCTGGAGCGTCTGTAGTCACGATAGGAAGACCGGCGCCCGCTGCTTCTATTAACATTTTCGGGATGCCCTCTCGATACGCTGACGGAAGAACGGCGATATCGGCTTTCGCCATTAGCTCCGGAATATCGTCTCGACGACCAAGCCATTCGACGAGGCCTTCATTCTGCCATGCTTGAATCTGAGAAACTGGGATAGCCTCCGGATTATCATAATCCGGCTCACCGACCAGAATGACATTAAAATTATAGCCTTTCTCGCGGAGCGAAGGAATAACAGCAACCAAATCATCGATGCCTTTACTCCACAACATTCTCCCGATATAAATCAGAGACGGGGCACTTCCATCGTCGATATTCTTCGGTAGAAACGTATCAAGGTCAACACCACTTCCTCGAATCAGGGCAGTTTGAATATCCTCAACGATCCCTCGACCTACACAGTAGCTTCTATCCTCCTCATTCTGAAAAATAGTCGTGCTACCGGGCATCCGCAGTGCCGACCGGAAGAGGATCTCCGAAACCGCACCGTAAACCCGGGCCTTAGGGCCGCTATCAGTGAAGGCATATCCAAGCCCGGAAATAGCATTAATCACACGGGGCACACGTGCTACCCTTGCTGCCCATGACCCGTATAACACTGGCTTCAGGGATACATGATGAACTATGTCTGGACGAAGTCGGCGATAGAGATTGACAAGGTCCGCCACGGAGGCCATTTCTCCTATCGGATTCCGCCCGCTCCGGCGCATCTTAATCGGGACCGTCTCGATACCAAGCGCTTCGATACGTTCGCGGTAATCACCAAACCGACTTGCTACCGTCACACGGTAACCGGCCTCGAGAGCGCCAACTGCTACAGCTCGGCGGTGGCTCCAAAAGTACCAGTCTTCGGTGACGACCATGAGAATACGCTGTCGTCCCAATAAGGGAATTTGCATCGGAAAAGGATGTTCAGCTACGATGCCGCTTCGGTAGATGACGTGATGTTATTGCGGATCCTGACTGCCTCTGCGAACTCTGCCCAGAACCTGTGTCGCGCCTTCGAGACGATCTCGCGGCGGTAGCGTCCTGCTCTGGCAAAGTTATCTACCGATGCCTGAAGGCGGCGCTCTTTGTCGCTGAGGAAAATATCGATTCGTTCGGCTAGACCGCCAGCATCGCCAGGGCGATGCATGAGGTCATCATCGAGTAGCTCCGGTATGCCGGCAACACGAGAACCGATAGCAGGAAGACCACGGGCCATTGCCTCGATCAGTGAGCGCGGCAGGCCCTCCTGAAAGGATGGCTGAGTGTACAGATCGAGCGAGTCAAGCCATCCATTCACCTCTGCTCCCGCTCGGAGCGTACCATCAAAGACGACCCGATCACCCACCCCTAGTCTATCGGCGAGATGCTGCCAACCTTCTGTATTCCCTCCACCAAGCAGGCGGACCTGAAGCGACGGATGCTTAGGAGAAAGCAGCGCCACTGCTTTCAAAAGCGTCCGATGGCCCTTCATCTCGTTCGTCAAACCTCCTATGAGGCCGACCACCGGGGCAGGTGGTAGAGGCCGCCTCAGCCGCTTGGCGAGTATCGATCGATCCCACTCAATAAGTTCAACGTTCGATGCACTGGCGGCAATACCTTTCGTCGGATACCGTCGTTGGAGAAAATGCTCCGTTACATAGATTGCGAATGGTGCTCGCCGAACAACGCGACGCATCGAGAGATACGCGCGCGGAGCCATCAATTGACCAGCTATTGATCCGTAGTTCCAATAGGCGTCCCACGGGCATGCGACGACCTCAACAGCCCACATCTTGCCGGCCGATTCCGCTTGCTTAGCAGCAATCTCGCCGAACAAGCTTGGCATTCGAACGATCACAGCCTCGCTGCCTACCACGAGTTGGCGAATGGCACTGCGTACCGCAGAAAGGTTCGAGATTAGTCCGCGCGGGGAATGGATCGCTTGGAGCAAAACGTGACGGACGCCCTCGCGGCTACTCATATCGACCTGATGGGCACCCACGTGCGCGCCCCCGTCTCGGCCAACTACAGTGAGATCGTTGAAGACTTCTAAGTAGCGCTCCCATGCGATTGCCGGAAACTTTCCTCGACTGGCCACCGCCCCATGAGGCAAACGGACAAACGGGTGATCATGGACCCAGAGCGCACGCATTTACAATTCAAAGGACGGAGTATAGCTGGATAGCCGCGAGACCTAGGCCGGCCAAAACCGCAGCCCACCGCCCTGAGCGGCCGCGGATGGAAAAGCCGTAGCCCGCGAAGAGGTAAATCAGCGGCAGGAGCAACACCTTATGCCTGTATTGCATCGATGCCTGCGAAATGGAGATCGTTAAAAAGCTCAGTACGATGAAGAGTACGACCATCATCCACTGTTTTCGAGAGAAGGAAACAAATGCGCCCCTTGCCATAAATGCGAATGCCCAGATATAGATGAAGGGGAACAAGCCGCCATACATTAGGAGTCTGGGAACAAAGAACGCAGTTTCTTGAACGACGGCTTCCACCTGGAAGTACGGCCCCCCGAGGAAGAAGACGTAACTCAAGGGAATTCGGATATGGAGCGGCTGACGGAGAATTGCTACTAGGATGGATTCTTCTTGCCTGGCCAGATACCCTTCCAGAAAGTCTTCCCGATAGAAGATGGATAACAGCCCACCGCCGCCAAGCTTCGCACCGCTAACCTGGATCACAGCATACAGAACTGCCACTGCGATAGCCAGCCCCGCAACGCTAACGAGGGTCATATTAGACAGCCTCTTCGCCTGATCGCGCCGTGCAAACATTTCTCTCACCGCCGCGAGAATACATACGGAGGCGACGATTAAGAGGCCTGATGCTGGCCGCAGAAAAAAACCGAAGCCGACAGCGAGGGATAGGAGGACGTAGCGGCGCTCATAGAAGAACAGAAGCGATGCAACCAGGCTGAGGGCCACCCATGCGTCGCGAATCAACACAAGTCCGTTTGCGGCTGTGTAAAGACACGTCGCCATGAACCAGAAGGAAGCCCAGGCTGCGCGACGCTCACCCGTTACACTAAATGTCAGTCGCCGGAGAGCCGGTGGAAGCAATGCCATGCCCCAGGCACACACAAACAGGAGGTCAAGCGGCTTGGCAAGTGGAAAAGGAGTAGTGAATCGCAAAAAGTAGGTAAAGGGGTGCGGTCTTAAGTTGTAACAGTGGGCTGGTAGTTCCCGATGTACGCCCTCACTTGCCGCTATCCAGAACTTGCAATCGTCTGTTCCCACACCTCGTCCCCCTGAAAATCCGATGTAAGCAGGGAGTTCATAATTTTGAATCAGGTAAAGTACAATAACTCCTATGCTGTATGCGCAATATAGCCAGATCACTTCAGGCCGAACACGGCCAAAAAATATCCAATATGAAATTACGCAGAGCCCCAAATACCAGAAGAAAGGTAGCGCACTCGATGGGCTTATGATAGCCACGCCAGCGGCAATACCCACGGCAGTAATGATCGAACTACCCGAACCGACGGAGATTCTCGACCGTCGGGCAAGGGGAGGCTTGACGTGCTGCATACACATTCAGGCGATCAATGAATTCAGAAACCGGTCTAACATGGCTTCTTGCTGCCTCGCCACCAGTCGCGCCCTGCTGCGGCCCCTGTCACCATAATCGGAGTAGCACGTAGAGTCTAGGATGAGTTGAAGAATCCGCGCCCCAATCTCATCCTCTGATCGGGGGTCGACATAGAGAGCGGCGTCTGCGCAAACTTCGGGGACTGAGGTGACTGCACCACAGATAACAGGTACGCCGTACTTCATACATTCTAGTGGAGGGTAGCCGAACCCTTCGTTAAGACTGGGATAGAGAAGCGCGAACGCCTTCGAATAAAGGGCCTCAAGAACCGGGGCGGCAACGTAACGACTTAGTACAATTCTCTCCGGATGCTTGATGCGCCGGAGATATCTCCGGCGGTTTTGCACGCCCAACACCAGCGTAGTGATTGGCAAGTCTGGCCGGGTGTCATATAATTTGTCCAAGGCCATAGCAGCTCGGAGGCCGTTCTTCAACCATCGGTCGCCGCTCAATACCAGCACATAACGACCCGGCACCACCCCGACTTCGGCAACTGCCTTACGCGTCTCGGCCTCCGTCAAACGACAGTCAACAGATTTAAGAGGACTATACGTAACCTCTACTGTTGTAGGATCAACCTCGGGAAGCGCCGAAAGCAGCGCATATTTAGTGTGTGCCGACGGTACCGATACCCGTACGGATCGAGAACGTAGCGATAAAAGCCTGCGGTAATGGCCAAGCACTCGTCTTCGATACATCTTCGGCACCATGCTCTTTACGACTGCCAACGACCACTCCGGCACCGAATTTGCCATCCAACGGGCAGCAGGATCGGTCGGAAGTTCGTAAGGACGGAGGCCATGGAGCGTGAACCGCCAGTGCACGTTCTTAAGATCCTGATCAAGTACTTCAAGCGGTGGCAAGGCTGAATAAAACGTCACGACGTCTTGTCGGTCGAGGAGACGCTGGACGCCTTTACCCCACGTAGTCTCAACGTGCTCAACCTTTCTGACTGCCTCTGCTATTACAGGGTCGAGGGGACGCTCGGGGTCCGAAAATGCGATGATCTTATCGAGCGAGCGTTCAACTAGCCGGAGAAAGACAGCCTTCGCATACTCGTTTCCCCCAGTGAAGGCAGAGGCACCGGACGGTTGCGTGGCCGTAAGATCGTACAGTAGCGACATAAGTGAGTGTGTGGTCAGGCTGGAAGCCGCTGTGACGTTGTTCGACGAAATATTTGCCGGATTGGCTCGAGACCGCCTAATAAATGCAGTACTCCTACATAAACTAGACACACTATCGGCACAGCAACGACCAGCGCCATCATCGAACCGACCGGAAAGGTGGACTTGAGTAGCATCAAGACCGCTCCCATCAAGGTAGAAGCCACCACGGTCGGGGTGAGACTTTGAACCCACCTCCGCCATTCTCCACCACAAGCCCTGGTCAACCGCCATGCATACCAGACTCCAACTGGGATGTACGTCACCTGAGTAGCAATAGCGGCTCCCACGGCACCCCAACGAGGAATCAGCCAGAAGTTTAGAGCTACGTTGGCAAGCGCCGCTATACCGATTGCAATCGCACGTCGTCCAGCCTCACCCAAATAGTCCAAGGCCAACGAAAATGTCGGGGTAACAGATTTTAGGATGAAGTACGGGAGGTACACTTGAAGCAATAGTGCCGCACCTGCATACTCATCGCCAAAGGCGAGTTCCACGAACTCAGGCGCAAGAAAAAACAGTGCGACGCCAGCTGGGAGATATGCGCTTAAAAGTGCCTGGGTAGCTTTTTGAAGAAACTCGGCGCCATGATTCTGACGGGCTGCCCGCACGAGGTGTACTGCGAGCCCACTCCCGACCGCGACTGAAAGGAGCTGGGCTGAATCGAGAACCCGAACTGCCGCGCCATAGACGCCAACGTCCGCACTTCCGGCGAACGCCTGAAGGATGAGAATGTCGCTACTCGTGAACACATAGAAGCTGGCCGCCGTCACTATTAGCGGTGCAGCGTATGACAGGACGGATCGGAATGATGGAGCTTGCCCTGTTTCATCTGGGGGCAAGAGCCGCCATAAGGCAATCGACAGGCTGGCTGCGAGTGTTGTATTTCCGACAACGTATCCAACCAAGACTTCCCGGATACCCCCGCCTAGCGCAACCGCAGCAATCGCGAGACCCCACGGCAACCAGCCACCTAACAACTGAATACGACCCTGAACGCGCTGCTGTGCGAGCCCCTCATAAGCCTTGGTGAGAAAACGTAGCCACACCTGGACAGCCAGCGCAGCACCCACCAACAGCCATATCGTCGCGAGCCACGTGGCCCCGAGAAGGCCTCCAATGGGAACGGCAAATACTCCAAGCACGCTCGCAATAACCAGTGTGCTGACACCTGCTGCAATCGCGCCCCGCCTCAGCAACTGACGAGAAAAACTCGGTTCCTCCGCAATAAATCTCGCAACCGAACCACTTACCCCTAAGTCCGCGAATACCACCAAAAGCGCTGTGGTCGACAGAACCCAGATAAGAATACCGAAGTCTTCTGTCCCAAGCGATCGCGTCAGGGTAACAACAGCGACCAGTTTGATGATGACCGAAGCACCTTTCGAAAGCACAGACCATCCAACATTCGCTCGGACACCAGAGGTATGATTGGCCGGCCTAGACACGAACCTTGCTCGCCCGCTCGAGGAGTTCGCACAGGGTCGCCCTTGCCAAAGAACCCCGGATCTGTGTGGCGGCCCGCAATTCCCAACTTACACTTGCCCGCTGCTCAAGAAGATTGCATATATCATTCACCAGCATATCGACGTTTCCGACTGCAGCAAACGAATGCATCCACCTTTCTGCCCCGATAGATTGCATGTAGCTTGCGACCTTTCGTTCGTATGCGAGGGCGAGCGTTGGAACCCCTAGGCTTGTTCCACAAATACAGGCGTGGAGGCGCGAAGCAATGAGCAAAGACAAGCTGCTCAACGTGCCCAGAGCGTCTTCCAATGACAATGTTGTTAACGAGACAGCATCCCCCCCTGTGCGCTCAGCAATCTGGAGATGAAGTAGGTGATCCTGGTCGCTCGTCGCAACATAACGAACCTCACGTCCGGTTCGCTTTCTGATGGCCTCGACGAGCCGCACCATGTCCTGGAGGAAGCCCTCCGTGTCTTGAAGCACACTCTGCATTCTCGTTCTTGGATCGAACGATGAGAGATATGCGCATAGACTTATCCCTATCGGCCCATCATCACTCCGGGACGACAATTGGTTACTTAGGAGTGCATGAGCCATATCCGCTCGCACCTCGACATGTATGTTCGGCGCGCAAGCTCCGGCGACTAGAGCCGAATCCGCATCTCGGGTGGCAATAGTATGGTGCGCGCGGAGTGCCGATGTAAGCGCGAGGCGCCCGACATACGTTGTACTCTCTGTCACCCCGACGTTGAGCCCATAGACTAATCGCTCGGATGTACGAGCCCACCAAAGCAAAGGAATAGCCGAAGAAATAAAATTGCGTCGAGGGTCCCACAGATGGCGGTCAAAGAGAATCCCGGCAGTCGTAACCACGGCATTGCATCCACGCAGAGCACGAGCCACCGCCGGACCTAAAAACCGGTACGTCCTTACTCGGCGCATGCTAATATCTATGGCCTCGACTCCGGGGATGGAAGCGACAGCGTCGGGTCGAGCTGTAGGGACTACCAGGGTGACCCCCCCCTCGGCCTCATGGCTCATCGCGGCGATAGCGTGAAGAACGATAGAGTCTCCAAAATTTGACCCGGCGAATGATCCGAGCAGCATTATCCTCATATGCACTCGTTCAGACTTGCATCGAAGTTTCTGGCGGCAGAGAGTTCTCCTTCTTCAGCCAATCAACGAATTCTTCAATACCAGCTAAAAAGGCTGCTTCCGGAGAGACTTTTAGACAATCCCTCGCGTGCTGTATTTCCGCCCACGTCTGCGGCACATCGCCCGGCTGCATCGGCTGGCGGTCAATGATCGCTTTCTTGCCAATCGCGTTCTCGAGCGCGGCGATCATCTCCGAGAGTGAGACGGTGCGATCGTTTCCGAGATTGATAATCTCGTAGTCGGAGGCATCGTAGTCCATCGCTGCACGAATACCGCTTACGGTGTCGGTGACGTACGTGTAGTCCCGGCGCGTGGAGCCGTCACCGAAAACCGGAATGGGCTCAGCGGCGAGAATCTTGCGAGCAAACTTGTGGATAGCCAGATCAGGGCGCTGGCGCGGGCCATAGACGGTAAAGAAGCGCAGCGCGATAAAGCGGATGTCGTAGAGATGGCTATAGACGTGGCCGAGCAGCTCTCCGCTCACCTTCGTCGAGGCGTAAGGGCTGATTGGCATCAACACATGGTCATCCTCACGCCATGGCACGTTCGGGTTAACTCCGTAAACGCTCGAAGAAGACGCAAAAACGAACTGCTTGATATTACGCTCCCGCGCAAATTCGAGCATGTTCTGCGTACCGCCCACATTGACATCCTGATAGGCGATCGGGTCCTTAATTGAGGGTCGAACGCCTGCCTTTGCAGCGAGATGAACGATTACGTCGTAGTCCTCGTGCAGCTCCTTGCGCATGAAATCCAGATCACGGATATCTCCCTCAACCAGCCTAAATGACTCGTAGTCACGAGCACCGGTTAGATTCTCCTCTTTGATCGCCCTATCGTAGAACGGGTCGAAGTTATCAAGCACGGTTACTCGCCAGCCTTCCTCGAGCAGCCGATCTACCAGGTGGCTGCCGATGAAGCCCGCGCCACCTGTCACGAGTGCAGAGCGTGTATGTTGTCCGTTATCAGTCACTATGCATCAATATATTTGTCTCGGTTTACTATCGGCTTGCCCAAGATTTGTTTTCTCGCGCAAAGACGCTAAGGCGCAAAGGTTTATTAACATCTTCGCGCCTTGGCGGCTTGGCGCGAGCCTCATCATGCTCTGTACGTGTCGCCTTCCCCATTCACCACGTGGTGTGTGAACCTGGTACGTTGCATCTACAATCTCACTGGCTGTCTCGTTCTCATCCATGTATCTCGCCATGTGTCTCGCGCAAAGACGCAGAGACGCAAAGGTTTATCAACATCTTCGCGCCTTGGCGGCTTGGCGCGAGCCTCATCATGCTCTGTACGTATTCCCTTCCCCATTTACCACGTGTCGGGTATCTACGACCACCTTTGACCAGCGGGCGAGTTGTACGTGGTCGACTTCGGAGTGGTTCGTGAGGATGAGCGCGAGGTCGTGCTCGGCGATGGCATCTTCGGACCATCCCACTGACTTGAGCCCGGCCCAGTGCGGATGCTCGCGGGTTTTCGGCACGACCGGCACGTAGGGATCGTAGTAGCTGACCTCCGCGCCGTACTTCTTGAGGAGGTCCATGATCACGTACGTGGGGCTCTCGCGGTCGTCGTCGACGTCCGGTTTGTAGGCGAGTCCGACGCACAGCACCTTCGAGCCCTTGAGCGCCTTGCCGTGGTCGTTGAGCGCCTCCATGCAGCGCTTGATCACGTAGTTGGGCATGGCGGTGTTGACCTCGCCGGCGAGCTCGATGAAGCGCGTGTTGATGCCGTACTCGCGCGCCTTCCACGTGAGGTAGAACGGGTCGATCGGGATGCAGTGGCCGCCGAGTCCGGGCCCCGGGTAGAACGGCATGAAGCCGAACGGCTTGGTCTTGGCCGCATCGATCACCTCGAAAATGTCGATGTCCATCTCGAGGAAGACCACCTTGAGCTCGTTGACGAGGGCGATGTTGACCGAGCGGAAGATGTTCTCCAGCAGCTTGACAGCCTCGGCCGTGCGCGTGTTGGAGACGGGCACCGTCTGCACGATGACGCTCGAATAGAGGGCATCGGCCACGGCGAGCGCATCGCTGCTTTCGGCACCGACGACTTTCGGGATGGTGGCGGTGCGGAAGTTGGGGTTGCCGGGATCCTCGCGCTCGGGGCTGTAGGCAATGAAAAGGTCGACACCGGCGGTGAGTCCGCTCAGCTCTTCAGCCAGCGGCTTGACGAGCTCTTCGGTGGTGCCGGGGTAGGTGGTGGACTCGAGGACGACGAGTTGCCCTTTGCGCAAAT
>Ga0209487_1002723_pt1 | contig 14230 bp, 13 predicted proteins | sample Poulit2012_FD_187524 | JGI IMG/M metagenome (GOLD analysis project Ga0209487, IMG submission 187524) | Agricultural soil microbial communities from Georgia to study Nitrogen management - Poultry litter 2012 (SPAdes) (version 2) | ecosystem: Environmental > Terrestrial > Soil > Agricultural land... | reverse complement strand
CGGGCCACGGTGACAGCCAGCGCCCCGATCGAGGCAGGCTGGTCGACCACCACCAGCACCGGACCTCGCGTTGCCAGCCCGGTCAGCACCTGACGGATCTGAGCCTCGGACTGCGGCAGCACCTTGTCATGCAGCCGCACGCCGCCCCGATCCAGGGCGCAGGCATGGTGCTCTTCCTTGCCCACGTCCAAGCCGACGAACACCGCGTAATCGCTGGGGACCATCTTCCTGTTCTCCTCTACGAGCCCAGTACCTGACTGGCCGCAGTCTGGCGCAGGAAGCCGACACCCACGTTACGAAGAGACCTAACCCCTACCCCGCCCAGTACGGATGGCCCTGTCCCTATCAGCGGTCACCCCACGCCACCAGCCCCGGCGACAACACCCCCCGGATCATGCAAACGACAGGGGCAGACAGTCATACCGGACCTGGCGACCAGAACCCCGAACCATCGGAGCTACGAAGAAGGTAACGGGCGGCGTCATCGTGAACATCATCTCGACCGCCGGTTTTCAGGTCGCCTTCCCGGGGATGGCCGCATATGTCGGCTCCAAGCACGCGGCGCGTGGGCTCACCAAGTCGCTCGCAGTGGACCTCGCGCCGCTCGGTGTCCGAGTCCTGGGTGTCGCGCCGAGCTTCGTCCCGACCGAAGGGAACATCGCCGCCGCGTAGGAGGGCATGGCCGCCGCCGCCGCCGGTATCGAACTGGAGGCCCCCGACGTCATGAAGCAGAGCCTGATCGGTCGCACCGGAACCCCCGACGATATCGCGCGCGTCGTGCTGTTCGCCGCGAGCGACCTCTCCATGATCATGACCGGGAGCACCCTGCTCGCTGACGCCGGCGAATCGCTCTGACCCGGCGACACGGGACGCCCTGCGTGGGGTACAGCTCAGGTCGACTCGCGATGGACCACCCGGGCGTGGGTCGGCGGCCGTTGAGCCGTCGGCGGCGGTCCGCCGGCGGCCGCCGCGAGAGCAAGGGCAGCGAGGTGGCGTCCGAGCCCGGTGGTGTCGAACCGAATGCTGCTGAGGGACGGCACGAGAAGGCGGGCTATGGGCGAGTCGTCGTGGCCGATCACCGCGAGTTCGCTCGGTACACGCAGGCCCTCGCGGATCGCGGCGCCCAGGATGAGTGCGGCGGTGTCGTCGTTGAAGGAAGCGACGCCGGTGACCCCGGCTCGGCGCCACTCGCGCACGACGAAACGCGCGGTCGACTCCTCGACAACGGCGTCCTGGAGCCTCACCCCCGCATCCGCACACGCTCGGCGTGCCCGCGCGATCCGTGCGTCGCTCATCCGCCCCATACCGGGCACGGTCGTCGACGCATACGCGAGGACGCGGTGCCCGCGGTCGACCAGGTGCGCGACCTGCGCATCCACGGATTCGACGTACTCCGTTTCGTCGGAGTCGAATTCGACGACGCGAATGCCCAGTTCTCGGATCGCGGCGGCCTCCTCCGCAGCCAACCGCTCGATGGGAAGGACGATGTCGGGCTGCAACGTCTCCCACAGCGGGCGCGCGTTGCCGCTGTGGTGGCGACCGGAGGTCACGAGGGTATAGCCGGCGTCGTCAAGCGTCGCCTCGGCCTCGTCCAGGATCTGTCGCAGTACGTACTCCACCGGCCACTCGGGAAGAGGGACGAGGACGGTGCGGCTTGCGCCGCTCACCAAGGCCCGGGCGTGGGCATGCGGGCGGTACCCGAGCCGAGCCGCTTCCGCGCGCACGCGTTGACGGACCGCGTCGGATATCGTCTGGCCGGGCGTGGCGTTGAGGACGAAGCTGACCGTCGAGCGAGACACGCCGGCCGCTGCAGCCACGTCCGCGGCTGTGGAGCGTCGGGTGGGGGTCGTCATCGAGCTCCTCCTACTTGCGCGCGTTAGCACCTTGAGGCTACCATCTCTCGAAACTAACACGCGTTAGTGCCGAGCGGTCCTATCTGACAAGGAAGTCATGAGCATGCCCAAAGACGCCTCCCGAACGTCCGGGGAACAGACCCGTGCGGCCGTCGCCCTGAGCGCGGAGCAATCGGTGACGGCCGGTCTCGCCGTCGTGAACGTCGGGGAGGACGTGCGCGATCCCTCCGGCGAGACGCTCCGCTGGCGTGAGCGCATCTCCTACGGGGTCGGCGACATCGGGGCGAATCTGATCTTCGGCCCCGTCACGGCGTTCCTGCTCTTCTACCTCACGGATATCGCGGGAGTCGGCGCGGCGATCGCCGGCACCATCCTCCTGCTCGGGCGCGTCATGGATGGAACGCTCGATCTCATCATCGGGACGCTCATCGACAAGACCTCGACGCGGTGGGGTAAGGCGCGCCCCTGGCTGCTGGTCAGCGCCCCGTTCGTCGTCATTACCTTCGTGCTGCTGTTCAACATCCCGGCGTCCTGGAACTCAACCGGCAAAGAGGTGTACGCGTTCGTCCTCTACTTCCTCTGCCTCGGCGTCGGGTTCGTCAGTTCCAACCTCGCGTATCGCACGCTGCTGTCGGTCATCACCTCCAACAGCCGGATGCGCGTCTCGCTGACCGTCATCCGCACCGCCTGCGCGCTCGTGACCGGTCTCGCAGTGAACGTGATCACGATTCCAGTGGTCACCTCCCTCGGCGGCGGCCAGCAAGCGTGGACGATCACAACCCTCGTCTATGGCGGCCTTGCGCTGATCACCCTGCTGGTTGTGTTCTTCGGCACCAAGGAGCGGGTGCGCCCGGCGCGGACGGAGGACAACACCGAGCGTCGGCCGGTTCGTCAGCTCGTCGCCCTCCTCTTCCGGAACCCGTACTTCCTGCTCGGCTTCGGGTTCTTCCTGTGCGTCTTCCTGCTCTCGGGAACCAGCAGCGTGGGCGTGTACTACGCCTACGACGTGCTGGGGGACCCGAACGTCTACAGCCTGCTCAGCCTCGCGAGCCTTGCCCCCCTCATCATCGGCATCTGGTTCATGCCCCTCGTCATCGCCCGGTTCGGCAAGCGGAAGCCGATCCTCCTCGGGGTCGTTGTGACCCTCGTGGGTGCGGCGATCACCTTCATCGACCCCACCAACGTCGGCATCCTGCTGACCGGCTCGCTCCTGAAGGCCGTCGGCGGCATTCCCGCGATGGCTGCGATGTTCGCGCTCATCGCTGACATCGTCGACTACGGGGAATGGAAGACCGGCGTTCGCGTGGACGGCATGACCTACGGAGCGGCGACGGCAGGGCAGAACTTCGGCGCGGGGATCGGGGCCGCCCTCGTGGGATGGTTGCTTGCCGCCGGGGACTACCAGCCCGGTGCGCAATCGCAGCCGGAGTCGGCCGTGGGCATCGAGATCTTCCTGTACCTCGGGCTTCCGATCGTGATCGCGGTGGCGCAAGGCCTCATCATCTTCTTCCTGAACATCGACAAGCACATGCCGGTCGTGCAGCGCGACCTCGCGGCGCGCCGAGCCGCCGGCAGAACGGAGAGCAACGCATGACGGAGAGACTTTTCGCCGAGGGCTGGACGGTCGAGGACCTCGACCTTGGCGTCACCGCCAGAGTGCGTCTGCCGCATGACGCGATGATCGGTCGCCGGCGCTCGGCAGATGCGCCCACCGGCTATCACGGCGCCTACTTCCCCGGGGGGCGGTACCGCTACGTGAAGCGCTGGGAGGTGCCCGACGGCGAGGATCGGCGTCACCGGCTGCGCTTCGAGGGGATCGGCGGTGCGGCGACGATCTCGCTCAACGGCATCGAGCTGGCCGCGGTGAGCAGCCGTTACCGCGATGTCCTCATCGACGCGGACTCCGCCGTCCATGCGGGCGAGCCGAACGAACTCGTCGTCGAGGTTGACGACTCGGCCAAACCCGACAGCCGGTGGTATACCGGTTCGGGTCTGTACCGGCCCGTGTGGCTCGACGAGACCGGTCCCGTCCGTTTCGCGAACGACGGTGTCCGCATCGTCACGGAAGAGGCGGCGAGCGATGCCGCGACGCTGCGAGTGACGACGTTCACCGACGGGGAAGCGGGCAACGCCGCCGTTCGTGTAAGCGTCCGCGATGGGAGCCGGACGGTTGCCGAGGCCTCGGGCGCGCCCGGCGAGCTGGCTCTGACGATCGCGGAGCCGCGGCTGTGGTCGGCCGATAGCCCGCACACATACGTCGTCGAGGTCGCGCTGCTGACCGGCGGGCAGGTGTCCGACTCGCGCACGGTCCGCACCGGGATCCGTACCGTCAGCGTCGACGCCCGTCGCGGGCTCCGTGTGAACGGCCGCGAAGTGCTGCTGCGCGGCGCCTGCATCCACCACGACAGCGGAGTGCTGGGGGCAGCGACCCACCGTGCCTTCGAGTACCGCCGCGCGCGCATCCTGAAGCAGAACGGCTACAACGCCGTGCGCAGCTCCCACAACCCGCTCTCCCGGGACATGCTCGACGCCTGTGACGAGGTGGGGCTGTATGTGATGGACGAGCTGACCGACACCTGGTTCAACCCCAAGACGGCGCACGACGCGTCATCCCGGTTCGAGGACACCTGGCCGGACGACCTCGCGGCGATGATCGCGACGGACCGCAATCACCCGAGCGTCATCATTTATTCCATCGGCAACGAGATCGCCGAGACGGCCACGCCTGCCGGCGTCAACGCCGCGAGGCGGCTGGCAGACGCCGCGCGCCGCCTGGACCCGACGCGCCCGACGACCCTGGCGGTGAACTTCCTGCTTAACGTGCTCGCGAGCCGGGGCAAGTCGGTGTTCTCCACGCAGGAGGAGGAAACGGACGAGAATAAGAGCGAGAAGAAGCCGAACGCCGTCACGAGCACTGTCGCGAACGTGATCGCGGACAAGCTGGGCAGCATCTCACAGTTGGTCTCCCGTCTGCCTGCCGCGGACAAGGCCTCGCGCGATGCCTTCGAGACCGTCGACGTCGCGGGATACAACTACGCCTGGTCGCGGTACCGCGGCGACGCGCGTCGGCACCCCGACCGGGTGGTGTGCGGAACGGAGTCGATGCCCGGCGACATCGTGCGCATCTGGCCGCTCGTGGAGGAACTGCCCAACGTCATCGGCGACTTCATGTGGACGGGCTGGGACTACCTCGGAGAGACCGGTCTGGGCACCTGGTCCTACGGCAAGGAGTCCGTTCCCCTTACCAAGCCCTACCCGCAGATCACCGCCGGCACGGGCGCCATTGACATCACCGGCCTCCCGGGCGTTCCCACTCTCCTTGCCCGCGCCGTATGGGGGCAGCTGAATGCGCCGGGCATCGCCGTCAGACCGCTCGACGTCTCGGGGGAGAAGGTGCGCCGGAGCGCGTGGCGCAGCTCCGACGCCGTTTCGAGCTGGGCGTGGCGTGGCGCCGAGGGGACGCTCGCCGAGATCGAGGTGTACTCCGCCGACGACGAGGTGGAGCTGCTCGTGAACGGTCGCTCCCTCGGGCGCCGCCGCGCGGGCGCGCGCGGCGGGTACATCGCACGTTTCCGCACGCCGTATGCCGCGGGCGAGCTCACGGCGGTGGGCTACCGCGCGGGCCGCGAGACGGCCCGCTCGACGCTGCGTTCGGCCGGCGAGGCGGTGCTCGTCCTGGACCCGGAGCGCGTGGAGCTCGAGGCGGACGGGAACGACCTCGCGTTCGTCCACGTGGAGCTCCGGGATGGCGAGGGCACCGTCGAGATGCTCGAGGACGATCGCGTGCGGCTCGATGTCGATGGTCCCGCCGAGCTCATCGGATTCGGCAGCGGCGCGTCCGCGAACGCGGAGAGCTACAACGGCGACACCCATCGCACCTCCTACGGGCGCGCCCTCGCCGTGCTCCGTTCGACGGGCAAGGCGGGCACCGTGACGCTTCGCGCTGTCAGTGATCGGCACGGCCAGACGACCGTGGAACTGACGGCCGTCGCTCCCGTCGTGTCCGCGGTGCGCAGCTAGCCACTCCGCACCACGACGCCGAGGCTCCCCGCGCTGCACGCCGTGGGGTGGGGCGGCCAGGATCGGCGCTCACGGCGGCGATTCATGTTCAGCTGACGGCAGCCGCGCCCGGCCACTTCTGCCGTATCGCGCCTGTGTGTTGAGCGGCGGAGGGCAGCGCGACCGCGATCGCAATCGAAGCGCTTGGTCCGCCCGTCGACGTCCATGGCCGGAGTCTGCGCCTTCCTCGACACGGTGCTGGGTGTGGCCGTCATCCTCGCCGCGACCTTCTCCTGAGGAGCGTGGTCTACGACGCGGTGCAGGAACGCCATGTGCCATGTGGAGCGGCGCGATCCGCTCGGTCGCCTTCCTCGAGTGGGTCGCCGGTGACACCTGGTCGAGCTTCCCGGGCGCAAGCACCGGAGCCGTTCAACCCTGCTGTCACCGTTTGCCCGGCAGCCGCTCCACGCGGCTGCGGGCCGTAGCCTTCGGCGCACCCCACCTAGGGCGTGTCTCATAAACAGTGGTGGGTCCAGGCGATGACCGCGTTGAGGACCACCGCGGCGCGGAACACGACCGCGAGCTTGTCGTAACGCGTCGCCAGGCCCCGCCACTGCTTGACGTGACAGAACCGCCGTTCAACGACGTTCCTGCCCTTGTATTCGACCGCGTCGAACCCGGGAGGTCGCCCGCCGCGTGACCCGCGCCGTTTCCGATGCGCCTGCTGGTCGCGCGGCTGCGGGATCACCGCCCGGATCCCGCGATCGCGCAGATGAGCGCGGATCGCGCGCGAGGAGTACGCCTTGTCCCCGTGGACCGCGTCGGGCCTGGTGCGGGGACGCCCCACGGGACGTGCGACTCGGAGCCCGCCCAGCAACGGCAACAGCGCAGGCGCGTCACCAGACTGGCCCGGCGCGACAGCGATCACCAGCGGCAGACCGTGGTCATCGACGAGCTGATGGATCTTCGTCGACAGTCCGCCCCGGGAGCGACCGATCGCGTGATCAGGCGGCTCGACGGTCGGATCCGTGTAATTCGATCCAGCCCCCTGTGAGGCGCGTGAGGTTCGTCGCGTGCTGATGCGCCCTGGCGATCGTGGAATCCACCGACACGGACCAGCCGATCTTCCCCGCCTGATCGGCGGCGGCCAGCAGCGTCTGATGAATCCGGTCCCAGGTGCCATCGGCCGCGAGGTTCCGATGCCACCGCCACACCGTCTGCCACGGCCCGAACTCCCGCGGCAGATCACGCCACGCGATCCCGCACCGATACCGGTAGACGATGCCCTCCACGACCGTCCGTGCGTCCGAGAACGGACGCCCCTGCCGGCCCGTCCGGGACGGGAGGAACGGAGCGATCAGCGCCCACTGGTCATCGGAGAGGAGCTGGAAGCGAGACACCCCACCAGCATCTCGGCTCTACCCCTCGCCCTTTACGAGACACGCCCTAGCTCACTGGAGGTGGGACGACGGCGTTCTAGACACAGACACCGCGAAGCTCATTAAGGCAATGCTCGCGAGGTTCGATCTCGTCGCCTACGCCGCTGCGCCGGACAAAGTTGCTTTCCTTCGCGCTGCGGCTGGCTTCGAATCGATCACCGATGTCGACATACGCAAGAGTATGGCGGACGCTCTTGGATGGGTACAGGATCTCTTGTCCGATGCGGTGAAGCCAGAGGATATCCGTGGACGCATCAAGATCGGCGACTCTTCGACGCTCATCACGAGCGCTGGAGTGCATCTTCTCAGCGGACATGTCGGCAAAGGACAGCAGTTCGACTGGGCGATTGTCGTCGGGCTTGAAGAGGACTTCATCCCGTTCTCTATGGCTACGACACCGGACGAGATCGCCGAGGAAGCCCGCGTGCTCTCCGTGATGATCTCACGCGCCCGGCACGGCGTGATTCTGAGCCGAGCCAGCTCGGTTCCGACGAACGGCGGGTACCCCAGGAGCCGGGCTCCGTCCCGATTCCTCAAATCAATCGCCACTGCCAGCCCGCTCGATGCGTCCGGAATCGTCGAGTGGTTCAAAGATGCAGACTGGGCCGCAATCAGCAGACGGTAACCAACGTTCTCTGGAGGGTAGACGTGCTCGACCTGGATGATTACCCGCCTCCGGGTTGCGAGGTTTGCGGCGCCGTACTCACCATGGCTCCGGATCAGGCCGGCAATCATGTAGCTGTGAGGCTCGACTGCCCTGAGCACGGGCCGCAGCTCATGTGGACGCCGTTCGGGGATGATGAGCAAACTCCTGGCCAAGACACGGCAACGTAGTTGATCAGAGTTCATGTCGTCCGCAGCGCTCGCCTGATCGTGGACTCGCTCACTCCGTACATCTTCATCAGCTCGCGACGGGTCGAACCGCAGTCGAACAGACGCCTCGCCTCGGTCTTCTGCTCCTCGCTGAGAGCTGCACGCTTCGCCTTGACGGCTGAGATCGAACCCCGCACGGCGGAGCGTGTCACGGACGGTGTTGCGACGCACGTTGTACCGCTCAGCAAGCTCGTACGTGGATGCTCCGGCCTCGTAGTCCTCAATCAGGAGCTTGACGACCGACCTGTGGAGGGCGTTCTGCCTGGGGAGCGGGTGGTCGTCGGGTTCTCGTGTTGACGCGCGGGCGGCGGCCAGAAGATCGGCCAGTTCGGCGGTTTTCCGCGCTTGTTGGCAGTAGTTTCGCAGGAGCCCGAGATGCTGAGTGTTGTGGAGCGTACGCCGCTCGGGCAGTCGTTCAAGGATCCTGCTGTTGAGGCTGGTCGCACTGTGACGACGCTTCAGCCAGCTGCGGTGAGGTCCACCACGGATGGAACGATCTCTCCGGCGTGGCTATCAACCTCGGCGAGTAAGCGGAACACCGACACTCGGGTCGGACGCTCAGCGCCGAGGCCCGCCTTTTCGTTCACGATGTACTGTTCGACGAAATGGAAGGCAGATCCGACGATGACGGATCGGCCTGATTACGCAGGCCTATCGCCCGTGCGAGTCGCGCATGACGACCCGGGCCGCGAGCAGATGGGCCCTGACAGTGCCAGGCGAGTAGCCCAGCACTGCGCCGATGCGTTCAAGCGACATGCCTTCGTTGTAGCGTGCCTTCATCTGAGCAGTCTCTTCCCGAGTAGGGGACTGGTTTCGTAGCCTGAGTCCGCGCTCGCGGAGGAGGCGTGACAACCGCTCATGCCCGATCCCAACTTCCTTCGCAACCGCCTTCAACGACCGCCCCGACAGGTACGCAGTTTCCGCCTCCTGAAGGGCAGCCTCATCCGGTCGAGACAGCTGAAGGAGGCTCCGCCTCGGTGGGCCTGGCGGACACGCACGCCTCCGAATTGCCCTGTGGCTCGCGACCATCCGCGCCAGCGCTGGGGCAAGTTTCGACAAGCCTCCCGCTAGGTCCACCCTTGAAGATCTGCTTGCTTCGTGCGGCACCAGTTCGTCCCCAGACGGTGGTCGTGCTGCGGGACGGCTGACGAAGTCCTACGGGATGCCACCCGTCACCGATTGTCAGGCCCGCGACGCCAGCGCTCCGGTCGATTCCGGTTCAGGTGTGCGGGCGGTGAACGGCTCAGCGAGTCGGACCGCGGGCTGTTCGTCTTCGCGGACCTCGGATGCTGTTGGTGAGTGCTTACCGGGGGGAAGAGTCTGACAGCCCGTCGGTGATGGCTGCTGTGCGCTCTCGCAGCACGGCGCTGGTTCGGGAGGCCCACTGGGCGATCACCTGCTGCTGCTCGGGTGTGAAGGCTGCGACGACCTCGGCCATCGCCCTCCCCAGTTCGGCAAACGCGGCCGTCACTCTGGGATCGGTGGGAGCACTTGCGGTGACGACGAGGCGACGCCGGTCTGCGGGATCGCGCTCCCGGTGGGCGAGCCCTGCGGCCTCGAGGCGATCGATGAGCCCGGTGATCGCCCCCGGCGTCACCGAGGTTCGTGCCGCCAGCTCACTGGCGGACAGCGGCCCTTCTCGCTGTATGACGCCGAGCGCCTTGTGATCGGCTGCAGAGACGCCGAGCAGCCTTCCGGTCGCCTCGTGGAAGCCCACGATGGCGTCGCTCAGCTCTGTGCCCAGGTTCTCGCCCGGAGCCGGTCCATCCGTGTCCATTGCAGCATAGTCAAGCACGAGATATAGTTTAGATAACTAAAGCATTGAGAGTGCTGAAGGGATGGTCGGATGCGCGGGGCATGGTTGGAGGCCGGTGGTGTGCTGGTAGAAGCGGGCAGGTTCTTCCTCCGTCACTATGCGGTGGTGTTCGGGTTCGGGGTGGTGGCGTCGATCCAGCGGTTCCTCGCAGTGGGAGGTGACGAGCGGTTCGCCTTCGCCGACAGTGCGGGAGGGGAGCTCGTGACTGCGCTGTGGTGCTCACCGTGATCGCCAAGGCGATCCCGCCATGGTCGGCGCGGCACTCCCGGACGCCCGTCCGACTGTCGAGGCGTGGGAGCTCGCGATCAAGAACGTCACGGTCATCCCGTTCGTGATGGTGTGGTTGACGGTGCTGGCGCGGCACGCGTTGACGGCTGCAGCCGCGACGACGGCTTCGGGTCAGGTGAGCTGACCGGACCGGAAGCCGGGACGATGAGGGGAGTCTTCTCGACCGGGGTGACCGGAGCAGTCAGTTCTGTGTGGGGACACGGCACTGACCAGGCAAGATGAGGGGATGAGCTCGTCCCGGGGGAACGACCACCAGCAGAGGGTGCTGCGCTACTGGTGGATGCTGGAGCTGTTCAGCCCACAGCAGGTGCCGAGGTCGACGCGCCCCGCCCGACAACCGGCCGATCGCCAGGTGATCGAGTGGCAACCATCGCAGCCCCTGCCGTGGGAGGTGCTGTCCGAACCTCGTGCTCGCGACGGGCGGAGACGGGTCTGGCAGCACACGGTCTACCTCGGTGTCTACGATCTGCAGGCGGTGAGCGAACGCCTGCAGCGGAAGTTTGCTGTGGACGCTGATGCTTATGACGAACGGCCCGCTGGGCGCAGCGCGTGCGCCGGCCTGCTGGTTGACGAGCGCGGCGCGCTGGTACCGGACTCCGCCATCCTGTCCTCGGCGCTGTGGGCGGTGGCGCGGATCGAGCGTGCGGGTCCGGGACGCCGGAACTGGGCGGACGGGTTCCCGGAGGCGGCGCAGGCTTTCACCGAGGCCGTCGAGCAGCGCAAGCGCGGCCCGGCCCCGGAGGAACTGCAGGTCGCGGCCGAAGACGCACGATCGCTGCAGCAGCTGCTGCGCCTGGCACACCGGGCCTCCGGGGTGACCGGCATCCCGGACCTGGCCACCGACCGTGTGGTCATCCAGTCGGTCGCCGTCTTCCCCCGCCGCACCGAAGACGGCGCAGACCTTGACTTCCTGAACAGCTTCTACCTCGACGACTTGCACGCGGTGCGCACCGACGTCCGGGGCAGCCACCGGGAAGGTGCAGCCCTGTCTGCCTACCTCACCGCAGACAGCGAGATCGATGCTGATCGTCGCGTCGATGTCGTGGCCACACCTGAGGCAGTGGATGCCGGACTGCTGATCGACCGGCTGCCCAAGGGCCGGTGGCCCACGAATCCCGACCACGGTCTGGCATCCAGTCAACAGTTCGCCGTCAACTGCGCCCTGGCCGACCTGGCGCCCAGCCGGGGACTGATCGGCGTCAACGGGCCCCCGGGGACCGGCAAGACCACGATGCTCCGTGACGTTCTTGCCGGGAACGTCGTCGAACGAGCACGGCGGCTGGCGCAGCTGGCGCGACCCGAGCATGCATTCACAGACACGACTCACCGCTGGACTGCGCACGACGGTCATCGGCGCAGCGTGCGTCAGCTCCGACCGGAGCTCACCGGTTTCGAGATGGTGGTGGCCTCGGCGAACAATGCCGCCGTCGAGAACGTCACCGACGAGATGCCCGGACGTTCTGCGATCGATGGCCGGTGGGTCCCCGTTGCCGACTACTTCGCCGGCATCGCCACAGCGGTACGCACCGAGGCCAGCTCCGAGGACCAGCCAGGCGACCGGGACGAGCCCGCGTGGGGCCTGGTCGCCGCAAGGCTCGGCAACCGACGCAACCGAGCCGCGTTCCACTCGGCACTCTGGTTCGACAAGACGCACCCGAAGTCCCAGCACGGCCACGACACCATCCCGCGACTGCAGACGCGACTGGCTCAGTGGCGGGACGCCGCCGCCCCGCACAAGACCTGGCAGCAGGCTCGCGACGACTTCCGCCATGCGGAGCAACGCGTCGACGCACTCATCGAAGAGCGGCGACAGGCGCAGGAACGCCTCCACGCGTACGCCCAGACCAGCCGACAGCTGACGCAGCTGCGGGCGCAACGTGACCACAATCGTGTCCAGCTGCAGGAGGTGGAGGCGCACCTGACCGGGCAGGGACGAATCGAGCGGCAGCTTGCCGAGGACCTCGACAGGGCACGCGCCCAGTACGACCAGCACCGGGCTGTGCGACCGGGTGTGCTGGAGACCCTGCTCTCCCTCGGTCGGGTGCTGCGCGAGTGGCGCACGGTGCTGGCACCGATCGCCGAAGAGCTCCAGGCGGCCGAGGGCCGGTGCCAGGAGGCGGCAGCGGGCGCGCATGAGCTGGAGGATCGCCGCCGACTGCTGATCAGCGAGCTCGAGACCGTCGAGGCCGAGCTGGCCAGCACCGAACGCAGGCTGGCTGGCCTGCGCGCCCAGTGCGTCGAGGACGAGCAGCGGTACGCACCGGGCTACCCGGACAGTGCGTGGACCGGAGAACGGCGCCAGCTGCACGCTCCGTGGCTCGACACCGAGATCGATGCTGCCCGATCGGAGCTGTTCTTGGCTGCCCTGCAGCTGCACCAGGACTTCCTCGCCAACACCGCCGGGGAGATGAGCCACGGTCTGCGTGCGGCACTGGAGGTCGTCGCCGGCAGCTGCCCGCACCGGCTGGAGCCGGCGAAACGACAGGCGGCCTGGGAGCTGTTCTTCCTCGTCGTCCCCCTGGTCTCCACCACCTTTGCCTCCTTCGGCCGGATGTTCACCGGTCTGGGGCGGGAGTCCCTCGGCTGGCTGCTGATCGACGAGGCCGGTCAGGCCGCACCTCAGTACGCGGCGGGGGCCATCTGGCGTGCGCAGCGTGTGCTGGCGGTCGGTGATCCGCTCCAGCTCCAGCCAGTGGTCACCATCCCGCAGAAGGCGCAGCGGGACATCGCGCGCGCGTACCGGCTCTCCGCCACGTGGATCCCGCCGTTGGCCTCGGTGCAGACGCTTGCCGACCGGGTCTCGGTGTTCGGCACCTTGTTGGACCAGGGGGAAGAACGCACCTGGGTGGGCGCACCACTGACCGTGCACCGGCGGTGCGACGAACCGATGTTCTCGCTGTGCAACCAGATCGCCTACAACGGCATCATGGTCAACGGTGTGCACCGGGACGCCGACGGCCCAGCAGAGCACGATCCGTTCCACGAGCGTTCCGGACCGCTGATCGCCCCGAGCCACTGGGCGGATGAACCGGCGCACACCCGCGGGACCCATCTCCAGGAGAACCAGATTGCTCGGTTCGAGGGGGCACTGCGGTACCTCGCGGAGAAGGGGGTCGACGCGTCCAAGGTCATCGCCATCTCACCGTTCCGGGACATGGCCGACCGGCTCCGGGCGTTGACGGCGACGTACCCCGGCCTGACGGCGGGCACGATCCACACCGCCCAGGGAAAGCAAGCGCTCGTCGTCTTTCTCGTGCTCGGCGGCGATCCGGCCCGTCCAGGCGCCCATGCCTGGGCGGCCTCGAGCGTGAACCTGGTGAACGTCGCAGCCAGCAGAGCCGTACGGCGCCTGTACGTGATCGGTGACCGCGCCGCCTGGGCGAAGCACAACTACTTCCACCAGCTCGCCCTCACCCTGACGCCGCCATCCAGCTGGCGGACCGCGGATCCCGACGTGCGCTCTCAGCCGCGGTGACCACCGCCCCGCGCACTCGCGGCATGTCCACTGCCTGGCGTCAGCCGCGCCACCCGGCACTCGTACGGGGTCAGCGTGGCCCGCAGGGCACCGCCGGGGGAACCGAGCACCGTCTCGGCTTCCGGCACCCCGCGGGGGCGGCGGATGGTCCGGCCGGTCAGGTTCACCTCGATCAACCAGTCGGCCGAGCCGTCGACGGCGGTGCGGAGCCACCCGAAGTAGGTCCGGGACCGTGGCGCCAGGGCCCGGAAGGCGCCCCGGGTCAACGCCGGCTCCGCCCGGCGCAGCGCGATCAGCTGCCGGTAGTAGGTCAGCACCGAGTCCGGGTCGTCGGTCTGCTCGGCCACGGTGAACCCCCTCGAGTCCTCCCGGCCAGTCTGCCACGGCGTGCCGGTCGAGAAGCCCGTCGTCGGACCCGGCTCCCAGCGCATCGGCACCCGGGCGTGGTCCCGGGCGCCAGGCAGCACCTGAGCGAGAGCCTCCGACT
>Ga0209487_1002722_pt1 | contig 14231 bp, 13 predicted proteins | sample Poulit2012_FD_187524 | JGI IMG/M metagenome (GOLD analysis project Ga0209487, IMG submission 187524) | Agricultural soil microbial communities from Georgia to study Nitrogen management - Poultry litter 2012 (SPAdes) (version 2) | ecosystem: Environmental > Terrestrial > Soil > Agricultural land... | reverse complement strand
TGGCGGCACAGTCAGCGGCGCCCTTTCCTGCGGGGATCTTGATTGATCAGGGGTTGGCCGATCAGTTTCTGGAGCGTGAACTGTATCCAGAGGTATTTGAGCAGGCCTGCGCCAAGGTTCAGCAGCCTTTAACCTTGCGTCGTCACGAGGGTTATGACCATGGGTACTATTTCATCATGACTTTCATGGCTGATCATATAGAGTTTCATGCCCAGCGTTTGCAAGCATGATGATAAAGGCTAATTGCCAAAAGGAGGCAGGCCGTTATCGGCCTGCCGTTTTTTTGGCAAAAAATACAAAAAAATTGAACTTTAGAGTGAAATGACCCTCTCATTTAATAGAGATTAGCACTCTTGATGCTGGAGTGCTAAAATAAAGTGCTATAAAAAAGCACATGGATTTTATTTGTTATGTGACAAAGGATCGTTTATGACCCAAAGTTCGCAAAATATGGCGATTGCGCCTGCACAATCTTTGGCAGTTGCGGTTTCCAATCCGGGTGCCCTGGGCACGATTGAGGCCTATATTGCAGCGGTCAATCAGCAGCCAATACTGAGTGCTGATGAGGAGCGCGAGCTGGGCCGGCGCCTACAGGCGCATGATGATCTGGATGCTGCCCGCAGACTGATTATGTCTCATTTGCGTTTGGTTGTTTCTACTGCACGGCAGTATCTGGGTTATGGTCTTCCGCATGCGGATTTGATTCAGGAAGGTAATATTGGCCTGATGAAGGCAGTACGTCGTTTTGACCCCGAGCGTGGTGTGCGTTTGGTGTCCTTTGCCATTCATTGGATAAAGGCTGAAATACACGAATACATCATTCGTAATTGGCGTTTGGTACGTATTGCCACCACCAAAGCCCAGCGCAAGCTGTTTTTTAACTTACGTCGTTTGCGGCCCGAGCATATGGAAACACTTGAGCCCGATGAAATTGAGAAAATTGCCCGCGAGCTTGATGTCCGGCCTGAGGATGTCAGCGAGATGGAGGTACGCATGTCGGGGGGTGAGTTCGCCTTTGAAACCCCCGTGGACGACGAGGATGATGAGTTCTTTGCCCCAGTGACGTATTTATCAGATGAGGGAGCGTCGGAGCCCACCAATATGCTCGAGCAGGCTCATCAGATGCAATTACAGGGCCCTGGCCTGGAGCATGCGATTGAGCAGCTCGATGAGCGTTCACAGCGTATCATCCGTGCTCGTTGGTTGCATGATGGGCATGGCCTCACGCTGCATGAGTTGGGGGATGAGTTTGGTGTATCTGCAGAGAGAATTCGGCAGATCGAGGCTGCAGCCCTGAAAAAGATGCGTGGTTTTCTACAGCAGGACGCAACTGTCTGAGCGTTCGTCCGCTGCAGTGCTGGTTGAGCAGGTGAATAATGAAAGCCTTGAGCTTGGCGTAATTGCCAGACTTGAGGCTTTTTTACTTTCTTGATCAATGTTAAGCGTCAAAACCGTTACAATGCCGATATAACTACTCTACAATAAAGGTCATGGAACAAGCACAAATCAAAACACTTTTACCGCAGCTAAAAGAGCGCTATGAGGCTCTGGTTGCAAAAACCCAGGAACTTCCCCCAGATGGCAGTCGCCCGATCACTGTGTGTGGTCGGCTTTGTGGCTGGGTCAGTGCCCAGGCTCTGGATTGTCTGTCTGAGCTTTCTGGCATTATGGTGACTGAGGAGGCCATCCACATAGCCTGGGCCGATGAGCCTTCGCCGCGGGTTGATCACCTGCTGGCCCATATCGCACAGATGCTTGATGAGCATGGCTTGATTCGTTCCTGGCGTGACGAGTTGCTTGAGGTCATCGGTGAGGGGCAGGTGGTCGGTGCTATTGAGCGTGGTGCTATGCGTCCTCTGGGGTTTTTGACTCAGGCCGTGCATTTGAATGCCTGGAGTGCTGATCATAAACTTTGGATTGCCAAACGGGCCGCACACAAAAACACTGATCCTAACTACTGGGATACCCTGGTGGGAGGGTTGGCTGCGGCAGGCGAGGATCTGGAGCAAAGCCTAGTGCGAGAAACTGAGGAGGAGGCAGGGCTCAATGAGGATCAAATCCGTGAGCGCGGCCCGTTGCGTACCTTATTGCGTATGCATAGACGTTTGCCTGAGGGCTATCAGGTAGAAAATGTGATTGTCAGTCACTGTACTTTGGCGGTGGACGTGCGGCCTCAAAATCAGGATGGTGAGGTCAGTGAATTTCGTTTGGTATCTGTGCCGCAGTGGTGGGAGATGGCTCAGCAGGGAGCATTTACCATAGAGGCTGAGCTGATCATGATAGACAGTATTTTGACACGCTTTGCGACTTGTAATCAGGCTGCATAGGGGAGCAAGCGCAAATCCATCAACAAACGGAGGTGGTGATGCAAGAAAATCCATTTGAGCAGTTCAAGTTTGGCGAGGAGGATAATCCGCTATTACGTAGCATGGAAACCATGCGTAAGGCGTGGGCGTCCATGCCGGACAATCCTCTGACGTCCATGACCCCTTTGCAATTGCAATCAACCGAGGAGCTGGATAAGCGTATCAACGAGTTGCAAACGGTGGAAAATTGGTTGGCCCTGAATTTGTCCATGCTGCGCAATACCATACAGGCTCTGGAAATACAGCGCACCACCTTGAATACCTTGCAGAATTTTGCCCATATGCAGTGGGCAGGAGCAAGCGAGCCATCTGCGGATGAGTCTCAGGATTCAGCGCCTACCACGACGACGCCCGAGGGGCAGGAGGCCTTGATGAAGGCCGGTCAAGCCTGGTGGGATTTGATGCAACAGCAGTTCCAGACCCTGGTACAGACCACCCAATCTTCCCTGCAGGCGGCGAGCGCCGATACCACTTTTGGTAAAACTGGGGCTGCATCAAAATCAACAGCAAAAAAGTCAGCGGCCAAGACAGCAGCCAAAAAGACACAATCAGCAAAGAAAAGCAGCGCTAAAAAGGCTGCGCATAAGGGGCGCAAGGCGGCAAAAAAAGGACAAGGTGAATAAGCTGCGGCAGAGCGTCGCACCCTTTTTGTGATGGCAAGTAGTGGAGTTTTTTTATGCTCAATGTAGTTATTCTGGCCGCGGGCAAAGGCACACGCATGCATTCGGATCTGCCCAAGGTATTACATACCATCGGTGGTCAACCCATGTTGGCGCATGTGATTGAGGCAGCCAGAACATTGAATCCGGCCCGTATTATCGTTGTTGTGGGGCATGATGCCGAACGTGTGCAGGCTCAGTTTGAACAGGCAGATGATCTGCACTTTGTGTTGCAGCAGCCGCAGATGGGTACCGGTCATGCGGTGCAGCAGGCGGTGCCGCAATTGGTGGATGCAGCGAACGGGCGCACCCTGGTGTTGTATGGGGATGTCCCTTTGGTACAACCTGCAACGCTGGAGGGACTGCTGACAGCCAGTCAGGAGGGCATGGCTATTTTGACTGAACATGTACAGGATCCCGATGGTTATGGGCGGATTGTGCGCGACGCAGATGACTTGATTCACGCCATTGTTGAGCACAAAGATGCTACCGTACAGCAACGTCAGATCAAGGAAGTCAATACCGGAATTCTGGTTGCCCCTACTGCCGCTTTGAGGCATTGGCTGAGCCAACTGCGCAATGATAATGCCCAGCAGGAGTATTATTTGACCGATATTGTGGGCTTGGCGAGGGCTGATGGGGTACCCATTTATGCTGCGCATCCGCAGGCTGCCTGGGAAACATTGGGTGTTAATAGCCGGGTGCAGCAGGCTCAGTGCGAGCGCGCCTGGCAGCAGGCGCAGGCACAGCGTTTGCTAGCGCAGGGGGTTAGCCTGGCCGACCCGAACCGTTTTGATCTGCGAGGTGAGCTGCAGTGTGGTCGGGATGTGTTTATTGATGTAGGCTGTATATTCGAAGGGGTCGTGCAACTAGGTGATGGTGTGCAGATTGGACCACATTGTGTCATTCGCAACACGGTGATACAGGCTGGGAGCACGATTGAGGCCTTTAGTCATATCGATGGGGCCCAATTACAGGAGCATACGCGCGTCGGACCCTTTGCGCGTTTACGGCCGGGGACACAGTTGGGTCCCGAGGTGCAGATTGGCAATTTTGTTGAGGTCAAAAACAGCCGCTTGAGTCATGGCGCCAAGGCCAGTCATCTAAGTTATCTGGGCGACGCCCAAATCGGCCAGCGGGTCAATATCGGGGCGGGGACCATTACCTGTAATTATGACGGGGCCAACAAACATCTCACGGTCATCGAGGACGATGTTTTTATTGGCTCTGATACGCAGTTAGTAGCACCCGTGACCGTCGGTGCAGGCGCCACCATAGGCGCAGGTACTACCCTGACCCGTGATGCGCCAGCACAGGCACTCACCCTTTCTCGAAGCAAGCAGCAAACCTATTCCCACTGGCGTCGCCCAACAAAGAAAACCGCTAAAAACGAATCATCCTAGTGAATAGTCAAACAGTCAAAGAAAAGACGTCAAATATTAATGAGCAGCCCGATGGATTGCCTCGGGCGCGCCGCATTCCTGCAGTAGCCGTTCTGTTACTGGCCATTATCATGGCGGTATTGGATGCCAGTATGGTCAATGTCGCCTTACCGACTATTGCCATTGAGCTGGCCATTAATCCGGCCCTGGTGGTCTGGATCACTATCGCTTATAGCCTGACAATTGTCATTACCTTGCTACCTCTATCGGCAATGGCCGAGCGAGTAGGTCTGAGCCGCATGTTTTTTGTCGGCGCTGCCGTGTTCATGCTGGCCTCGTTGGCAGCTTCATTTGCACAGGATTTCAGTCTTTTACTCGGCGCCCGTATTGCTCAGGGTCTGGGCTCATCGATGCTCATGTGTTTATTTGGAGGCCTGATACGCAATATTTATCCGCTGCGTTTACTTGGGGTCGGGTTGAGTCTCAATGCGGTGACGGTGTCAATGACGGCTGTGTTGTCGCCTTCCATCGGGGCCTTTATTCTGGAGCTGGGTAATTGGCGCTGGATTTTTCTGATTACGGTGCCGATTTCATTGCTTTTATTGCTGGGGGCACGCTTTTTGCCTTCTGGGGCGCGTAGCGAGCGGCCTTTTGATTGGTGGGCTGGGGTGTTGGTGGCCCCAGCCTTTGGTTTGTCCATTTTGGGTCTTGATTTGGTGAGTACGCAGCCCGGGGTTGCTATCCTTTGTTTGATTGTGGCGGCTTTTAGTGCGCGGATTTTATTACGCCGTTCTTTTCGACAGCAGGCGCCTCTGGTGCCAGTTGATTTGTTAAGGATTACGCCCGTAGCTTATGCCGTTGTGGCATCGGCTTTTTCCTTTGCATCACAAATGGCCGGTCTGGTGTCCATGCCTTTTTATTTTCAGCAAACCATGGGTCTGAGTTATAGCGAGCTGGGTCTGTATCTGGGCGCTTGGTCGCTGGGCGTTGGCATTATGGCGCCGGTATCGGGCTATTTATCCGGCCGGATTTCCATTGCCAAAATCTGTGCAGTGGGGGCGACCGCCATGGCTGCAGGCATGGGCTGGTTGTTGTTTTTGGGGGCGCAGACTCATTTTGGTTGGGTGCTGGCATCGATGATTTTATCCGGGGTCGGGTTCGGATTATTTCAAACGCCCAATAACCGGGCGTTGCTTGCTGGAGTACCTCGTCATCGGGCGGCGGCTGCAGGCGGGATGCAGGCGACTACGCGTGTTTATGGACAAAGTCTGGGAACGGCACTGGTGGCCATGGCTTTTACTCTGGGAGGCGAGTGGGGACCCATGCTGGGCATTGGGGTAGCGGTGGTTTGCTCTCTGGGCTCTGTGGTGGTGAATATTGCCCGTCATTTTAACCCGGCCTCGGATCCTATATTGATTTAGCGCTATGCGGATTGTTTATCTCAATTATGAAAAAGGTTGGCGGGGGGGTGAACGCCAAACGCTTTTGATGGCGCACGGGATGGCAGAACGAGGACACCGGGTTTCAGTGATGGTGCGGGCAGGACAGCCTTTGAGTCAGCGGCTTGACCCGGGCAAAGTCCGCATCATCGCAGCCCGGAATCGTCTGCATTTGCTGTATTACATTTTGCGCTACCGCAGGTATTTCGATATCTGGCATGCGCAAACGGCGAATACATTGACCATGCTCACCGTGTTACGGTCATTTTTCAAGGGTACGCTGGCCTTTACACGGCGTACCGCCTTTCCTTTATTTGCCCCCCAACAACGATTCAAGTGGTTATCCAAATGGCTGACGCATAGGAAATGGTCCAGGGTGCAGGCCTTTGCTGCGGTTAGCCAGGCAGCGGCGCGGGCACCTGAGTCACTGGGTTTTAGCCCCACCGTCATCCCCAGCGCAGTGGATTATGTTGAGGTCGATCAAAACAGATTGCAGCCCATAAGGGCCTTGATCCCGGAAAATGCCCGCGTGCTGGGCACTTGTGCAGCCTTGACCCGTGAAAAGGATCCCCTGACCTTGATTCAGGCGGTGCATCGTTTACACCAGAGTTATCCCGATATGGTTTTTTTGCATTTTGGCGCCGACGGTGCTGTGGGCGGGGAAGCCAGACAGGAGGTCAGCCGATTAGGACTGGAAAATGTATTCAAATTCATGGGCTTTAATCCGCATATCGAAGATGTGTATCGTTTGCTGGACGTGTTTGTCCTCACCTCGCGCAAGGAGGCCTTGGGGAGCAGTTTGCTGGATGCCTTCATATATGAGGTGCCGGCTGTAGCCACAGAGGCGGGCGGCATTCCTGATCTGGTGACTGAGGACCGGGGCTGGCTGTGTCCTATTGGCGATGCGCAGGCAATTGCAGATGCATGTGAGTGGGTCTTACGCAATCCGCAGTTAGCGCAGGAAAAGGTGCAGACTGCCTATCGTTGGGTGCGTGAGGAGCATGGGGTGGAGCAGATGCTGGATCGCTATGAGCAGTTTTACGGTAAAAGCTGATCTGCTGTAGAGGTGACCGGAGCCTGGGAGGCGGTTTCACGGGTGTATATCATTTTGCCCGACGAGGTTGAGATTGCACCTGCATGAGTTGAGGACATAGATCAGAATAGAAGCGCATCTGGTCTCTTGTATCCTTTTGTTAAAAGCTTAACTTTCACTGTGCGTAAGTTTGCTGCACTGCAACTTTACCCATTAAGTTCCTTGAAACTAATCTTGTGACTGCGTCAAAGGGGGCGCCTGTATAAGGTAGATGCATTATTTTCCCGCCTGATGAAATAATTGATTAAAACCGAAAGGAGGGCAGCGAATGGAGAGTCCTCGCTGGACACAGCGTCCAAAAGGATCAACCTGGGGAGACTTCGGCGCAGAGGATCAGATTGGCAGATTAAACCTCCTGACGGCACAGCGTCGTCTGGCCGCTCTGGCTGAAGTGCGTACCGGTGAGAGCTTTTGTCTTAGTTTACCCCTGGATTATCCGGGGGGCACGCTTTTGAATGAAAATCGTCACCCCCCCATTTTACGGCCTTGTTTGCGCCATGGCGAGGTCAATATGAATTATGAGATGCATCAGCGCAATCCACTATCCGTGGATGTGCTGTCTGATGATCTTGCCATTTTGCATCTGCAGTATTCCACTCAGTGGGATGGGCTCTCACATGTGGGGGCATTATTTGATGTCTATGGAGATGGAGAGCCTGTAGCGGTATATTACAACGGTTTTCGGGCCGGTGAGCATGTGCAGGCGCCGCAGCGAGTAGCAGATTGCGGGAGCGATACAAGGGGCAATATGCAAAGCACCTGTGGGGCGCAGGCGCTCGGTATAGAGCGTATGGCTGAAACTGCGGTACAGGGCCGCGGTGTGTTGATAGATCTTCACCATCATTTGGGTAATCAACGCACGGTAGTTGATATGAGGTTATTGCGTGAAATTATGGCCGCTGATGGTGTGTCGGTGCACACGGGCGATATGTTGTGCCTGCATACTGGGTTCAGTCAGTTGCTTTTGGATATGAAAAAAGATCCAGACCCCCAGATTCTACATAACAGCTGCGCAGTTTTAGATGGCAATGATTCGGAATTGCAGGATTGGATTACCCAGTCTGGGGTCGCGGTCATTGCGGCAGATAATTATGCGGTGGAGGATTTCCCGGCCGACTTGCCTAATCCTTGTTGCTCTATTTTGCCATTGCATCATCATTGTCTTTTTAAATTAGGGGTGCATTTGGGTGAGCTTTGGTATTTGACGCCCTTGGCGAAGCAGTTAAGGGCGCAGGGGCGCAACCGTTTTTTGCTGACCGCCCCGCCGTTACGTTTACCCGGTGCAGTGGGTTCGCCGGTGACACCGGTTGCTACCTTGTAATCATTATTAAGCATATTTTTGTATTTTAACGAGGGCAAGATAATCGCCCCAGTACATAGTGGAGAGAAAGATGAAACCCTTTTTTAAATTGAGTTTTTGCGCTGCGCTTTTGGGCACCGCTTTTACCGCTCATGCAGCAGAGGTAACACTGACTTTTGCAGATTGGCAGATTCCTAGTGCCTCAACGACCCAGGAAGGAGCGGGGGTATTTATGGATAAGGTGCGTGAGCTATCCGGTGGTGAGATAGATTTTAAATACTATCCTGCGGAGCAGCTCGGCAAAGGGGGGGAAATGCTGCGTTTGGCACAAACTGGAGTAGCAGATATTGTTCATATTTCCCCAGCTTATATTACTGATCGTTTTGCATTAACAACCGTGGCTGAATTGCCCGGTATGTCTCTCGATGTATGTAAGCTAACCTCGGCAATTTATGATATGGCGCAGCCAGGGGGCACTTTGTATGAGGCAGAGTTCAAGCCCAATGGTGTGCGGCTGCTTTTTTCCGGTAATTTGGGGCCTTACTCATTACTGACTAGTAACGTAGCCGTTGATAGTTTGGATAAGCTTTCTGGTCTCAATATTCGTACCGCCGGTGGGCCGATGGAGATGACGGCGACCGAATTGGGGGCCAATGCCATTCGCATGACCGGTTCGGAAACATTGCCATCGCTCTCGCGAGGCACCCTGGATGGTCTGTTATGGCCTATTCCACTAGTAAAAGATTGGAGTCTCGAGGATGCATTGCATCATATGACGCCCAATGTTTCCACGGGTAGTTTTGTGGTTACTTATTCCATTTCGGAAAACAGCTGGAATAAGCTCAGTCCTGAGCATCAGGAGATCTTGCTGGAAGCAGGCAAATTTGCTTCGGAAAATTATTGCGACTTTGTGAACAGGACCTGGGAGGAGGCCAAAAATGATTTGGCTGACAACCACGATATCCTGCCCACTGATTTGACCGATGCGGAGGTAGAAAAAGCCAACGAGCGTTTTGAGGTGGTCCATCAGAAATGGCTTAGTGGGTTGAAAAGCAAGGGGGTCAGCCAGGAAGTCTATGACGAGTTTATCGAGCGTAGTGGTTCCTGATTGTCGTTATTGAAATCCGGAGGGCAGCTGTTTGTTCTCCGGGGGGTTTCCCTTCCAGATATAAAACATTATGACGTCTATGCCAATCACCAATCGCAGTGCTACCGCAGTATTTTATCGTATCGTCTGGCATCCCTTGGATTTTGTGGTGAGCAAGATTGAGAGTTTGCTGCTGCTGATTTGCTCTTTGGCAATTATTGCGGCCATGTTGCTGACGACGACAGATGTTGCCATGCGCTATCTATTCAAGAGTCCCATCTCCTGGGCTTTTGATTTTGTCATGTTGTATCTGATGCCTGCAGCATATTATCTGGCATTTTCTTATGGCATGAAGAGCGGCACCCATTTGGCAGTAGATTTTTTCATAAATTATATGCCCAATTTTGTCTTGCGGTATATCTGCCCGCCTATTTTATTGCTGGGTTCAGCATTAATGTTTTATATCTCCTGGCGTTTACTTCTAGAGACTTGGGAGCGCCTGGTTGAGGGCCATACCATGTTCGGGCCAGTGGCCTGGCTGACCTGGCCCACAGCGGCCATTATTGGTATCAGCTTTTTTATTTTTGCCCTGCGCATTGTGCTTGTTGTTTTCCAACCTTCTGGTCAGGGAGCGTAGCGATGGAGATATTCATTCCAGTCGTGTTGTTGCTCGTTCTTCTCGCGCTCGGGATTCCGGTTGCCATTAGCTTGGCGCTGGCCGGCTCAATTGGCATTTGGATGATGGTGGGTTTGGTGCCTTTGCTGGGTATTTTAGCTACTGCTCCCCAATCTGCTTTGGGCAGTTATGAGTTATTGACTATTCCCATGTTCATCTTGATGGCAGAGTTGATGGGGATGAGTGGCATTTCCAGTAGCTTATTCAAGGCAGTAGCTGCCTGGGCGGGCAAAATCAGAGGCGGGCTTGGTATTTCTACTGTGATTACCGGGGCTCTTTTTGGGGCCGTGTCAGGCTCAAGCACTGCATCTGCTGCCACACTAGCGCGTACTGCGTTACCAACCATGCTGGAGTACAACTATCGGCCTGGCTATAGCGCGGGGATTGTGGCGATGGCGGGAACCATTGCCATGCTCATTCCTCCCAGCGTGGCCTTGATTTTTTATGGCTTGTTGAGCGGAGCCAATATTTCTGCCTTGTTGATTGCTGGTATTACACCGGGTGTATTGGTGACGGTGGTGTTGTCGTTGGTAGTCTGGTTAACGGTAGAACGCAATAAAACCGATGAAAGCAAGGAGCAACCTCACTTTACCTGGGCGGAAAAGGTTCATTCGCTTAAAGTCGCCCTGCCGTTTGTGAGTTTGTTTGGTGCGGTAACTGGTCTGATTTATTCGGGGATAGCCACTCCGGTTGAATCATCTGCACTCGGAGCCACAGCAGCATTGTTGTATACCTTGATTAATCGCAGTTTTAGCTTTGTCGCCTTTCGGCAGGCCATGATTGATACTTGCCTGGTTACTGCCATGATCGGGCTCATCATGGTTTGTGCGCAGTTATTTGGTTATTTTGTGACGGTCTCTGGCCTAGCCCTTGATCTTGCCGCCATGATTGTAGGTTCTGGCATGCCGGTGTGGCAGATTCTTGCCCTAATTGTTGTGCTGTACTTGTTTTTGGGCCTGTTCTTGGATTTGATTTCCATTCTTATCTTGACGGTGCCCGTTCTCTTACCCATTATTCAGCAACTTGGTCTGGACCCTATCTGGTTTGGGGTTGTGGCAATTTTACTGGCAGAAATCGGTATTGTGACTCCACCGGTTGGCATGAATGTGTTTGTCATTGCCCGGGTTTCTGGTATTCCGCTTGCTGATTGCTTTCGCGGCGTTACGCTACCAGTTTTGGCGACGTTGGCGTTAGTGATTGTTGTGGTTGCTTGGCCAGATTTGGTGCTGTGGTTACCTAATACGATGAAATAAGGTGGTGATAGAAACTATGTCTGAACAAAAAAAACTTTTATTGATCGGTGCCTCTGGTGTGATTGGCCAGGCGGTGTTGAATCATTTTGATAGTCTGTCTGACTGGGAGGTATTGACGCTGGGTCGACGATTGCCTCCTAATTGTCCGGCAGAACGGTTTTTGGCGGTGGATTTATTAGATCGGCAGGCTACGTTGACGGCGCTTTCAGCCCTGACGGATATTACCCATGTTGTTTATGCTGCTGTTTATGAAAAGCCGGGAGCTTTGGTAGCAGGTTGGCAGGATCCAGAGCAGATGGATTTTAATGACCGTATGTTGCGTAATGCTGTTGATGGCTTGAGTCAGGGCTCAAGTCGACTGCGCCACATCACACTTTTTCAGGGTTCAAAAGCCTATGGCAGTCACCTGAGCGAGCCGGTTCCCGTGCCAGCCAAGGAGCGCTGGCCACGGCATGATCACGCCAATTTTTATTGGCTGCAAGAGGACTTTATCAGACAAGAGCAGGTTAAATCTGATTGGAGCTTTACGATTCTGCGGCCTCGTATCGTCTTTGGTGAGGCTTTAGGCAGCAATATGAATCCAATCGCAGGGATTGGGGTCTACGCGGCTATCCAACGCTATAAAGGGGAGCCTTTGTATTATCCGGGGGGACCCGAGCGACTTACTCAGGCCACCGATGCCGATTTGATAGCCAAGGCCTGTGCATGGGCGGCAGAGGCGCCAACTGCTCGAAACCAAACCTTTAATATTGAAAATGGTGATGTCTTCAGTTGGCAAAATGTGTGGCCCGTGATTGGCGCAGCACTGGATATGGAGATTGGTGAGCCACGCAAACTATTCCTGGACTCCTTACTCAAAGAGGACCCTGAATTGTGGTCGCGGGTGGTGACGCATTTTGATTTAAAAGCGCCGCATGATCTACGCGCTTTTGCCGGGCAGAGCTTGAGCTATTGCGATTTCCAAATGGCTACTGCTCGGGAAACTTCTCCGCCTCCTGTCATCGTTTCCAGCGTTGCCATTCGTCAGGCAGGATTTGCTGATTGCATTGATACTGAAGACATGTTGCAAAAATGGTTTCACCGTTTCCGCGCACAAGGGTTATTGCCCTGATTTATCTAGTCAATTGATGCGCAATCAGCTTTTTGAATGGGGTCAGCAGGTTGGCTGTTTTGAGTAATGTTTGACGGGGAAGGCGGGCGCGGTCGTTAGTAAATAAGGTCACCACAAAATTGGTGGCCGCAAATAGCGGCAGGCTACTTAGGCGATGATCACGTGTATAACTGCGTAGAACCCTTGGTGCGCTTATGTCTTGGCCCCGTCTTAAAGCGCTCACCACGCGATCAGATAGGTGCTTTACACTGAGCACTCCAAGATTGAACCCATGGGCTGTGACCGGGTGCATGCCGACTGCTGCATCGCCGATCAAGGCAAAGCGCATATCATGAAAGCGTGCCGCATAGGTCCCTATCAGGGGATATACATTGCGCTCGCTGATGCGGCGCATGGCTCCCAGGCGGTATTCGTAGCGTTGGCTGATATCCTGATTAAAGGCTTCATCATCAAGCGCATTGAGCTGCTGCATTTCATGCGCAGGCAGGGTAAGGACCACCGAGGCCTGATTGCCGTTTAGTGGTAGCAGTGCGCGGGTTTGACCATAGCCAAACCACTCCCAGGCTATATGGTCATGGGGGAGTGCATGTGCCACCCTGAATACCATCATGCTCTTGCCATAATCGATCATGGGTGAGGGGATGCCCATGGCGCGGCGGGTTTGTGAAAAACGGCTATCAGCAGCAACCAAGAGCTGGCTTGTAATCTGACGTCCATCGGCCAGGCTGACCCGCGCCTCATGCGTATTGGTTGTGCTGGTAGTGACCTCGACCCCGGTCAAGAGTTGTATGCCGGGGTGGTTTTTGATTTGTTGGTAGGCGGCCTGACGAAGGAGATAATTAGGGGCAAACCAGCCCAGCTGTGGTTGCCCACCCAAGCCCGCATCGATAAACATGCCCTGTGTGAGTGAGCCATCGAGAACTTTGGCGTGGCGCAGGACGGAAATTTCCTCTGCGGGGATGTGCTGCCATATCCCCCAGCGCTCAAGTAAACGGCGCGATTCATGGGTCAAGGCGATTTCGCGCCCGTCAAAATCAGGATGCTGCAGGCGTTGTACCGGCTGTTTTTCCAGTACACAGACCTGTAGTCCGGCTTCTGCGAGTACCTGGGCCAGACAAAGTCCGGTCGGGCCAGCGCCTATGATGGTAATGTCAGCATTCATATGGGGATTCCTGGCGATATTGAAACCAAATCAGAGCCCATTGTAGCGACTCCCACAGCCTGGTGTTTTGATTTGTTTTAAACGGGCCAGAGTTTCTGTAATACCTCTCGTACTCCGGCGGTACTGTCAGGATGGGTGCGCAGTTGTGCCTGGCTGAGCCACAATACCTCGCTGGCATCATCGCCCGCCCGGGGCGTGCCGCTAAGCCAGCAGCAGCGGTAGCAGAGAACAACAAAGTGTCTGCTTGTTTGTCCATGGGTATCGGGCACAATGATATTGACTGCATGCAAGAGCTCCTGCGCCTGACCGGTGAGGGTGGTTTCCTCTTTGAGCTCCCGTTCAACCGCTTCCTTTAGGGTCTCGCCCCACTGCACCTTGCCGCCTGGAAAGGCGAGCTGCCCACGATTGGGGGCCTGTCCGCGCCGAACAACCAAAATCCGACCCTCATGCTCAATCAGGGCCGAGACCCCAAGGATGGGTATGTGATGACTATTCATGAATGCCTGTCGCGATAGTCTGTATTTATATCTGGCCTAGTGCATCACCCTATGTCCGATGAGCGCAGCCTGGATGTGCTTGCCCGCAGGGTAATTTCCTTTTCTTTTTCTTGGCGAGCATCATCGAGCTGTGGCGTGGTCAGGGCGATATCGGCCAGGGTATATTGGAAAAGCGTTTGTAAAAAGGCCTTTTTGGCCTTCGTCAA
>Ga0209487_1002721_pt1 | contig 14238 bp, 14 predicted proteins | sample Poulit2012_FD_187524 | JGI IMG/M metagenome (GOLD analysis project Ga0209487, IMG submission 187524) | Agricultural soil microbial communities from Georgia to study Nitrogen management - Poultry litter 2012 (SPAdes) (version 2) | ecosystem: Environmental > Terrestrial > Soil > Agricultural land... | reverse complement strand
TGATAGCTTCAAGAACTACTTGAGTTTTAAATTTTGCGGTGAATTTTCTTCTTGTTCTTTTCATAGGGTTAAATTTACATGTTTATTTTAAACTTAACCTCTGGATCGAATTTCGGGGAGTATTATAAAACATTCATTAAAAACGTTTCTCATTAACAAAACCTCTTCTCCTAACTTATATTTTATAATCAGATGACTATATTTTGAATTTTTATCTCTCAACTCTAAACGTTTTAAATTCATTTTACCTATTCAACCTATCAACTATAAGTTTTGTTCAGTTTCGACACACCTTATTATATTATAAAGTTTTCTAAAAGAATTGTTTTTGCAGGAAGTTATAATATATCGAAACATTGTTATTGGTTATTCACAACATTCACAACTATATAGTTTTAAAAAGTATAGCCTAAGAACACGATAATATTAAAGCTTAATTTATGAGTATTCAAAAGTTATAGACTATTTAGTAAAACAATTAAGCATTATTTTTAATTATAAAAACAAATTCATCTACGATATTATTCAAAGACTCTGGTTATTTTATAACTTGGCTCAACTTTCCTTTCTGTTATTGAAGGTAATTTCATATAATCGCCATAATAATTCATCAAATATTCATGATATTTCTCTGGCACCTTAACCTTAATACCAGAATACTCAACATACTTTCCTTTACCATAATAATATTTTGGCAATACATTTTTCATCCCATAATGACCACTTGGATTTGTAACAAACTCTGCTTTTTCAAAAGGAATCGACCCACAATGTTTTTCGAATCTACTTATTATCCATTTATCAGAAAATGGCAGTGAAATTATACTTAGTAAACGAAAAATAAATTTACTTTTAAAACTCATTTTCCCGAAATACTCTTCTGTTCTTTTTCGTGGCATATATAAGACTCTAAAAAATCTTGCCTTTCGAGTATATAGTTTTTGTTTCTTAACATTAGAAGTTATTCCAACAAGCTTAAATAAATCAACATGAAGAATGTTAGTACTGTACCCTTTAAGCCCTACTCTTGCAAATAACTCAGGATAACTAACATTATCATCATAATAATCTATATAAAACTTACCTGAGATTTCTTTTCTGACTGTTTGGATAAAGTTATTATATTGATTATACGGGATTATGATGTCTACATCTGTATCCCATGGAATTGGGCCTCCATGCCTAATTGCACCTAATACACTACCACAATGAAGAAAATAATCTATATGGTTTTCCTTGCATATTTCAGAAATCTCCTTTATAATTTCGGTTTCAATATTTTGTAGTTCTTTTATTGTTAAATTCATTTTTTTAACTCGGTTAACAATTTAGTTAAATCTAATTCTTCACTATTATCAAGTAAAATATTAGGTGGTTTAGGCCAACACTTATCGACAAATGTTATATTATTAAAAATTCTATAGTTTTTATATCTAGGAATTATATGAAAATGTACTTGATGATCTATCATCATTAACACTAAGTAATTTATTTTATCTGGTTTAAAGCTTTTATTTAAAATGTTTTCTATATACTTAAACACCTCTCCCATTTCTAATGATTCTGTTGTTGTTAATTCACCTAAACTAGAGCATTCCCTTTTTAGTGAAAGAATTAAAGAACCAAGAGTTGGTTGCTTAGGACGTAAACTTACAATCCAATATTTAAATTCTTGAATTGACAACTCATCAATTCTAAATTTCTCTTTAAATGCATTCATAAATAATACGAATTAAATTGTTTTCATTAATACTTTACGTAATTTTGTAGAACTGGTTCCTTTTGTGTAAGGAAAATATTTTATTTCAACGCCAAATATACCGAAATCTTTTTCGAGCATTCTACCTTTATCGGTTCCTTTCCAATCATCACCTTTAAAATAAACATCAAATCTTAATTCTTCCCAAGATTCGATATTATCAACTGTTGATTTAGCTACTACTGAATTTACATATTTGATACTATTAACAATTTCAAATCTTTCTTCAAAAGGAATTATAGGTTTTTTACCTTTCATTTCCATTGTAACTTCATCGGTAGTAACTCCGACAATTAACACATCACATTGTTCTTTGGCTCGTTTCAATATATTTAGATGTCCAATATGAAACAAATCAAAAACACCTGTTGTGTAACCTATTATTTTATCACTCATTTTTAAATATTTATTTACATTTCAATTAGATAAAGCTTTTTAAACCATTTTATTAATTCTACACCTGTCATCGCCTTTTCTTAACTAATTATTAATAATACAAATGAAAAACACACACATTCTTTAATACCGTACAACATCTTTACTATTTATTTGTTTGATAAAATTATACTGCAATGCAAAAGTAATAATCAACACATTCAAATATTAAAATATATAATTTGTTTTAAAAATAAAATGATATTTATTTTTTAGGTATATGTTAAAATATTAGATTATTTAATTCAAATTGCTACAACTTCTCTTTAAACTTATGACAAGACTCCCTATGTTTACTTGCATAGGACGAACACTAACTATCCATTTCGATGATTCAAAAAGTAATAGTTCTTCTATGTTAAATTTATTTTTAAATTCTTCATTCATTGCTTAAATTATTTTAATTGATGTTTTTTATTTACAAATCAACAGTATTCGATAATATTAAACTAAAAAGATGCATTTTACTCAATAAACATTAATCCATACATAGAGACTGTTTCTAATTCTTTCTCATTTAAATGATAATCGGCACATTAAGACATACTTTTATTTGATAGATTTTTTACTAAATGAGTTTTTATAAAGATCTATTCTTTGCTTTACTTTTGAATCTACTGAGAGATTTTCTATTGCATATTTTCTAATTAGATCAGCGCTTTTTAGTTTTTCATTATTTTTTAATTGAAATAATAATTCTACTTTTTCGACAAACTCTTTAATATTATAAGGGTCTTGTACTATAAAACCTAACTTCTCTTGTTCAACAAAGTTATTTACAGCGCCTGGACTTACAAGTATAGGTTTTCCACAAGATAAATATTGTCTTACCTTTTGCTCTGAAGCGCCTTGACTATGTTTATATAGTTGAGAAATTCCAATATCAAAAGAATTTATATAATCATTCATTTCTTCGAACGGTCTCAATCCTGCAAAAATGATATGATCTTCAACCTTTAATTCTTTTGCTTTATTATACAAAATATCCATTTTACTTCCGCCGCCTACAATAACACCTGCCATTTTTGGATAGGTTTTTAAAAGTTCAGGTAAAGCTTCTATAATTTGCAAACCTCCACGTTCCCACGGAGAGCCCCCGACATAACCTATAATCTGGTCAAAATGGGCTAAACCTAACTTATCACGAATTTTTAATTTATCTTTTATTACAAAACGGTCTGTATTTACGCCATTGTCAATAAAATGCACTTTATTTTCAACTCCTGTTATTTCCTCTAATGATTGTTTTTGGATAGTGCTAACTACATCTACTGCTAAAGCATTTTGAACAATCTTGTTGAATATCCTCTGATTTATTGGATACAGCAAACGGATTAATGCATTCTTCTCTTTAAAAATATTAAACTGTCCACTTCCCGCTGTTTTTAAGGCATAAGGAACAGTTGTACTTTTAGTAATTGCACGGATAGCAAAGTCAAATATGTCACAACGTATTATCATTAGATCATATTCGTTTTTATTAAGAAGTGATTTTACGGTTTTCACCATTTCTCGCTGTTGCAAAATCCATTGTGGTATTTGATGTCTTTTAGCAGATCTTATGAATGAAATATTTCTAGGCAAGGCATCTTCTATTGTACTTTTAGGCTTAGGAATTATAAAATCGACTTTATCTTTTAAAATTTTTGATAAGCTTAAGACAAACTCTCTCTCATTTACACTAGGTCCTTTAGGTAGGGAGATATCTACAAAAGAAAAGTATAGTATTTTCATAACTTATTTTTAGATTTAATTAAGTAAACAGGCGCTGTTGCAGCTAGCATTAACCAACTGAATTTTGAATCGAATCCTCCTCCTGACTTTGCAAGATTAAACAAAATAACAACTAATATCATCAGGTTACCCGCATCTCGATTTAATTGTAAAAATGACCAACTGCGTTTGAGTAATATTCTTATAATATTTATAAATAACATAAAGGCAATTATCCCTCCCATTAGTGCAAAATCAATAAAAACATTGTGTGCTGTTGTATTTGATGAGTTTCTTGCCATTTCTATACTCAACCCATTAAATCCAACACCAAACAATGGGTTTTCTGCTAAAATACCCAAAGCTGCTTGCCATAATTCAAATCTATTACCTGTATCTCTTGTTTCATAAGTTGAAGTCAATCTACTTTGAAGCTTTTCAAAATCTCCTAAATAATCCAATATAAAAAAGATAGCGACAACTCCAAATATCAAGTAAAAAACTTTGATAAAAGCGGATGCTTTTTTAAGCCCAAAGTACACCGCTAACCCTAATAATACCATAAAGAAAGCACCACGCGAACCAGATGCACCAATCAATAACAATAAATTAGGTGTCAGGGCTAATAAGAAATACGTTTTCTTTCCCCATATTTTTTCAGAAAAAACCAGATAGAAAAGCAATAAAACAGCTAACGAAGCTAACGCTCCCATACCGTTAGGATTCATACCCATAAAATATATTCTGGTTGCATCAATACTATCCACTTCCAAGCCACCACTTGCTTCTAAACCAATACCTAAAGTTAATAAGATACTTATAGAAAAAACCCCAACAACAAAAGCTAAAAATAAACCCAATTTTAATTTTGGTCTTCTTTCTACATCGTTGTATACTAACCAAAAAAGAACAACTACTTGTAATAAAGAAAATACTAGGCTAGGTTCTACGTGATACACTACCGATTTAAAAACAGTGATAAGCATAATCCATAGCCATAGAAATAATCCGCTTAAAACTAAAGCTTTGTTATTTTTAGTGATTCTGAAGTTATTTCTAAAATCAGTAATAGCGAATAATGCATAAAGCAAACCAAAAAAACGAGTCACAGTAAAACTACTGCGAATCCCTATAGGATCCCAATACTCATAGCCTAAAGTTGCAACAAAAACTAAAAGAAAAAATATCTTTAATTTATATAAACTATTTTTTATCTTCATCTTTATTCTCGCATATTTGCTTCTTTAAATAGGTCTTAATGTTTTTCGCTCTACTAATCGCAGAGTATTGTTCTGCAACACTTAGGGCGTTAATTCTCATCTGTTCTCGGCTTTCCTTACTATAGTATAAAGTTTCAATCGCTATTTTTAATTGAGGGACAGAGTTTGGAGAGCATAGTATAGCATTATCCTTATTTACTTGTTCTTTAATAGCTTCAATATCGGAACTCACGATAGGCAATCCGCATGCCATGGCCTCTACTATTGCATTGCAAGAACCCTCATTTTGTGTGGGTAGTACAAAAACATCAGCTGCACTTAACATTTCAGCAACTTCCTCGTGTTTTAATCTGCCTTTGAATAGCACTTTATCGCCAAAAGGTTCTTGTTTACCACTACCTATAAAAACACCTCCTACATTCCCCTCTATTTTTTCGAGAGCGTCCAATACTCTAAGAGGACCTTTCCGTTCTATAAAATGTCCAGTAAAAGCGACTATAAACTTATCTTTGGGTAAGTTGTACTTCTCCCGCATTTTTTCTTTATTTCTTGGATAAAAAATCTCCTGATTTACGGCATTTGGAAATACTTTTATCTTTTCTTTATTTACACCTAATTCCTCTATACAATAATTCTTATTCTTCTCAGAAACGCTTATCACACCAGAGAATTGATGAATTAACTCACGCATTTTATTTTTAGTGAAAATATTTTCATGCTTCTCTAAAGAAGACTCTCCTAAAGCAACGACAGCTGGAACATTAAAGTATTTTGCAGCTAAGATTGCAGCTGGACCAGCGCGGTACAAAAAATGGGCATAAACAACATCTGGTTTAAAGTCTATTTTTCTAATTATTTTTTTAACAGCATTTTTATAAGTATGCGCATTATATTGTCCTAAGGAAAAGTCTCCTATTCGAGCTCTATTTGGAAAGTCAAAATATTTCGGTCGGTAAACAGTTGTATTTTCGAAACCATATTTTTTTTCTCCAGGCAAAGATTTAAGCTCATATTGTTTTTCACGCCAGTTTTGTGGAGATATAACAACAATCGTACAGTCCAAGTCTGCTAATGATTGCATAAGGCGATAAACAAAAATCGATCTACTCTTGTCTATTTCATTAGGATATGAACTGATTAAAAGAATATTCATTAATTATTTTTTTTAGGTAATTTTAAATAACTTCCCAATTCATAATCCCATTTTTCAGGATAAAATGGCATCATACCGCCTCCCTGAAACAAAGTGTACTCCCCCAACTTAATTTCACCATTAATATTATAAAAATCGATTCTAACATGTGGTTCTTTTGCTGATAGTTTTTTAGCTAATTCAACCATTTGTTCATAATTTTCAGGTTTTTCCATTAAACCCTTTGGTTGTGTAAAACCAGGTCTCCTAATATTTAATTTATTAAATTTAATATCATAGAAATCAAAATACGTTTCGTTTCCTTGTCTGCCGTAGGATACATATAATACTTTAGGTTCGCCATTAAAGCAGTAAAATTTATAATCCTTTAATCCAAATTCATCTTCTACATTTAATAATTCTTCAGCAATGATTCTTGGCTTAACAAATTTATAAGGCCATTCTCGCATTCTATAAAATAAATTTTTTCTACTTAAATGCTTATTAATTTTCTCTTCAGCTTTTTTAAAATCTAATTGACGTTTATCTTTGCAAACAACTACTCCTCCTTGATCATGGGTAGTTTTTAAGACGAATTGGTTTGGTAGTTTATCAAAGTCTATATCTTCAAATTTATCCCAGATCCCATAAGTAGGAATAATAAACTGCTCTCCTATAATTTCCTGAGCATATTCTTTAAACTCATATTTATCGACGAATTTAGGATATAACGGATTCCTGTAATATAATTTCAACCATTGAAGTTTCTCATTGTAGGTTTGCGGATTATCTAAATCTAATTTATACCCCGTATAGATTGGGAATAATTGTTGCAAATAAAACTTATCGGGCAACCAAGATGAACAAGCAAATAAAATATGCTTATAAATTAATTTTGGATTTTTAATTCCTTTAACTATTCTATTTAAAATATTACTCATTCTTTTGTTTTATTAAATTCAACAAAACAGACTTTGTCACTTCTTGATGAGATTCACATCTTATTCTATTTAAGCTTTCCTTTAAATATCTATCATTTAAAAACCACTTATAGATACCAGAACGATATAATATTGCTCTTAAATATCGATTATTTATGCCAGCCATTGGGGTAATTGTACTGATATAGCCGCCCTCATATTTCTGGACAAATTCAATCCACCTTTCTTCTAATTTAGTTTCATCAGCAATAACTGTATTAATTTCTTCAATATTTTTATGTATCAATTGTTTCTTTGGATGCAATTTAAGTTGGAAGCTTTCTCTGCTTTGTTGTACGGGAATGACTTCGAAAGTTATGGGATGATCTTTTTTAATTATTAAAGATGCAATTAATCCTGAATACCACACTTCTTTTCTGCTCTCTTTGGTAAATAAAAAGTTACCTAAACTGTATAATATAGGAACACTTTTGTGAATTTCATTACCACTAATACAATGTGTGTGATGAGAAATTACTGCATCTGCACCATTCTCTGCATAGAATCTATATTGTTTAACCATTCGTGGACTTGGATAAGGGTTATATTCATTACCACCATGTACAATAACAATAACGAAATCCGCTTTGTTTTTTGCTTCTTGAATTTGGGTGTAATTATCAATAAAATTCATTGGATTTGAACCTGCTCTATTATCTTTAGCTGAAGTCCATTCGTTTTCCGCAAAATTCACTATCGCTATTTTTCCTTCTGCTGAATCAAAATAAAAGATCTTTGAAGCTTCTTTTAAATTCTTACCAGCGCCAACAGTTTGAATTTCATTTTCACGACAGAACTCCAAAGTATCTATCACCCCTTGTTCATCATAGTCTAAAACATGATTGTTTGCTAAAGTAACCACATTAACTTCTAAAGCTTTTAAAACGTTTTTAGTACTTTCTCTATGAGATTTTATGTTAGGACCGGTTTTATTGATTTTAGTATTACTAGTTGTAACCGGAGCTTCTAGATTAACAATATTTAAATCAGATTTCTTAAATAAATCCACCAGATTTTGATCTATATATGAGGTTTGATAAGGTTGATTTAATACTAAGTCGCCAGTAATTAATAGTTTCATATTTTTTGCTAATTAATTTTTCTTAAGTAATCCATTATTAAAACGGAGTTCTCATTAATGGTTTTTTTTGCATCTACTTTAAAAACATTAGCTCCTCTATCTTTTAAAATATCATATCCTGTTCGGGTTATATAAACACTTGCTTTTATTCTTTTTTTCAAAACAGAAGCATCTACATTTTGATGTCCTGGAATTAATAAATTATTTTCCTCATACCTTTTTTTTATGTTTTCGAAGATTTGGTCTATATCTGATTCTATAAATACTAGTGCTGTTGGCAAAGGCATTGTTTTGTAATACTCTTCTATTAAGTATAAATCATTATCTGTAGTTTCACGCACCCCATAAATTCCAAATATTCTTTGCGGAATAGACTCATCACTTAAAACAAACTTATTATCTATGAAATAATTATTTATCAAATGCCATATTTGCATTTTGCGAATAAAGCTATTGTAACCTGATATCTTACGACTACTATACGGATTATTAGAATTACAATAAATCTCATCAACTTTCTCCATAAAAGATCTTTCATTTTCAATTATAGAATCAATTAATTTTATATTCGTTTTATTAATTATTGCATTAGATATTATCGAATTTAACTTAGGAAGAAGTAAGCCAAGTTTTAAAAATTGTGATTTAATAGAATTTTGTTTACTTAGATATATCTTCACAGCGTCTAAAAAAGCATTATGCTCCGAAATACAACAACTTGCATATTTTTTTAACAACTCTTCGCATATTGTAGTTTTTCCTACTCCAGGAGCTCCTAAAAAGTCAATTCTTTTCATAACTTAAAATTTTCGATTTATTAGCATTTTGTAATATTTAGAAGTTACCTTTTTATAATCGAATATTAAGGCTAAAACATATACCAAAAGCAATATAGCTATTCCGAGACTTATACTGATAAGTATATTATCAAGCTGTACAAAGATAAAATTAGTTATAACCCAATATATCACGAAGTAAATGACAAATAGTAAAACTCCTAAAATATGTGCTTCTAAAAATTGTATCGATTTTACAGATGTCAATAAAGCTACTTGTTTAAAAGCTAGTGTGTAATCTATTATTTTACATACCACAACAGCTATTGCCACCCCTACTACTCCCCATTGAGAAGCGATATAAACGGAGATTAGAATAAGTATAGCGTAAAACAAAGTTCTCCACGCTCTACGATATACATCGCCTAAGGATTTGGCTATAGTACTACTAATTCGAGTAGTTATTAAAAAGAAAACTACTATCGACATTGCTTCTACAATAGGAATACTATCATCCCATTGATCGCCAAGAATGATTCGAACTATAGGTTTTGCATTATTATAGATAAAAGCACTTAATGGAAAGAAAATAATTCCAAAAATATATGTCATTTCTAGAAAGATATCTTTAATACGTTCCCTATCATTTTGTTTTCTAGCGATTGGAGAAAATAAAACTTTGTCAATAATTTCACCTATCAAGCTGGCAGAATATCTAACTACTTGATACCCTCTCTCATATAATCCTAAAGTTTCTACCCCTAACAAGCGCCCAACCAAAATTTTATCACCTTGATTTCCTGCATAAGAAAATATTTTACTTAAAGAATATCCTCCTCCAAAATGTATTAGTTCTTTAAACGATTTCCTATTTAAAGAAAAGCCTATAGCATTTTTGCTAAACGACCAATATAAAATTAAAGATATTACTGTTTGAGAAATTACACCTATCACCAATGACCAAACGCCATAGCCAAGATAAGCAAGCGTTACACCAACTGCTCCGTACCCTATTGCATAGGATGTTATTTGAATTAATGAAAGTTTTTTAAACTCTAGTTTTCTATACATTAATCCTAAAGGTGTAGTAATACCTGATCTTAGAAGTAAAACAATGGATATAGCTTTTAGAATTGGTATTAAATCATCATTTTTAAAGAAAGATGCTATAACGGGTGATAGAAACCATATTAAAACAACAAGTATAGTTCCAAATATTAGTGAATAAGTAAAGCTTGTATGTACATCTTTGTCATTTAGCTTCTCTTTTTGTGTAATTGCTGGACCAAATCCCAAATCAATAAATATATCTGAAAAACTTACTACTGTTAAAGCAAGACCCATTAATCCAAACTCGGTAGGACTTAATAGCCTAGCCAAAATTGCCAGTATAGTGAATTGTAAAATAGCATTGGTTGCTTTTACACCACCAAGCCATAAGAAACCGGATGCCGTCTTTTTTGTTAAACTCATTTAAAAGATCAAAAATTAAATCGAATATTTTTTTAAATCACTCCCTAATTAGTGACTAATAACTGGTGGCTAGTAACTAGCTTTTATTTGTAATTTTCAAACCACTTTACAAAGTTTTCCACTCCTTCTTCAATATCTGTCGTGCTCTCATATCCTAAAGCATTCAACTGTGATGTATCTGCCCAAGTTCTTGGCACATCTCCGGGTTGCATTTCCATCATATTCTTTTCAGCTTTCTTTCCTAAAGTATGTTCCATGGTTTCGATGAATTCCATTAAAGATACTGGAGAGCCATTGCCTATGTTGAAGAGCTGATAACAGCTCTGGGTTCTGGAGTCGGGGGTCTGGGGTCGGGGATTGTTTAGAGTGATGATGATTCCTTGTACTATGTCATCTATGTAGGTAAAATCTCGTTGCATGTTGCCGTGGTTGAACACTTTTATGGGTTTTCCTTGCGTAATGGCGTTTGCGAATAACATAGGTGCCATATCTGGTCTGCCCCATGGTCCATAAACAGTAAAGAAGCGTAGGCCTGATGTAGGTAACTGATATAAATGGCTATAGGTATGTGCCATTAACTCATTGCTCTTCTTTGTTGCTGCATACAAACTAACTGGATAATCCACCCTATCGTCTTCTGCAAATGGTACTTTTTCATTTGCTCCATAAACCGAAGAGCTAGATGCGTATACCAAATGCTTTATCTTATTATGACGACAAGCTTCCAAAATGTTTACAAATCCAACTAAGTTACTGTCCACATAAGCCATAGGGTTTTCTAAAGAATACCTTACACCTGCCTGTGCCGCTAAATGAATCACCGCATCAAATTTTTGTTCTTCAAATAATAAAGGAAGCTTCTCCCTATCCTCCAAATTCATACGAACAAAATAAAAATTCTCATAAATACTAGACCCAGCAACCACATTCCATTTTTCCGCATCCTTACGAGAAACACCAATATCCGCCAAACGTGCATACTTTAAATCTACCGTGTAATAGTCGTTGATGTTATCTAAGCCGTAAACGGTGTAGTTTTGTTCAAGTAGTTTCTTGCAGAGAGCGTGTCCTATGAAACCAGCTGCTCCGGTTATAAGGATTTTGTTAAATTTCTTTATTGGCATTGATTTAATGTTTGTTGTTTGTCTGCTTTATTTCTCTTTTTGAGTGAGCGAACTGCGAGGGAGCAACTAGGCGACACTTTGACGAGTGAGCGAACTGCGAGCTACGAGGGAGCGACTAGGCGCGATTCTACTCACTCGCTCCTCGTTTTCTCGTTCTCTTGTAATAGAAAATCACAATGTCCACTCTTCTGGTCTTTTGCTCATGTTTACCAGCATTCCAATAATATAGTCGTACTTGTCATCTAGATCATCAAATTGTTCTTGTGTAATATATTTACAAGCTAATGCGTAATCTAACCAGTTTTGCGTTTCTGCTGCTTCTCCTTCAGAGTCACTTAATTTATAAACAAATGATTTAGGATACTTTCTTTTGCGCCAAGCTTCTGAAATATTACTTGAAACAGAACGCGAAGACCGTCGAATTTGATCGGTTAAAGAATAAGTCTCTTCTTTCGGAAAGCCACGAGTAATTTCAAAAATCTCCATACTAGCCTCAAAAGAAACTTTATAAACTCTTAACTCCCGATGTGTTTTTACTCTTTTACTCATGTTTTTTCAGTTAGTTATTCATTTGAGATTAGTATAGTTTATTTACTTATTTTGTATTTGAGTAAGTAACTAAACGAAGCTCTTATTCTTGAGGGAGCGAACTGCAAGGGGGCGATTTTCGAGGGAGCGAACTGCGAGGGGGCGACTAGGCGAAGTTTTAATCTTAAGTGAACAATCGCCTCGCCCACTCGCTCTCTCGCCCACTCGCTCTCTCACTCTCTCACAGCTCGCTCTCTCGCTCTCTCGTAAATTAATCGTTTCCAAACAAATCCCTCGTATACACTTTCTCCCTTACATCATCCAATTCCTCGGTACAACGGTTAGTAATAATTACATCACATTCCTTCTTAAAAGCTTCTAGGTCTTTGGTTACTACAGATCCATAGAATGTCTCCTCTTCTAATACTGGCTCGTAAACTACTACCTCTACACCCTTTGCTTTAATACGCTTCATAACCCCTTGTATGGAAGAAGCTCTAAAGTTATCGGAGCCTGCTTTCATAATTAAACGAAACACTCCTACCTTCTTAGGTTTCTTTTTTAGTATAGAGTCTGCTATAAAGTCTTTACGAGTACGGTTGGCATCTACTATTGCTTGGATAATATTATTTGGCACTGCTTCGTAGTTTGCAAGTAGTTGCTTAGTATCTTTTGGCAAACAATACCCTCCATAACCAAACGATGGATTATTATAATGCGTACCAATACGCGGATCTAAACCAACGCCCTCAATGATTTGTCGACTGTTAAGTCCGTGAATTTGTGCGTAGCTGTCCAATTCATTGAAGTATGCCACACGCATAGCCAAATACGTATTGGAAAAGAGTTTTATCGCTTCTGCTTCGGTTGCGTTAGTGAACAGCACCTCTATATCTTTTTTCTTTGCACCTTGTACTAGTAAATCTGCAAAGGTCCTTGCACGATCGCTTTCTTCCCCTAAGATAATTCTTGATGGATGTAGGTTATCGTACAAAGCACTTCCTTCTCTTAAGAATTCTGGAGAGAAGATAATGTTATCGAAATCTAATTTCTCTTTCAACTCGCTAGTAAACCCAACTGGCACGGTAGATTTAATCACCACTACTGCCTTTGGATTAATGTTCTTAACGTCGTTGATAACTGCTTCCACGCTACTGGTATTAAAGTAGTTGGTTTTCGGATCGTAATCGGTAGGCGTAGCTACAATCACGAAATCCGCATTAGCATAAGCCTCTTCTTTATCAAGCGTAGCTCGGAAGTTCAGTTCCTTATTCGCAAAGAAGTTAGCTATCTCCGCATCTTCAATCGGCGACTGTCTATTGTTAAGCATCTCCACTTTCTCTGGAAGTATATCGATGGCTATTACTTCGTTGTGTTGAGATAGTAGGACTGCGTTTGATAGGCCTACGTAGCCTGTGCCTGCAACCGCTATGCGGTATGCGGTGGTCGGTGATCGGTGGTCGGTGGTCTGTGAATTAATGTTAATTTTCATCTTCAATTATATTAGGGGCAGTGAACGGTGAACGGTGGTCGGTGTTCGGTGGTCGGTGAACGGTGAACGGTGGTCGGTGAACGGTATTCCAATCACTGGACACTGGAACCTGATCACTGAACCCTGAACCCTGAACGGTGTTCGGTGGTCGGTGTTCGGTGGTCGGTGAACGGTGAACGGTATTCCAATCACTGGACACTGGAACCTGATCACTGAACCCTGAATGGTGTTCGGTGGTCGGTGAACGGTGGTCGGTGTTCGGTGAACGGTGGTCGGTGAACGGTGACCTGTATTCCAATCACTGATCACTGAACCCTGAACCCTGATCACTGAATCCTGAACCCTGATCACTGAATCCTGAACCCTGATCACTGAATCCTGAACCCTGATCACTGAATCCTGAACCCTGATCACTGAATCCTGAACCCTGATTTCTATTTATATTTTTCTTTTTAAGCTTCTTATAAGTGCGTATAGCTGTTTTCTTAGGGTAGTTATTAAATCCAACAATTGTTCATTTTCTTT
>Ga0209487_1002720_pt1 | contig 14244 bp, 17 predicted proteins | sample Poulit2012_FD_187524 | JGI IMG/M metagenome (GOLD analysis project Ga0209487, IMG submission 187524) | Agricultural soil microbial communities from Georgia to study Nitrogen management - Poultry litter 2012 (SPAdes) (version 2) | ecosystem: Environmental > Terrestrial > Soil > Agricultural land... | reverse complement strand
GCGGTGTTGGCACCCTTGACATAGGTGTTGTGGTGCTTGGAGTGGTGCAGCTCCATGATCTGACCAGAGATCGACGGCGCCAGCGCACCGTAGTCGTAGTCGAGATCGGGAAGTGTGTACTCAGCCAATGGGAGTCCTTTCGTCGGTACCGTCTCATCGGTATCGTCCCCGACCCTAGAACCTCAAGCGGACTGGAGGTCAAGTCCGTCGGCCTGGAACGGGACCCTCCACGGGGAGGAGGCCCGGCCTCTGCACAGGACGGATGCCCGACTCGAGGGCTCGGCTGCGGGGCAGCAGCGGCCGCCGCCGGCGGCTTTCACCGCTGACTCACTCCTCGGGGACGTCCTCGAGGCGGCGCGGCCCGGCGCCGGTCTCGGCCAGGGCGTCATCGGGGTTCAGCAGCGCGCAGGCCTTGAGCGAGAGGCAACCGCAGCCGATGCAGCCGGTCAGCTCGTGCTCGAGGCGTTCGATGCGGCGCCGGCGCTCTTCGAGCTCCAGCTTCCAGCGCCGCGAGGCGTGCTGCCACTCCTTGTGCGAGGGGGTGCGGTCCATCGGGACCGGCGCGAAGGCCGCGTGGACGTCGCTGAGGGGGATGCCCAGTCGTTTGGCGACCGCGATCAGGGAGACCCGTCGCAGCATGTGGCGCGCGTAGCGTCGCTGGTTGCCGGGGGTCCGCACCGAGGCGATGAGCTCCAGGTCCTCGTAGTAGCGCAGGGCCGAGACGGCCACTCCGGTGCGCCTGCTCATCTCGCCGATGGTGAGCAGCTCATCGGGCTCGTGGGCGGCGTTCATGGGCGCTCCCTCCTCTTGACCTCAAGTGCGCTTGAGATTCTACGCTGTCGAGGCCGAGCGACCAGGAGGGTCGACTCGAGCGGCCAGAAGGGTCGATTCCGGAAAGGGGGGTCAGCATGACCTATGTGATTGCTCTGCCATGCGTGGACGTGAAGGACCGTTCCTGCGTGGACGAGTGCCCTGTGGACTGCATCTACGAGGGCAACCGGATGCTGTACATCCAGCCCGACGAGTGCGTGGACTGCGGTGCCTGCGAGCCGGTCTGCCCCGTCGAGGCGATCTACTACGAGGACGACACCCCGGACGCATGGGCGCACTACTACGAGGCCAACGTCGAGTTCTTCGACGAGCTCGGCGCCCCGGGAGGCGCCGCCAAGACCGGCGTGATCGACAAGGACCACCCCATCATCGAGGCGCTGCCGCCCCAGCCGAACCCGCTGGAGTGAGCCACCGGGCGCTGCACGGATGCGAGTGGATGCGAGATGCCGGCGTTGGATGTCGAGAACGTAGAAGCGGTTCCGTCCTAGGGGTGCACGCGGTCATGATGGACCGCATCACTCGAAGGAGAGACCGATGGCCAAGTACCTGCTTCTCAAGCATTACCGGGGCGCTCCCACCGCTCCCAACGAAGCGTCCATGAACCCTCAGGAGTTCGACGCCCATGTCCGCTACATGGAGGAATTCGCTGACCGGTTGAAGGAGTCCGGGGAGTACGTCGACTCCCAGGCTCTGTCCCCCGAGGGCACGTTCGTGCGCTCCGACGGTCCGGGCAAACCGCCGGTGACCGACGGACCCTTCGCCGAGACCAAGGACCTGATCGCGGGCTGGATGGCCATCGACGTCGACTCCTACGAGCGGGCCCTCGAGCTCGCCGGAGAGCTGTCGGCTGCCCCCGGGGCAGGCGGCGAGCCGATTCAGGAGTGGCTCGAGCTGCGTCCGTTCTGGACCGATCAGCCGCCGACGATCGAGTGAACGAAGAGCTGCTGCGGGAGCTGGTCCCCGCGGTGATCGGCATCCTCCGTCGTCGCGGCGTCGACTTCGCGGCGGCGGAGGATGCTGTCCAGGATGCTCTGGTCGAGGCGATCCGGACCTGGCCCACGAAGCCTCCGAGGGACCCCCGAGGCTGGCTGGTGACCGTCGCCTGGCGGCGGCATCTCGACGCCGTGCGGTCGGAGGGCGCCCGGCAGGAGCGGGAAGCACAGGTCGAGGCGGAGCCGGCGCCTGCTCCCGACACGGTCCCGGATTCCGACGACACCCTGCAGCTGTACTTCCTGTGCGCCCATCCGTCGCTCACACCGGCTTCTGCAGTGGCGCTGACGCTGCGGGCGGTCGGCGGGCTGACCACCCGGCAGATCGCGGAGGCGTACCTGGTGCCGGAGGCGACCATGGCACAGCGCATCTCCCGCGCCAAGCGCACCCTGGCCGGCCGGCGGCTGGACCAGCCCGGCGAGGTGCACACGGTGCTGCGGGTGCTGTATCTGATCTTCAACGAGGGCTACAGCGGGCAGATCGACGTCGCCGCCGAGGCGATCCGCCTGACGCGCCGGCTCCACCGCGGGACCGATCACCCCGAGGTGGCTGGACTGCTGGCGCTGATGCTGCTGCACCATGCGCGCCGTCCCGCCCGGTTCACGGCCGAGGGCGCCCTGGTGCCGCTGCGGGAGCAGGATCGGCGGCGATGGGACACCGCAGCGATCCGTACAGGTATCCAGGTGCTGCAGGCCGCACTGGCCCAGGACCGGCTCGGGGAGTTCCAGGCGCAGGCGGCCATCGCTGCTCTGCATGCCGATGCTCCTACCGTCGAGGAGACGGACTGGGTGCAGATCGTCGAGTGGTATGACGAGCTGGTCGCGCTCACCGACAGCCCGATCGCCCGGCTCAACCGAGCAGTGGCCGTGGGCGAGGCCGAGGGGCCCCGGGCCGGGCTGACCGCCCTCGCGCCGCTGGAGCAGAGTCTGCCCCGTTACGAGGCAGCTGCCGCATATCTGCACGAGCGGGCCGGCGACGCGGAGATCGCCGCGCGCCTGTACGGGCAGGCGGCCCGGGCGGCGACGAACCAGGCCGAACATGATCATCTGCGGCGCCAGGCCGCGCGCCTCACCACCGCTGCGCGAACGGAATAGTTCACGCCGCCCATTCGGCCTGCGACCGGACCACGGTCCGAAGCGCCGGCGTCGTTCGTGGCAACTGGCGTCTCCCCGGAGTGTTTGAGGTATTTTTGGCTGTTCACCTGCTTCAGCACCGCGAAGCGACGTCCTGTGCCGATGAGGGCGAAGGAGGAGGGCCTGATGCCGAACCGCCGCCACGACAGCTGGGGACAGGAGTCCGAGCACTATCGGGGCGAGGCCGAGGGCGAGGACTTGCTCGCGATGGAACTGGCGGAACTGGCACGTGATCTTCAGGACCAGTCCCCGCAGGACCTGCTCGGGGCGATAGTTCGTGCAGCGGTGCAGCTGATCCCCGGGGTCGAGGACGGGTCGATCAGCATCCTGCTGGGACGCAAGACGGTCACCTCGCAGGTACCCACCAGCGATCTGCCCAGCCGGGTCGACGCCATCCAGATGGAGGAGAACGAGGGCCCCTGCCTCTCGGCGGCGTTCAACCACAGAACGGTCCGCATCCCCGATATGCAGAATGAGCAGCGATGGCCCCGGTTCTCACGGCGCGCAGCAGCCGAGACCGGTGTGCGCGGCATGCTGGCCTTCCAGCTGTTCGTCGAGGACGAGAACCTCGGAGCGCTGAACCTGTACGCGAAAGAGCCCCACGTGTTCGACGACGACTCCGAGCACATCGGCCTGCTGGTGGCAGCACACGCCGCAGTTGCTTTCGCGGAGTCTCGACGCACCGTCCAGCTCAACGAGGCCATCATGACGCGAGACGTGATCGGTCAGGCGAAAGGCATCCTCATGGAACGTCACAAGATCACGTCGCAACAGGCGTTCCTCCTGTTGACGACGGCGAGCAACCGGACCAACACGCGCCTCACCGAAGTCGCCGAACATCTCGTCACCAGCGGCGAGATGCGCATCAACCCCAGCCGCGGGTAGCCCGATCCCCACTCACCTGCGGGCGATCTCGCGCCACCACAGCGTGCTCGGCACCGGAGCCGTCAGCTACGGTCCAGGCTGCCGGCCTCTGCGCCGGCCCTGCTGTCCAGACCGCGGGAGGGCACGAGGAATCCAGCTGCGAACACCACGACCAGGATCGCCCCGCACACCACCGCGACGCTGGTGCCTTCCACCAGCAGCGGGAAGTTCGCCAGCGACAGCGCGAGCACCCCGATCAGCCCCAGGCCGCCCAGGCCGGTGGCGAGGAGCACGGCGACCGGGGCCCGTCCACCGAGACCGCCAGTCCCGGCAGAACCATCGGCCACGGCAGAGCCGCCGGCCCCAGCAACGCCGTCGGCCCCGGCCGCGCTGTCGGGCCCGGAAGAGCCGAAGCGGACCACGGCGACGCTGGTCAGCGCCATCATCAGGATCACGCCGACGGCACCGGCACCGGAGTACCAGGTATAGATCTGGGTGACCGGATCCAGCATTGCCACGACCGATACGAGCACGATCGCCGTGGTGAGGCCGCTGACCCACAGGGACGCATGGGAGGGTGCCCGTCGTGTGGGGTGGACCGCTCCCAGGCTCACCGGCAGTACACCGCGCCGGCCCAGGGTGAACAGGTAGCGCGTGACGATGTTGTGGAAAGCCAGCATGCAGGCGAACATGCTGGTCACCACGAGCACCTGGACCACGTCGGCGACGATCGGGCCGACCACCTCCCCGGCGAGCGCGACGATCACCCCGTCGGGGTCGGCGACCGAGGCGGCCACCGCCCGGCCCTCCCCCAGCCCGGAGACCACCAGCCAGGACGAGACCGTGTAGAGCACGCCGATCAGGAGCACCGCGATGTAGGTCGCGCGGGGGATGGTGCGCAGGGGATCGCGGGCCTCGCCCCGGAACACGGCAGTGGCCTCGAAGCCGAAGAAGCCGAGGAAGGCGAACAGCAGGCCCAGGCCCGGGGCACCGGAGAGGGCCTCGGTGAGGCTGAAGGGGGCGGCGGTCAGCTCGCGGCCGGAGGCCAGCACACCGACGTCCAAGGTCACCACGGCGATGATCTCCAGGACCAGCACCACGCCCAGGACCTGGGCCGACAGGTCGATCTTGCGGTAGCCGAGCAGGCCCACGATCAGCAGCATCACGGCGGTGATCAGCCACCAGGGCAGTTCGATCCCGGTGAAGGCCGCAAGCAGATTGCCGGCCTGGACACCCAGATAGCAGGTCATCGAGACGGTCAGCAGCAGGTAGGACAGCAGGGCGATCGCGGCGGTGCCCAGTCCGGCGCGTCGGCCCAGGCCCCGATGGACATAGGCGTAGAACGCGCCGGCGTCGGGCACATGCGGGGTCATCCAGGTGTAGCCGACTGAGAACAGCAGCAGGATCACGGTCGCTGCCAGCACCATCAGCGGGGCCCCGACGGACTCGGCGGACATGAGGATGATGGGGAAGTTCGCCACCACGACCGTGATCGGTGCGGCCGCGGCCACCACCATCAGCACGATGCCGCTCACCCCGAGGGTGCGTGTCAGTTCCCGTTCCACCGCTGGTCCTCCCCTGCGTCGGCCGCGACGGTCGCGGCAGACAGAAGGTGCCCCACCCGTCGGTGGGACACCCGCTTCGAAAATATACGCTTCTCGCCCTACGGGCAGGGCGCTAGTCCGCAGCGCCTTTCCCACTGGGCATCAGCCCGCCGGGTTCCCCTCCCAGGGCCCCATCAGGGGTTGTCCCAGGGGCCCCAGCGGTCAGCTCAGCCCCTCACCATCAACGCGATGCCGGCCGCGACGATGACCGCCCCGAGGATGCGCCGCAGCGGATCCCTCTCGCGGAACAGCCACCAGCTCAGCAGCGCCCCGATCACGATCGAGGACTCCCGGATCGGGGCCACCAGCGCGACGGACGTGGTGGTCAGGGCGTACAGGACGAGGATGTAGGCGAGCGGGGAGAGCACGGCCACGACGATGACCTGCCTCTTGTCCAGCGCCCAGGTGGGCGCCAGCTGGTCTCGTCGGCGCAGCACCCACGGGAGCATCAGCAGCGACTGCGCCGTGGAGGCCAGTCCGAAGTAGACGATGGGCGTGATGCCCAGCGCGTTGACGGAGAAGTCGTCCCACAGGGTGTAGGCGGCGATCGCCACTCCGGTGGCCACGCCATAGAACAGGCCGGTGGCCAGCGATGAGGCGCGCCGGAACAGACTGCGGCCGGTGACGACCAGGATCCCGGCGACGATGGCGACGCCCCCGAGCAGCGCGAGGGGTTCGAGGCGTTCCCCCAGGGCGAGCACGGCCACCGTCACGGCCAGCAGCGGGCCCGTGCCGCGGGCCACCGGGTAGACCACTCCCATGTCGGCGCGCCGGTAGCCGGTCTGCAGCAGCAGCGAGTACGCGATGTGGAAGCCGGCGGTCACCGCGGGGGCGAGCAGCAGCTCCCACCCGTAGGCGTGGTCTTCGCGGAGCATCTGGATCACGACGAGCGGGGCACAGAGCAGGGCTCCGCCGGTGAAGTACATCCAGACGAAGACGGTGGAGTCACCCTGGGTGCTCTTGGCCGCGGTGTTCCACAGCGCGTGGAACACGGCCGCTGCCAGCACCGTGACCAGCGCGGTCGCGGTCATGTCGTCATCCCCATGGAATTCCTCCCGCCAGGAGAACCCTAGTGGGCCGGCAGGAGACGTCGTGCCGGGGGTGGCCGCGGCCGTCCGGCCGGATCCGCGCCCGGTCCGCTCACCGATCGGACGCATCCCGGAAGTCCAGCAGCACCGGCCCGAGCCCCTCGGCCCCCTGACGCGGGAGCGGCCGGGCCGAAACTGTGGTCGATACGACTGTACTGAGGAGGCGCCCGGCCGAGCATTCGATGCGCCCATACGCCTGTATTCTGTGCTCTAGACTGCTGTGATGATCAGTGCGGGCCACTCCGAGCAGCCGGACGAGATCCTGCGCGCGGTGTGGGTGGTGATCGCCGAGCGGGGTATGGACCAGGTATCGATGCGCACCGTGGCAGCGACTGCCGGCGTCTCGGTGGGGCGGATCCAGTACCGGTTCCGCAGCAAGGCCGAGCTGCTCCACGCGAGCCTGAAGGCGATGCTGAGGGCGGCGGTCGATGAGCACATCGTTGCCACGGCCCAGGCCGGCTCCTTCGAGACCCTGTGGCATCTGCTCGCCCAGCCCATCCCCCGCGGGGAGACGGCGCGCCTCGGGGTGTCGATCGTCTACCAGTACGCAGCCGCCGGGATCACCCAGCCCGAGCTGGCGCAGTTGCTGACCGAGACGAGGCGCAGTGCGGAGGATGCGGCAACGCACGAGGTCAGGGTGCTCGCTCCCCAGCTTCGGGACCCCCGTAGCGTCGCGCGTTCACTCATCGCCACCGCGGACGGCCTGTCGCTGCGGGTGCTGCTCGGGGGGCTCTCGGCCAATGCCGCCGAGGAGGCACTGCGCGGCGCTCTGGACCGCGCTGTCGGGTGACGCGAGCTGACCACGTCCAAGCAGCTCGCATCGGCCGGTACCAGACCGTCGTCACCGATCTCTCCTGACGACTCCGACCGTGGGCAGGCCTCGCCTGTCAGTGGCAGGCAGGACACTGCGCTGAGATCGGGATGGAGGTACAGGGACGGTCGAGCAGCTACGCGCGTACCAAGTACGCGGCCGACCCAAGCCCGGCGCAGCGCACGCGGATGGAGCGGTGCGCCGACGCCACCCGCCACACCTCCTCGTCGCCGAGAACCGGCGCCGGGAGACCGGTATCGGCTCCTGCGCTCTCCGCATACGCGCACGAGCGAGGCGACCTCGGAGGTCAATCTTCAATCCTGGTAGTCGCGACACGTCAGCCCGACCTGACCGACTGTCGCGCCTTGTGATCCCTTCTTATTTCACCCCCTTCCTTTATACTCTTTGTACGTCTCCGAACCTGTTCCGGCCGTCCTTCGGCACGTACCCGCACGTCCTCGTCGGTCGTGATCCGCTGGTCGACGAGTTCGAAGACACCTTCGACGGCCTCCTCGATCCCACCGGGCTGACGATGCTCCTCTCGGGCCAGCGAGGCATGGGCAAGACCGTGTTGCTGGACGCCTATGCTCGCGCCGCACGAGCCGCAGGCTGGCTCGTCATCAGCGATGCCTCGAGCGACGGTCTCCTCGACCGGCTCGGCCGTGACCATCTCCCGCGCCTCCTTCAGATGCATGCCGACCAGTCCCACGCGAAACTCACCAGCGGCAGCATCTCGCTCGGCCCTCTCGGCGCCGGCGGCGGATGGGATGACCGATACCCGGCCGAGTCCACGCTCCGCTCCCAGATCGCCGAGCTCACCGATGCGCTTCGCCCCAGCGGTCGCGGCCTCGTCGTCACAGTCGACGAGATCCAGTCCGCCGCGCTCGAGGAGCTGCGCAAGCTCGGCGAGATCGCCAAGCGCATGGGCGTCACTGCCCAGTACGCCGGCGAGTACCGCCGCCGCCTCATCCGCGATGGCATCATCGAACCCGCAGGCCACGGCAAGGTCCGCTTCACCATCCCCTACACCGCCGACCATCTTCGTGAGCACGCCGCACACGACGCTCTCGAGGGCCTCGCCGACGAGAACCCCTGATCCCCTCCGAACCAGCAAGCGCACCTCCGGCCGATCCCTAGGGCACGTCTCTAAAGCACGTGGTTGAGCCACTGGATGATCCCGCGGAGGACTGCTCCAGCGCGGTAGGTCAAGCCGCGTTCGTCCTAGCGGGTGGCCAGGCCGCGCCATTGCTTCACGTCGCCGTAGCCGCGTTCGATGACGTTGCGGCCGAGGTGGCCCTCGGTGTCGAGACCGATGGGACGGCCGCCGCGTGGCCGTGGTTTCGATGGTGTTGCTACTGAGCACGGGGCTCGGGGATCACCGTCTTGATACCTCGATAGCGCAGAGCCCGCTGGGCGGCGTGGGAGGAGTAGGCCTTGTCGCATCAGGTCCCGATGGTGGCGGTGCCGCAGATGGCTGAGCAACGTGCGAACGCCGATCGGATCGCGGAGCTCGGACTCAATCGGACACGTGAGTGAGCGGATCGCGTGTGAGACCGTCAGGTGACATGATGGCGCCCCGAGCAGCCAGGAGGCGCCCGTGACTCGCATCGTCTTCACCGCCATGCCCGCGTCGGGCCACGTCAACCCCAGCGCGCCCCTGGTCCGGGAACTCATCCATCGCGGCTTCGATGTCGAGTTCTACGCCACCGAGCAGTTCCGTCCCCTCGCCGAGTCCCTGGGGGCTGAGTTCCGGGCATACCCCGAGGACACGATCTCCTCGGCGGTGATCGCGAAGGCCACGATCGAGGGCGGCTCGACGAAAGTCGTGCAACGACTGCTCGAGTCGACGCCGACCCTGCTGGAGTTCCTGCAGTCCCAGCTGCACGAGGACCCCCCGGACGCAGTCATGTTCGACTCCAACGCCCTGTGGGGACGGATGCTGGCGACCAGCCTGGATCGCCCCGCCATCTCCCTGATGACCACGATGTTCGTGGGTTCCGCCACGCTCCGTGCTCTGCGGGCCCGCGAACTGCTCTCCGCCGTCCGGGAGTCAGTCACTGCCGTGCCGGGCACCCTCCGGGCTCGGCGGCGGCTGCTCAGAGGGGTCGACCCAGGACTGCTTCCCGCCAGCCCGGTGTTCCCGACCCGGGGCGAGCTGACGCTCTTCCCGATCCCCGAGTGGATGCAGGCTCCCGATCCCCGCCGGGACGCGAGCTGCCACTTCGTCGGCCCGTCGATCGAAGCCGCGGCACGCACTGAGGAATCCGATCCCGACCTCGAGGCGGTTCTCAGCGGAGCGGACCCTCTGGTGGTGGTCTCCCTGGGCACGCTGCACGCAGGCGGCCAGGACTTCTTCCGCTCCTGCATCGAGGCGTTCGCGCCGCTGCCGGCGAACGTGCTGCTGGCCGTCGGTGTCTCCACGGACCCCGCCGTCCTCGGGCAGGCCCCTTCGAACATCATCGTGCGCCGCGTCATTCCCCAGCTCGAAGCGCTGCGGCACGCTGCCGTGTTCGTGACGCACGGCGGTATGAACAGCGTGCTGGAGGCTCTCCACTTCGGGGTGCCGATGGTGGTGATCCCCCAGCAGGTCGAGCAGCTGCTGATCGGGCTGACCGTCGCCGACCGCGGGGCGGGTTGCGTGCTGCGTCCACACCTGAGCCGACGGGGCATCCCCACCGGGCAGCTCAGCGCGGCGGTCGAGTCGCTGCTGCACGAGCCGTCCTACACCGCCTGCGCCCGCTCCCTCGCGGCCACCCTCCACGAGGGAGGCGGGGCCGAGACGGCCGCAGACCACGTCGAACGCCTCCTGGGAACGGATTCACGGCAATCACGGACTGCGCGATGAATGGCTTCACAGGGTTCGAGACCGCTGCCGCCAGAGCATCTCAGACGCCGGCTGTGCGGGTGGGAGTCTCGATGTCCTGTGCGGTGAAGACCGCTTCGAAAAGGCCCGGAAAGCGCGCGTCGAGGTCGTCCTTGCGGAGTGTGTTCATGATCGAGGTTCCCTGGTACTCCTGACGGATGACCCCGGCCTCGCGCAGCACTCGGAAGTGGTGCGTGGCGGTCGATTTCGACACGGGCAGATCGAACGCGACACAGGCGCGGTTGTCCAGGTGGGCGTTGAGACGACACGCGATCTGCCGGCGCAATGGGTCGGCGAGAGCGGCGAGCACCGTATCGAGTCTCATGTCCTCCCGCTCGGGATGCTCCAGCCTCCGCACCGTCCGCCTCTCCCTCGAACCTGGTTCTGGCGCTTTTGATTGTACGCCAGCCTTAGTAGTACGGTTTTCATCGAACTACGATGGATTTCGTACCTCGTCTCCGATCGAGAGGACGTCCTGGTGAGCAACGCCCCTGGGTTCGATGATCCGCGCACGTTGCGGCTGGTGTGGCCGCAGTGGCAGGGCGCCGGTCGCGACAACATCCAGGCCCTCCTGCCCGAGGTGCCCTATGAGCGTGCCCGCCGCGGCTACGCGACCGGGGCTCGGGTGCTGGAGGCGATCCTCCCTTCCCACGCCGGCCCGACGGAGATCGTGCCGGTGCCCGATGCCGACGACGAGGCCTCAACCGATGGCGTCGAGTCCCGCAGGGCGGTGACACAGTCCCTGCGTGCTGCTCTGGAGGCCCTGGGGAGGCACGATGCCGACCGTGTGCTGACCCTGGGTGGAGAGTGCTCGGTGAGCGTCGCCCCGTTCGCGAAGCTCGCCCAGCAGCACGGGGATGACCTCGCGGTCATCTGGATCGACTCCCACCCCGACACCGATACCCCTGACACCGGGTACGACGGGTATCACGCGATGGCGGTCAGCACCCTCGTCGGCCGTGGCGATCCCGAGATCACCAGCCTGCTGCCAGCCACGGTCGACCCGGCCCGGATGGCGTTGACGGCGCTGCACGCGTGGGAGGAGGACGCCTACGCGCACGTCGCCCGGTGGGGGCTTCCCGTGTTCCGTCCCGATGAGCTGCGCGACTCCAGCCAGACCCTGGTGCAGTGGCTGCAGAGGACCGGGGCGTCGAAGGTCGCCATCCATCTCGATGTCGACACCGTCGACAGCGATGAGGCCGCGCTCGGACTGGGGAAGGTCCCCGGCGGGCTGACGCGTGCGCAGGTGCGGCGCGTGGTCGCCGATCTCGCCGCCGTGGCCGATGTCGTCGGCCTGACGATCGCGGAGTTCATTCCTCGCGACGTGCTCGCCCTGCAAGGCCTCATCGACGGCATGCCCCTCATCCCCGGACAGACCGACCACTGACACCAACGATGACGGCGGACAGCGAACGGAGAAGGCGAGATCACGCATGACCACCATCGGATCGGTCGGGACGGGCCTGACCGGCAACCTTGCCCGCCCGGCCTCGGACGGGCGCTTCGACCCCGGCGAGGGCGTGCCCGCCGGCCGGGACGAGCTCACGGCGCGGCTGGCCGAGGCGAAGCGATACCGCGATCTGTGAGCACGAGGGACAGAATCCAGGATGATCCGCCCCAGCGCATGCGAGCACTGGTCACCCGCCGCATTGGTCCCGACCCGGTGATGGAGGTCGCCGAGGTGCCGGTGCCCGCATGGCGGCCAGGGTACTCGCTGATCCGGGCGGAAGCAGCGAGCATCAACCAGCTGTCGAACACGATCCGCACCGGTGGGTTCGGAGCCACCCCGCTGCCGTTGATCCAGGGCAACGACGGCGCGAGCACCATCGTCCGCAGCAACCGCCACCCGGTCAGGGCGCGGGTGACCGCGCTCGGCGGCGGCACCGGCGCGGCGGTCGCGTTCGACCCGGTCGGCGGACCGGCATTCACCGACCTGCAGCGCAGTCTCGCCCCTGAGGGCACGCTCGTGGCGATCGGGTTCACCGGCGGGAACACGCCCCCGGTCGATCTGCTCGACCTCATCGCCGGCGACAAACGCATCCTCGGCTACTCCGTCGACGACGAGCCCGCCACCTGGGTACGTGAAGGCCTGGCCGCGATCACCGACCTCGCCGAGGGCGGGTGGCTGCGTCCGCGGATCGACACCATCGTGCCCCTGACCGACCCCGAGGCCGGCTATACCCGGCTAGCCTCCCGGGAGGCGATCGGCTCGGTCGTCATGACGATCCGGTCCTGACCACTGGGCCGGCGACAACACACGAGAGAAGGAGAGCACTGCATGAGCGACCGCGAGATCATCATGGACCCAGACTTCACCGAGGACTTCGCCATGGCGGTCCGGGTGGGTGACCGCATCGAGCTCGCCGGACAGGGCGGCTGGCAGGGCAACGAGATGACCTTCCCCGCCGACCTCGGCGAGGAGATGGCGCAGGCCTTCACCAACATCGGCCGCATCCTCGAGATGGCCGGAGCCACCTGGGATGACGTCATCACGGTGCACTCCTACCACGTCGATCTGCCGGGCAATCAGGACTTCGTGAACGCCACCATGGGCGCGCTGTTCGCCCAGCACATGCCCCACCACCGGCCGACCTGGACCGACGTCGGCGTCACCGCGCTCGGGCATCCCCGCATGCGCGTCGAGGTGCAGGTCGTCGCCTACCGCTCCTGACCACCCGAACCGAGAGGCCACTCGTTGTCACATCTGCTGTTCGAACCGGTCACCCTGCGCGGGCTGGCAGTGCGCAATCGGACCTGAGTGCCGCCCATGTGCCAATACTCCGTCGAGACCGGCGACGGGATCGCCGCACCCTGGCACCATGTGCACTACGGGAGCCTGGCCCGCGGCGGGGCAGGCGCAGTCATCGTCGAAGCCACCGGCATCACCCCGAAGGCCGGATCTCACCGAAGGATCTCGGTCTGTGGAGCAACGACCAGCGTGACGCACTGGTCCCGATAGTCGACTTCGTCCATTCCCAGGGGGCGGCCGCTGGCATCCAGATCTCCCACGCGGGACGCAAGGCCTCGACCTGGCCTGCGCGGCGTGTCGACCAGGACGGCAGCCTCCCCGAGAGCGAGGGCGGCTGGCAGACCGTGGCACCGTCCTCGGTCGCCTTCCCCGGCCTGGCCGAACCCCGCGAGCTCACCACCGGGGAGATCACCGGGACCGTCGCCGCGTTCGCCGGCGCCGCGCCGTGCCGTGGATGCAGGGTTCGACTTCGTGGAGATCCATGCCGCGCACGGTTATCTGCTCCGCGATTTCCTCTCGTCCCTGAGCAACCCGCACCGACCACTACGGCGGCACCCCGCAGAACCGGGCACGCATCGTCCTCGAGACCGTCGACGCGGTCCGTGCCGAGGTCGGCGATGACCTGCCCGTACTGGTTCGCCTCTCGGCCACGGACTGGGCCGATGGCGGGCTCACCCTCGACGACACGGTGCAGATCGTGGACTGGCTGCGCGAGCGTGGCGTGGACCTCATCGACGTCTCCACGGGCGCGAACGTGCCCGCCTCGATCCCGGTCGGGCCCGGCTACCAGGTCGCGTTCGCCCCCGGAGTCCGGCAGCAGACCGGCGTGCCGACAGCGGCGGTCGGGCTGATCACCGAACCGTTCCAGGCTGAACAGATCCTCGCGACCGGGCAGGCCGACGTCGTCCTCCTCGGGCGTGAGACCCTGCGGGACCCGCACTTCCCGCTCCGCGCCGCTCAGGCGCTCCGACACGACCTGCCGTACTCGCCGGCGCCGTATCACCGCGCGTTCACGTGACCCGGCCCGCGACGAGCGGCCCGTGATCGTCCGGCTCGGCCCGCAACCACTCGGCCCGCGCCCGCTGGGCCCGCACCAGCGCGAGCACCTGGCGCCGCGAAGACCCCAGACCCCGCGGCCCGGGTTCGTGGGTGTGCTCGACGCGGGGATGCCGAGGTCGTTCACGTGACGGTCAGGGAGACCGACGGCGGGCCCAGTGGGTGCGGAGGCGGGCCGTCTTCATGCGCTGCCGCTCAGTAACGGAACGTGGCCAGACCCTCACTGTCGATCGCGCCGAGCGTGCGCAGCACGCC
>Ga0209487_1002719_pt1 | contig 14257 bp, 8 predicted proteins | sample Poulit2012_FD_187524 | JGI IMG/M metagenome (GOLD analysis project Ga0209487, IMG submission 187524) | Agricultural soil microbial communities from Georgia to study Nitrogen management - Poultry litter 2012 (SPAdes) (version 2) | ecosystem: Environmental > Terrestrial > Soil > Agricultural land... | reverse complement strand
AAGGGCTTGCCATCGGATTCGGTGCCTTTGTCAATACCGGTAATGTCGAAATGATCCAATAACCCTTCGGGTAGGATCATGCGTAAAAATTCTTTTTCCATCCCCAATAATAAGAAAATCCAACCAGTACTCCCCAACTTTTGTTAATGATCCAAGTCATCGCATGAGTTATTAAACAGAATTAGATTCATTGAAAAAAATCCGATGGATCCTGGTATAAGCAATCACAACCACCAAATATTTCATGCTTGGCTATTCGGGGCAGTTGATTATTCGGCAAACGCGCGCCGGTCACTCTATGAAATTCATCAGGAGTTCTCAGTCGCGGAACTCCATCAGTATGTTTATGCATATGCTCTAAAAGTGTCATTCTCATGCGTTGCAACACCTCAAGATACTGTGGATCATCAGCCAGATTGTTCAGTTCCAGCGGATCCTGCTCTAAATTATACAGTTCTTCTTCCGGCCGAGGCTCAAAATAGTATCGATGCTGAGCTTCGTCGAGTTGGCCAATGCTTTTCAGGCGCCTGATCTCTGCAAAGGTCGGGCTGTTCAGAGCATCCGCCGGAGGAGTTAATGGCAAATCATTAAAAAAAGTTCGAATATATTTAAACTGGCCGTCTCTTACCGAACGAACAAAATTCTCATGATCGTGCCAATGCGCCTGACCGTATATATAATCCCTGATTCCCTTATCCGGTTCAGTAAAAACCGGACTGAAATCCACTCCGGGTGAATCTTCCAACGGATTAATACCCGCCAGTGCTAGAAACGTATTTGCTATATCCAGAGAACTAACCAGAGAGCTGCTTTGGCTTCCCGCTTCTATTCCTTTTGGCCATTTTACAATCCACGGGGTTTTGATTCCACTATCATACATTGTTGTTTTATCCCGAGGAAACGGCCGTCCATTGTCACTGATCACAAGGATCAAGGTATTTTCACTGATCCCCTGCTGTTCCAGATTTTCTACAACATCTCCTAAATATTGATCGAACCGTGTAATTTCATCATAATACAGTGCATAATCTTTTCTCACTTTTTCGGTATCTGGCACGTACGGCGGAAGTATAACATCATCAGTGGTATGAGGGTTGTCGATAATTCCCTCATGATAGGTTCGGTGGGGGTCGCTTGCTGCCAGCCACAGAAAAAAGGGTTGATCTTCGGGAAGAGATTCCATCAAAGGAATCCATAAATGCGATCCGCTTCCGTCAGGCTTGGGAAGCTCGCCGTAATGTTCTTGAAGAAAAGCTTCGTTTTCTTCTGCCAAAATATCAAACCGATCTTTCACGTAATTTCCCAAATGCCACTTCCCAGCTTGCGCAGTCCAATACCCAGCTTCTTTCAGTCTTTCAACAAAAGTCACCTTTTCGGCAGGCAGCGGCCAGTGAAGCTGCTCTGCATCGGTTTGATGTGGATAGGTTCCGGTAATAATACTTGAACGCGAAGGACTACACGAACTGGCTGTTAAAAAAGCCTGATGAAACATCATTCCATCTGAGGCCAGCTTGTCGATATTAGGCGTTTGGATATTGGGGTGTCCGCAAGCCCCACAATCATCCCAGGCCATATCATCAGCAATGATTAATATGAAGTTGGGCGGTTGAGATTGTTGTGCGCTTTGAGCTGACCGCCCTTGCTGATGTAAGCCAAACATACCAATTAAAAAGCCAAATATTAAAACTTTTATCATTGTGAGTGAGTACATAAGTGTGGGCTATGTTTTGAATGCTGCTTTAAATAAAAGATGTAACTGTTGTCTGAATATTTACTTACGGCTTTGTCCGGCTTGTTCCCACTTTCTAAGAAGCATGGTCAGACGTTCGACCACTTCTGGATGTTCGTCCCAGAGATTATTCGTCTCTGCGGAATCATCTGTGAGACTATACAGTTGGCCTTGCGGGCCTGACGCTTCGGGCTCAATAAAAGCGGGTTGAGAAAATCCGCCAGAACCTAACCCTTCAATCAATTTCCATTGCTGATCCTGAATGCTGCGTATACCACGAGCAGATAATGAAACCACCGGCGGACGAATTGCTTTATTCTCCGCATGTTCACCTTTCAACACCGGAAACAAGCTAAAACTATCTTCACCGGCTCCTTCCGGTAAGGGTTTACTCAGAATATCTGAAAACGTTGCCAGTACATCTGTAAAAGATATCACCTGATCTGATCTTGAACCCGGCTGTACCACTCCCGGCCACCGAACAATAAACGGCATACGATGCCCTGCTTCATAAGCATCTCCTTTCATCCCGCGAAGGCCACCTGCCGAATCGTGTCCCCAGCGCTGAACATCTTCGGGAAACCATACCGGACCGTTGTCGCTGGTAAATATCACCAGGGTCTCCTCCGACATATTCAACTGCTCAAGTGTTTTGAGGATCTCACCCACTTTTCCATCCACCATAGCCATAAAATCACCGTACATACCAGCACCACTTGTCCCCTGATACGCTTCTGATGGCAACCATGGCGTATGGGGAGACGGCAACGCTACATACAACATCAGTGGCTGTTTCGGAAAATTCCTGCTATGATTCTCAATCACCGCAACCGCCTCTTCGGTAAACCGGGGCAAAACCTCAGCTAAATCCAGATCCGAAGCGATTCCTCCTTCCCGCCAAAACGCTCCCTGAATATCTGTCCAGCCATCACTAAAATTGGACGCAATGCTGTCCGACGGTGGATTCACAACTCTGTCATCACGAATATAGAAATAAGGAGGTATATCCGTCGATGCTCGGATTCCAAAAAATGAGTCAAAACCACGATCAGCCGGGCCACCAGCCAGCTGCTGGCTCTCCTGATAGTGACGATAAGCCGCGCGGGTATTGTTTCCTTCATCATTGTACAACGGATCTGTTGCCTGTGATTCATCGAATCCCAAATGCCACTTTCCAACCATCGCTGTCCGGTAACCTTCCTCCTGAAGAAGTGAAGCGATCGTCATTCTTCCTTCCTCGATTACCGGCTTATCGGGCCAAACATTTGTGTTGGTTCGAAAGGGATAACGTCCGGTTAATAAACCATACCGTGACGGATGACATACTGCTCCTGGAGCGTGAGCATGCATAAAACGCATTCCTTCCTCTGCTAATCCGTCAATATTGGGAGTTGGGATCTTTGAGTCTTCATTGTAAACCCCAACATCTCCATAGCCCATGTCATCCACAAAAAGAATCAGAATGTTCGGCTGTTCATTGACTTGTTGTGAGCTACATCCTGTTAAGAGAAAAATGAACGCTAAAACCGACAAATATGGAAAAAAATTATCTGATTTATTCATCCCATGTATCATCTTCATATTGTTCCTGAAGTTCGGCTAGCCTGGCCTTGAGCTGCTGCTGTACATCCCCATATGCCGGATCACCGTACACACTTTGCAGCTGCTCAGGGTCTTGCTCAAGATCAAACAACTCCCATTCCTCATGATCCGGAAAATGAGCAAGCGTATAACGCTCTGTCCGCAACCCATAATGACGAGCCACCTCATGAACCATTGGCGGGCCCTCATAATAGTGATAATACGCCGCATCACGCCAGTCAGAAGGCGTCTCACCCCGCAAAAGCGGCGCCATCGAACGGCCCTGCAGCTCAGGCGGAACAGCCACTCCCGCCAGCTCCAGAATGGTCGGTGCCAGATCCAAATTCTGAACCAGATGTTGATCCGTGGATCCCCGCTCAACCCCTTGCGGCCAGTGTACAATCAGCGGCATCCGCATGGACTCCTCATAAATCCAGCGTTTGTCAAACCAGCCCTTCTCCCCCAGGAAAAAACCCTGATCGCCGGCATAAATCACAATCGTATTCTCCAGCAGATTTTCCCGCTCCAAATACGCCATCATCCTGCCCACTTCATCATCCACTTCCCGAACCACACGCAAATAATCTTTCACATACCGCTGGTATTTCCAGCGGGTCCGCTCTTCCTCTGTCATTTGAGCATAATTTTCATAAAGTGCCTCATTCTCCTGAGCATACGCCTGTTCAATGCGTGCCAGCTGCTCAGCCGATAACCGATTTCCATTGACAATCACATTTTCCCAGTCCGCATTGGGCTCTCCGGTTTCCGGGTGAAGGGGTACCTTCAGATCCGCGCCCCATCTCAAGGTGGTCGCAATCTCCATATCCTGCTCATAGGCTGCGCTTGTGAGGCCGGAGTAGTCATAAAACAGGGTGGGCGGTTCGGGAAGGTCGCGGTCTCTGTAATCATTCAGCGCCGGACCAGCCAGCCACTCCCGGTGAGGCGCTTTATGATTGTAGAGAATCATAAATGGCTTGTCTTGTTCCCGCTTGAGCCGCATCCAGTCCAGCGTGATATCGGTGATAATACCGGTTGTATGGCCATGATAATCCACATCACCATCCGGAGTGCGCATCGTCGGGTTGTAATAAGGCCCCTGCCCGTAAAGAAGCTCATAATGATCAAACCCCTGAGGTGGCTCCTCATTCCCAAGATGCCATTTGCCCACCGCCAGCGTCTGATAACCCGCCTGCTGAAGCAGCACGGGAAATGTTTCTATATCAGATGACAAATTCTCACCATTGGTCAATACCCCGTTCAAATGACTGTGCAGCCCGCTGAGCAACACCGCGCGCGAGGGTTTGCAGATGGAATTGGTTGCAAACGCATTGTCGAACCGGATACCGTTTGCCGCCAGCCGATCAATATTGGGTGTTGGGGTATGATCCAGCTTTAACCCGTAATTCAGCGCTTCCTGATACGCTCCAATCGACTGAGCCGTATGATCATCGGAATACATCACAATAATGTTGGGAGCATCGGGCCGATGTTGTTGAGCTTCTGTTTGGTTACATCCATACAAGAATATGAAAATGAAGAACAAACAGAACTTTTTGAAAATATGCAAAGCCCGTATCCTATTTTTTCTTAATAAGCTATATAATTGATCCATAATGTAAATATTTAACGTTGGAATGAAAATGTTCTGTTTTGTGCAGCCTCGAACTCCTATTCTTATCAAAGCTGATATTTTGTACATTTTTTCGCTTTGCATCTAATTTCCTCATCATCCTGTCCAGAATTTCCTGATATTCCAAATGATCAGCCAGATTGATATGTTATTCAGGATTAAATCCATGATCAGACAAGAAAATAACGATGGTGTTCTCTCTCACTCCAAGCCTTTCTAGCGCATACATAAAATGAAATGGAAAATCCTTTGCACATATTGAAATGTAGTTTGATTTTTTTCTGCATTTTCAAATCATTTTATTTGGTACTTGCCCATAAGATTAGAGGTATTGGACTTCGAAAAAGATTGGATTATAACCTACTAGCCTGTATATGCCAATACGTTCTTAATTAAATTATGGCCATCGAGGTAGTGGTGCATTTTGACCCTCCAGCCATTTTTCCAATTTTTGCTGAAGTTCGACACGTTTTTCAGGCATCGTTTCAGAAAGATCGTTTTCTTCACCTTCATCTTCGATGACGTTGTAAAGTTCCACCGTATTTGTCTCATAGAACTTCATCAGTTTCCATTCCCCTGCACGGATAACACTAACAGGAGTGGTTCGCCAGGTTACATTTGGGTATCCCGGAAAATGCCAATACAATGCTTCACGGTTTAATGAATGATCCGGTTTTTTCAAAACAGGCAAAAAACTTAACCCATCCAATTTATAATTTTCGGGCTGATCCAATCCGGAAACCTCAAGATATGTAGGATAAAAGTCGATACTTAACACAGGTTCATGGCTCACCGACCCAGGAACAACTACACTTGGCCAACGTACGATCATTGGTACCCGTAAACCTCCTTCATAAAAAGTGCTTTTTCCGCCTTTAAGAGGTGAGTTATCAGTAATATTATGATCTTCACGTCCCAGATATTCATATCCGCCCTGTCCGCCGTTATCCGAATAAAAAATTACGATGGTATTTTCTTCAAGTCCCAGAGCTTCAAGCGTTTCCATAATTTTGCCAATATTCGTATCCATACTTTCAATCATGGCGGCATAAGTTGCATTATAGTGTCCTCTGTCTGGACTTTTTTGTTTGTATTTTTCTACAAGATGCTCTGGAGCCTGAAGAGGCGTATGAGGAGTGTACAAAGACAGGTTTAAATAAAATCTCTCATCTTTATTGTCGGTAATGAACTCAATGGCCTTTCGGGTTTTATAGTCAGTAAGATATTCTCCATCAAAGGAGTCAGTAATAAAAGGATTATTATTCGGCTCGAAATATCCCCCTTCCCAAACGCCTGGATTTCCTGCATTGTAACCACCCACGTTAATGTCAAATCCTTGTTCCTGGGGGCCAAACTCTGGGGGATCTCCCAAATGCCATTTACCAATCAGAGCCGTTTGATAACCGGCTTTTTTCAGCATTTCTGCATGCGTTATTTTCTCTAATGGCAGCTCATGAGCATTCTCGGCGGGAATCATAGCACCAGTCCCTGAATTTCCAACATGATAAATGGGCTGATTGGGATAATATTGGCCACTGATCAATGCAGCTCGTGTTGGAGCACAATTTGCTCCATTTGTATAAGCGTGCAAAAAGCGCATTCCCCCCTCTGCAAGCCTGTCAATATTTGGAGTTTCATAGAATGTCCGGCTCAGTGGATCAAAACTGTTGATGTCCGAATAGCCTAAATCATCCGCCATGATAAAGATAATATTGGGTAGATCCTGATTTGCAGAGGTTCCATTTATAGGAGTCGCAGAAATCATTTCAGAAACCAAAACCATCAATGCCAGTGGCAGAATAATAATCTTTCCAAATTGAACCGTTTTTACTTCCATAATAAATAATTGTATTTTTCTACTATTTAGCAAATAAAATAAAATCCGAATCAATATTTTTTCTTCTATCATAAAGTATGATAAGCAACTTAAACTAAAAAATAGGAATAGTTAGTAACCGGGATTTTGCTCAAGGTTACCCTGAGTGTTTTTTTCGATTTCACTAAATGGTATTGGCCATAAATTATTATGATCATGATACATAATACCTCCCCAATGATTGTATTTTCGGGCTCTTTCTACCAATACCCCTAATCGGGTAAGTGTTAATAATCTGTATGATTCAAAATATAATTCCCTTGCTCTCTCGTCCAATATGTATTCGATATCTACTTCTGAAGGATTAACGTCTGGAGCTTTAGCACGTTCTCTCACTACATTAATATCTAGAGCTGCGGCTCCTGGATTGTTATTACCCAAATGTGCTTCTGCCCGTAAAAGGTACGTTTCAGCTAAACGAATAACATAGGTATCACGATATCTGTAATTATGCCCGAGGCCCATAGAACCTTCAACCGTCTGATCAGAACTGTAAGTTTCTACAGGATGCTGGCCAATCGTCGACATCTTTGCAATAGCCGGATAAAAATTCCTCATCGTATCCACAAAACTCTCCATTCTTATAGGTATCTCATCTTTTAAAATCCATTCACCGTTTCGATCTGAAGCAGGATTATTTACTTGGAAGTCTCTTTGAATATTATATTCTGAATTTCGAATATCCTGATCATAACCACTTCTTTCCCATAGTGTTTCAAAGAAAAAGTGGCTAGGCCTCGCTACACCTGATCCCTGTCCATAATAGAAAGTATTTGGTGCTGGTACCAAAAGATCCCTTGTTCCGTCATAATTAGGTATTTCGATCTGCCAAAGACGTGGTATCATTAGGCGTTCCATTCGTGGACCGCCACCGAACCCACCCCCACCCGTTTCATGCCCACCACCAGCCACATTAAATTCAAATTGTAGTACCCAGATTGCTTCCGTATTTCCCGTGGAACGATTCTGATTCCCCTGTCGAAATAGATCCCAATAGACATCTCCTCCCAGAAAAGGATGATCTACCATGGTGCCAAATCGTTCTGTCATCAGGGCTGTATTTGGATGATCGATAACTCTTGAGGCTGCTTCAATCGCATCGGTCCATCTTTCAAGTGAAATGTACACCTCAGAGAGCAGATGAAGAGCCGCTAATCTGTTTATTCTCCAATCAGGTGTTTCATCAATGTCTTCTAAATAATCAGCTGCAAATTCCAGGTCGGACGCAGCCTGTTCATATACTTCATTTCGATCAGCCCGTGTAAAATCTCTACGTGGCGATTGAATTTCTTCTAAAACTATGGGCACTCCCCCATAAAGGTTTGCAAGCATCTTGTACATATATCCTCGAAAAAATGCAGCTTCTGCTTGAACTTGTAATTTTTGAACTTCTGTTAATTCACTGTGCTCTGACTCTGAACGAGATATAATAACATTTGCATCATAAATAATGCTGTAAGCAATACCCCACAATAGCTTTACAACAGGATCATTCGTGGGCAATAATATAGAACCTCCCCAATCCGGCCTTGAACCGTCCTCCCCTAAAGGATTAAAATTGTAAACCAAATCAGTTCCTACCCATGCTAATGATGGAAATACGATGTTCAGATCTGACAAATACAAATTGTCTCTCGTTTTTCCGTATAAACCGATCAGAGCTGCATCGAAATTTTCCATTGTTACTAATGCATTTTCTGGTGAAAGAAAATCACGTGGAACTTCGTTAAGAAACCGGTCTTCATTACATGAGCTCAAAAGTACTGAAGAAAACAAAATCAGTCCAATAAAACTGATTCTCAAGATTTTAATATTGTTATGTTTCGCCATGTTATACAATTTTTATTTGTAGACTAAATGTTAAAAACCTTTTAAAATGATATATCCACTCCCATCGTGATTCCCTTCATAACGGGTCGTCCTCCTCTTGTAATAGCCTGACCTGTCTCAGGATCCCATCCTTGCCAACTAGTCATAGTGACAAGATTCTTTCCGCTGATAAAAAGTCTTAAATTTCGGACCTGAATCCGATTTAATAATTCTGTTGGAAGGTTATAGGCTACAGATATATCCTGAAGCCTTACAAAATTCCTTTGTGCATACCTTAAACCTCTTAATCCATCAGACACTTGGAGGCCAGGTCTCACATATGTAGCATTTGGATTTTCTGGGGCCCAATAATCTAAATTTGCAGGGAAAATATTTCTAAACATATTATCACTATTTATTCCCCAGCCACCATTTTGAAAATCGTTTACTGCTAAATATCTGTCTTTACCACCGTGGACAGCATTAATAAAGACATTTAAACTCCAGTTTTTATAATGAACTTGATTGATGATACTGAACCTGAATGAAGGGCGGGTATACCCTATTATACTTCGGTCATCTGGTGTAATTTGACCATCTCCATTAATATCAACAATTCTATACGCCCCTAAGTCTGAAAAAGCAGGAATATCATCACCCACTTGCCAAAATCCATCAATCGTATAATCATATATTGCATCTATTGATTCACCAATAAATAACCCTTCTGAAATTAAATCATCTTCTCTTCCATCACCATCTAGATCAAATCCAAGTAATTCTTTCAATTCATTTCTACTTCTTGAGTAAGAGAAAGTACTCTCCCACCATAAATTTTGTTGTTGGATATTAATTGTAGTTAATGAAACTTCGATACCGTGGTTATCTAATCGACCGAGATTATCAGGAAAAGTTGAATATCGCGTAATATCTGGTATATCGACATCATAGAGTAGATCTACTGTCTTATTACTATAATATTCTATATTACCCGATAACCGTCGAGACAAAACTCCAAACTCTACACCTAAATTGAAGCCTGTGGTAGTTTCCCATTTTAAATCAGGGCTTGCCAACGAGTTAAGTCTCATATAATACAATGATTCACCATTATGGTTAACGTAACCAAACCCATCTTGAACAGATGAAAGAGTTTGATATCTTCCAATTGTTCTGTTTCCTATCGAACCATATGACGCTTTAAACTTTAAATGATCCAACCATTCAAAATTTTCTTCCACAAATGATTCTTCAGTCGCTACCCATGCTAAAGCCAATGATGGGAAATATCCAAATTTATTAGCTTCACTAAATCCTGAGAATCCATCCCTTCTAATTGTCGCTGTTAGTTGATATTTATCATCATACCCATAAAAGATCCGTGCCATCTGGTAAAGACTCGATTCTTCCCACCCGCCCGAAATAGCTTGTTGTTGACCAGAACTTCCTGACTGCAAATTGTGATAACCCAAAGAATGATTATCAAATATACTTGAGATTGCTTGGGTATAGTTATTATCTCGCGATTCTGCCCCATATAAAAGTGTTATATCTACTCTATGCACATCATTAAGTAAATTTTTATAGTTGATAACATGGTCACTTGACCACTCATACCTTCTTTCCTCTCTTTTACTTCCTCTGCCCTGATAGTTTTGAGCATGAGCCTCAAATATATAATCACTTACCGTTCTATAGTTATTTGAAAAATTACCTGTATATGATAAGCCCTCAATAAAAGGAATTTCAATATTTGTATATATAGTGCCATGAAGATTCATTCTTGTATTTTCATAATCTGCTTGAGCAGCTATCAAAGGGTTAATAATATTTCCAGCTACAATTGGATACAATTCTTCTATTTCATTACGAGCCGTATTAACAGGTGAAATATATCTATGATCGGTATTTACCATGGGTCCATCATTTTCTGTCATGGATATAAACGAATTAAACCCAATTTCAAACCATTCTGTAACTTTATTATCGGCATTTACTCTGGCACTGATTCGATTGAATCCTTCTCCCATCATGTAACCACCTTGGTCCATATATCCAAGAGACATATATAAACTACTCGCTTCTGTGCGAGTGGCGAGAGAAAGATTATGATCATAGGTCTGAACAATATCATTAGTTAATACTTCATACCAATTATCAAACCTTCCTTGATTGTAGGCACTATTTTCCTCAGGACTTCTAAACACTTGGGTCAGAATCCAATTTGGATTTTTATTAAGGTAGCCAGATTCAGGTGTCCTACTATTTAAAAGGTCTGACAATTCAAGTTCTCTTTCGAGATGTCCTATTGTTGCAGATCCACTAGTAGGAGAAAATTTGTTAATGGGAGTTTGAAATGTGAGTTTATTCGAATAACTGATAACAGGCTTGTCAACTATATCTGCTGTCTTTGTTGTTATCATAATCACTCCATTTGCTGCTTGTGAACCGTAGATAGCAGCAGCGCTTACATCTTTAAGAATATCCACAGATTCTACATCTGCAGGATTTAGATCAATAATATTCCCTCGATAAATAATACCATCCACTACAATCAAGGGATCTTGTGAGCCGGAAATAGTCGTCCTGTCTCTGATTTCAATATTAGGTTCCTGTCCCGCTTGAGTAATTTGACCGACATTTAATCCCGGAATAGTGCCCTGAAGTGATTGCATTATAGATGTATTAGGTTGGGTTCTGAAGGCATCAATATCAGCTCTTGAGACAGATCCAGTGAGATCTTGGTGTCTCATCGTCCCATAACCAACAACCACGAGTTCCTCTCCTGCAATAAGATCTAGGTACATTTCAACATTGATTTCGTTGCGTCCATCGATTAGAATTTCTTGACTTTGATATCCGATATATGAAAAAATCAACGTATCCAGGGGGTTTTCAGCTAGGAGCTCAAAAAATCCCTCAAAATTTGTAGACGTCCCTCTGTCTGTTGTCCCTTTCACTAAAATATTCACCCCCGGAAGCGCTTCACCGGTTTGAGCATCCGTAACCATCCCGGAAACCGTAACCTGTAACGCTTCCTCTGCCCGCGTGACTTGTTTTTCAAGAAAGAAAAGCTGGCCTGTAGAAGAAATCCCAAATCGCAGTGTTGTACCATCCAATATCATCCATAGTGCCTGTTCCACTGTCATGTCTCCCGGCTCAATGGTAACTTTCTTGTCCAGGGGAATCAGTTCTTCACTGTAAGACAATTTAAGATCCACCTGATCCGCGATGTATTGTATCGCTTCTCCCAGTAACATTTCAGTTTTATCAAACTGAATGATTTTTTTTATGTTTTGCAGGTAGATATTATCCCCTTGTGTTGTTGCTGCTCTCTGCTGTGGCAGTTCTACCAGAACATCCTGTGCCAGGACCCCACTTGCACATGTAAAGATGACAAACAATGAAACACACCAGATTTTTGTCATTTGGTATGATATTCGTATCAATTGCTTCATCGGCATAGTTACTCCTTTCGTAGTTTTTAACTGGTTATCGTTATAATTATATTTTAAGTTTCTTGCAGAATATCATTCGATCCAAGATCCCGGAGTAAAATAGTCCGCCCCTCGCGCTCATAAGACAGCTTCATCGAAATCGCCATCACCTGTAGCACTTCACTCATCGGCATATTATCGTAGGTGGCTGTGAGCGTTCGTTCCTGCAAATCTTCGGTAATGGTTTCTATTACAAGCTCAATATCGTACCAGCGTTCCAGACGTCTGACGACTTCAGGGAATGGTGTTCGTTGAAAAACCAGTTTTCCCTCAAGCCAGCCCACATACTTATCCATGTTTTCAATATCGGCAACCGTCAAACCCCCAACAGCTTTCAGTATTCCCACTTTATTTGGTGTTATTTCTACAATTTCTTTTTGCGGGACTCCATCCTCCATTCTCCCAATGGAAACCAGTCCTTCTTTCACTGCTACCTCAACACGTCCGGAATCATATGCAGATATATTAAATTGAGTACCCAGATCTTTTGTATATACCCCATCAGAAATCACAATAAAAGGATTGGCTTCATCATGAGTGACTTCAAAAAATGCCTCTCCGTTCAGGTAGAGGGTTCGCGTCTCTCTGCCGTAATCCTGAGGTATCTTTAAAGTCGTGCTGGAATTTAGAAAAACGACACTACCATCACTGAGTTTCAGGTTGGACCGCTGACCTTTCACTGTGTTGATTTCCTGATATTGAACAGCTATTTCCAGCTCTTCACTTTGCATAATAGCTTGTTGATAAACAACAAATAGCACTGAAAAAAGCAGTACGGCGGCAGTTGCTATTACATAAGACCAATAAGCTGCCTTTCTTTTCCTCTTCTTATTTTTTACAGCAGTTCGCCTGGCCGGTATAGATAGCAGTTTTGAAATACCAGGCCGTATTTCTTGACCGGTTCCCGGAATGATATGCTTCTCCTTAAGCTCTCTCCATGCAGTCTGATCATCTTTATGAAACCGTACCTCTTTTTTCTCCTCCCAATCTTCAATAAATGAAGTGAAAAAATCTTCATTTGCAGAACCTTCCTGAAGCCAGTCGCCCAACTCTTTCAGCTCCTTCCCGGTACACTCACCTTGTACGTATTTATATAATATTTTCCAGTTCATTGAAACTCATTTTCCTTTATTCACCGGGAATACGAATGAGTTTTCCATTACCCTTACATGCTTTTAATTTTTTGACTGCCGATCGATGACTCCCTGATTCTGAAAGCAAAAAAAATCGGTAAACATAAAACCAAAAAAGAAACGGTTACTAAAGCTCTTGTGGAGTATATTGAGAGGCACGAACAGAAGAAAATTATAGAGTTGTTCGGCACAATTGAGTATGACAATAGCTATTCATACAAAGATCACAGAACCCAAAATGAAAGTGTTGGTCGATACATCAATCTGGTCTATCGCACTCCGCCACCTATATAAAAATCTGATTCAGACTCCAGACTGTTGCGCTCCCGATAACGAATAACAGGATATATTTTTTAAGACTCTCTCTGAGCTTCTGAAAAGCCCGTCTCATGTGGGTTTCGACCGTCTTTACTGATATATCCAGATATTCAGAAATTTCAAGATAGGTAAGACCTTCATTTCTGTTCAATTCAAAAATCTGGCGGCCTTTGGGCGGCAGTTCGTTCATTAACTCTTTCAGCAACTTATCAAACGAATGAGCATCACGGCCTTCCGTCATTAACAGATTTATTTGTAACTCTTCATCTCGATATTGCTTCGCCTCTAACAGGTACTGTTCCACAACTTTCTTGTGCTTGATGTGATCCAGCGCTTTGTTTCTCGCTATTTCAAATAATAAACCCCGTAAATGCCCCGAGACATTGAGCGTATTTTTTCCATCCCATAGATCAGTGAAAACGTCCTGAACGATCTCCTCGGCAAGAGCTGTACTACGGACAAACTTCCAGATATACCGGCATAACGGTTCACGATATTTCAAGAATACGATTTCAAAGGCATAATCCTCACCTTCCTGTATTCGTTGAATCAGCAAGCTTTCACCTTTATCAGACCGGTTCATACCAGACCATTTTTCTATTAATTATTGATGTCTTTGCAAAACAGCTGACTGAAATAATTCCTGTTCAAAAAGCAACCTTACGGCTTAGGTACTATTTTGTC
>Ga0209487_1002718_pt1 | contig 14258 bp, 16 predicted proteins | sample Poulit2012_FD_187524 | JGI IMG/M metagenome (GOLD analysis project Ga0209487, IMG submission 187524) | Agricultural soil microbial communities from Georgia to study Nitrogen management - Poultry litter 2012 (SPAdes) (version 2) | ecosystem: Environmental > Terrestrial > Soil > Agricultural land... | reverse complement strand
GGTGCTGTTGCAAACAGGAATTCCAGATAACTAACTATTTGTTAGTGTGCAGCGCAACGCTGGTACCGGATCCGCCGTTTTCGTCGAAAACGCGAGTTTGCAACAGCACCGCAGTAGGTGCGTGGACTCAAGCCCGGAGTGCCCTACCCGTCCTAGCTGTACTTCCCCGGAATGTTGTGAACAGCGTCGCCGGGGCTGACTCTTTTTGGCCGGAGGGTTCACGTCCGCTCTGCAAGCAATTGGGTGAGATCAAGAACTCCTTCCTCGTAGCCAGTCCAGGAATCTGGCGCGTTTCCCAGATAGACGTCACGGGCAAGTTCCATCAGCGCCCGATCCGCGTCGTTCAGTGTCGGGGCGATCATGTCGGCGGCGGCATCCTTGGAGACGATCTGACCAGTGTCGAGTGTGACGAGGATTCGGGCAAGAGTTAGAAGCGAGTTCATCTCGTCGCCGATGATCTCTTCCATCAGATCGGGAATGACAGCCTTGACCGCATGATGCAGCAGCGCTGAGGGTATCGGTGGAATCAGGTCCCCGAGCGGTGCTCCTAGGAGCCGAACGTTCGCTGATTGAGCGGTAGCGACGAGCGTAAGTGCATCTGGATCGACGGTCGGTTGCGGCAGGTTCCCCCGCCACATGCTTTCTCGTAACCACTCGCCGTACTGGAAGTCGATGACCGGTGCCTCGGTAATTGTCCATGACTCCCCGACAGCGAGAGTCGTGAGCTCGATCGGTCGTTCGCTGGTCGCCTCAGGGAAAGTCTCGGCGTGGCCAATCCAGCCGGAGATCCCAAGCAGCAGTGCTATCAGAGCCTGTCGTTCAGTCCTGTTGAGTGAACTTTGGGTGAGCACGAGGATGTCAATGTCACTTCGCGATCGTAACCCGGAGCTCGCAGCTGAGCCGTATAGGTACGCTCCGAGCACCTTACCCGGATCGTGGGTAAGTAGATGGTCAACGATACGTTGCTGAATCGCTGCTAAGTCGGTGTCGTAAAACTCCATCGTCCGATCCTCTCACGATTGTCGGGCTAGTTGTGATGTCTAGAGTGTCGCCAGGAGCGTCCGGGCCCGACCCCCGGATAGTAGACACGGAGGATTTAGTCAGGAAGCAGGTTTCAGGATAGCAAGTCCGCTCTCCTCAAACACCGCAGGGGTGAGATATTTACACCAGGAATGCCGGCGCACCGTGTTGTAGCGGGTGCACCAGCGGAAGACGTCTCGGCGGCAGAGCAACTGGTTCATAAATGTCTGGGAATCCTGAAGGACTTCCCGCTTCATCGCGGCATTGAAGGACTCCGCCAACGCGTTATCCGCACTGGTTCCGATTGATCCCATCGACTGCCTGATCCCTAATTCTTTGCAGGTGTCCTGGAATGCGTTCGACGTATAAACACTGACGTATAAACACTTCCGTGATCCGAGTGAAAGATTGAGCCTTTCAGGCTTCCGCGCTGGCCCTTGGCCATCAACAGTGCGTCCTGGACCAGGCTGGTCCGCATGTGATCGGCGATCGCGAAACCCACCAACCTGCGGGAATAGCAGTCGATGACGGTGGCCAGGTACATATTCGACCCATCCGCGATCGCCAGGTAAGTGATGTCCCCGACGTACACCTGATTCGGCTTCTCAGCAGTGAACTTCCGGCCCACCAGGTCAGGGAACACTGGTTTCTTCTGATCGGAGATTGTGGTGGTGACCTTGCGTTTCTTTGTATAGCCGAATAGTTTCAGCGACCGCATGATTCGGGCGACCCGCTTATGATTCACCGGTTCATGACCTGCCTGGTCTTTGAGTGCAGCAGTAATCCGCTTGGCACCATAACAACCATTTTCAGCAGCGAAGACCGTCTTGACCCGAGCCCCGAGGATCGCATCAGACATGAGGCGTTTGCTGCGGGCTGAGCAGGTACTTTTCCATTTGTAATAGGAGGACCTGTTGAGTTTCAACACCTCACATAACCGCTTAACCGAATGGTTTTTCTGGGAGTCATCAACGAACCGAAAGCGGATCACCAGGAAAGTCTCTTCCGCGAAATATTTAGCGGCTTTCCGCAGGATGTCACGTTCTTCCCGGAGCCTGGCGTTTTCTCGTTCGAGTTGCCGGATCCGCTCGGCTTCGTTCACCGAGGTTGGCGAGGGTTTTTCAGCGGGAGCCGCGGTGCCGTATTTTTTCACCCAGTTCGCCAACGTGGCGCGGTTGACCCCGAGATCAGTGGCGATGGTCTGGATCGAGGTGCCCGGGGAGTTCTCATACAAGGCGACGGCGTCGCGCTTGAACTCCTCTGAATAGGTCTTGCTTGGCATGGTGTGGAGATTACCTTTCAGTCCCAGAATGTCGGGATGTTAGGTGTCCACCAAACGGGGGTCAGGTCCGCCCTCATTTAACAAAGGAGCACTAAATGCTTATTAGTTATAAAGATAAAAAGAAAGGAGACCCAACCAAGGGAAACCAAAAAGTGCAATGCAGCGGTCACATTCGTGACAGCATTGAAACGGCCCTCTCGATAGTCATGATAGTTGTCACTATCGCGACCGGGCGGACAGATAGCCCGCCTGCCCAACCGCAAATCATTGTGCAAGGGGACGGAAATACCGTCGCTATCGAGAGCCGTTAAGGCTCCCTAGCGCGCAGTGCTGTAAGGCCTGCGCGCTCCGCTTCCTCCGTTGCCACAGTGGACGCTTCCAGTGCAGCAACAAGGGCGCGCTGCTGGCGTCCATCAAGGCCGTCCCATTCCTCTCTGAGGGTGGCAACGATGCAGGCCAGGGCGCGCTCACTGCCACTAAGTGTGGCGTCACTAGGGTTAAAGAAGGGGACGTTTGCGGCGCGGAGTAGCTGGTCAATGTGCTGCATCATAGGCCCATTGTGACACGCTCCCCGGACATGGGCTCTAGCCTGACTGGGAAAGATAGCTGTACAGCGTGGTTCTGCCAATACCTAGCCTGCGAGCTACTTCTGCTTTAGGAACCCCCTCCCCGACCCACTCGCGGGCTTGGGCAAGCTGCTCATCGGTAAGTACTTTCGCCCTCCCCTTGTACACGCCGCGTTCTTTCGCCCGGGCGATGCCCTCTGCTTGGCGCTCGCGAATAATCGCGCGCTCAAACTCCGCCACACTACCGAGCAGGCCAAGCATGAGCTTGGCTAACGGGGTCGAATTCAACGAATAGGTTTGCCCCTCCTTGATGAACTTCACTGAAACATCACGGGCAGTGAGGTCGCCGACCAGGCGGTGGAGGTCAATAAGGGAACGGGCTAGGCGATCCATGCTGGTGACTATGAGCTGATCGCCAGGGCGAAGATAGTTGAGTGCCCCGTCGAGACCAGGGCGGTGCGTGGACGAACCACTAGCGGTGTCGGTGAATATGCGGAAGACTTTCTCTTTTTTCAGTGCCGCTGTTTGCCGTTCAAGGTTTTGGTCTTTGGAACTGACGCGCGCGTAGCCGATTTTCTGGCCGGCGATAGCCTCCGACTGTTCGGGAATGTCTAGAGGCAGCGGCGGTTCTGTTCCGTTAGTCATGAACCAACCTTACCGAACAGGCCGAACTTCCAACGGTTGCAATTCCCAAAGTGTTCTAATGGGGTGTACCCGCTTTGACAGTCTCCGGCGTGCTGCGGCTGCGGCGTTAGGTGGCACAACAGGAGAGCATGCTGACGTCGGTGGTAAAGGATTGCGCCGCGATTTTCAGGCCCTCGGCCATGGTCAGATAGGGACTCCACTGGGTGGCCAGTTGGGTCACGGTCATATTAGCTGCCAGGATATAGCCCCCCGCAGCGGCCAAGTCTCCAGCGTCGGTGGTCACGGCGGTGATCCCCACAATCTGGTTGGTGTCGGCATCGGCAACGATTTTGATAAACCCGCGCGTATCGCGATTGACTTGAGCACGCGGCACGTAGTCCAGCGGCAGGACTCGACAGGTGCACCGGATTCCGGCGGCTTGGGCTTGGTGATCGGTCATCCCCACCGCACCCACGGCCGGTGCGGTGAACGTGACACGTGGCAGGTGGGTGTAGTCCACGGCGTGGTTGGCGTTGGTGAAGGCATTGTCAACGACTTGTCCCCCATGGGAAGAGGCCACGTAGACAAATTGGGGGTGGCCGGTGACATCACCGGCTGCCCAAATCCGCGGGTTCGAGGAGGCTAGGTGCGCATCGACGACCACTTCGCCGCCTGGCCCGGTGTCCACCCCCACACTGGCAAGGTTCAAACCTGCGGTGACCGGGGTCCGGCCGGTCGCCACCAAAAGGTGCGTGGCATGCAAGTGACGGGTCTGGCCTTGGATGGTGGCCGTCACGAGCACGCCTCCGGTAGTCGCCTCGGTGGCCACTGCCGTCACTGCCGCTTGATGGATCGCCTGAATCCCTTCATCGGCGAATACCTCCCTGAGCGTGTCGGCGACTTCTGGTTCCTCCCTTGATAACAACCGGGACCGGGCCAGTACGGTCACCTTGGAGCCCAGTCGGGAAAACAACTGGGCTTGTTCGAGGGCAACATAGCCTGCCCCGAGAATGATCAGCGACTCCGGCACCTCGGACAGGTCCATGGCCGTGGTAGAGGTCAAATACTCGATGTCTTCCAGTCCGGCAATTTCGGGAATCGTTGGGGTGGACCCAGTAGCCAGCAGGTAATGCTGGGCCTGGACTGTTTCGATGGTCCCGTCCGTACAGGTCACCTCCAACACCGGGTCATGCGCAGACCCGGTAAAAGTAGCTTCTCCCCGGATCAGCTGCCAACCATAAGCGGTGATCAAATCCAGATATTTGTCAGATCGCATCTGCTCGACCAGGGCGTCTTTTCCAGCGATAACCGCTGGCATATCCACCGGCCCCGCGGTAGCGGTAATCCCGGGGTACCGGGCCGCGTCCGTGGCCCCATGACGTGCCCCGGCAGCAGCCAAGAGTGCTTTCGACGGCACACACCCGGTGTTGACACAGGTGCCACCCACCGTGCCACGCTCGATCATCACCACACTTTTACCCAAGGTGCTAGCCCGGATTGCCGCAGCAAAAGCGGCACCCCCCGAGCCAATAATCGCAAAATCCACCATCTGGGTGGGCTGATGTGTTCTCATGCGTGGTCCTCCTCCTGCAAAACCGCTCCCCAGGACCGGCTGCTGGCCGTCACAGGGGCGTCTTTCCAGCCTAAACCTTCCCCTATACTGGAAGGTCAAACTCAGATCAACATCAGTGGCCACAGAAGGAGCGAAGTATGCGGATCGGTGAGGTTGCCACAGCAACCGGTGTGACGACAAAAACCCTACGATACTACGAAGACATCGGCCTGCTGCCGCCCCCAGCACGACAAGCCAACGGATATCGCAACTACTCCCCCGACACCCGCACCCGCGTGGAATTCATCACCCGAGGCCGGAAGGCGGGGCTCAGTCTGGCAAACCTGCGCGTCCTGCTGGACCTTCGCGACACCGGCCAAGCCCCCTGCAGCCACCTCAGCGACATCCTCGACGACCAACTGACAGCACTCGACGCCCAGATTGCGGCCTTAACTGAACTTCGCGCCACCGTCGCCCAAGCCCACCAGATCGCCACCACTGGCCACCCCCAAGACTGCGACCCCAACCAGATTTGCAGCTACCTCTAACCCCACACCTTGAGTCCGCTGACCACATTCGGACAGGGTATAGAAGTGAGACGCCTCAACTGGCGAGTGAAGGGCACTGGAGATGGTGGCCATCGGGGATAAGGGGCTGACCGAATAGGTTTGTCCTGGTGGAAACGAGCATGCAGTTTGAGGGATATAGCGCGGGGGGATGTGGTTGCTGGGTGGATGATCCTGGGTCGAACTCAGCATTAGATCCTAGAACCTATATCCTCAGTGCCGCGGTCTGCTTTGCCGAGGACATTGGTGCCAGCAGAACTGCTGCCGGGGAGCTGATGTTGCGAGGTCAGCGGAAGCTGCATTGGATCGATGTCTGTCGTGGGGCCATTGTCGAAGACCGTTGTGGATCGCCGGAGTATTTTTCCTGGATCGAGGGGAAGACCATGGTTTACCTCTAGGAAAGCGCAAATCCCGGGCCCCATCGTCCGGTGGGATCTCCCGGGATTTACTTCTTCACAACACACATGTCGTGAAGCTCTACCTCCGATAATACGCACTGAGCACGGTGATGATGACCATCACGGTGATTACGGATGGTTGATCAGGATTTTTGGAATAGCACCTGGTAGAGGGTGCTCTTTGGCTGGCCTGATCGCTTGGCAAGGCAGACAGGTGGTTTATTGTGCGGGTTCGATCTCGCTTTCGGTGACCCACTTGTGGTTGGTCATGGTCATCTCCTCGGTGTCGATGTCAACCATGTAGACCGTCTCCTGGGTGGAGGAGTCGATGGTGGCCTCGGCGCCCTTCATGCCGGGCATGTGCTCGGCGTCCAGCACCACCTCGGTACCGTCCGCAAGCGGTGCCTGACCAGGATCGACGAGTTCCTCGTGGACAACCCACCGGTGGTCGGTGACCGGTTCGCCACCATTGGTCGGGGTATAGCTCACGGAGTATGCGGTGGTGTCAAAGGCCCCGGAGATCGTTGCCGGGGCTCCGTCCATGCCCGGCATGTGGTCAGCGGTGAGGGTGACCTCCGTGCCCACGGGGTAGGTCGGGTTCTCTGCCTCTTCGATGCCGGCCGGCGGCGGGCCACCGTCTGCCGGGTGCATATCCGCGTGGTTCCCGCCGTCCTCGGTGGCCTCGGTGGTGGTCTGGTCCTCGTCTGTCGTGGTTTCGGCGGTGGTGGTTGCTTCTGCGGTGTCGGACTCGGTGGCGTCGCCGCAGGCGGTCAGGGCCAGGGCAGAGGTCAGGGTCAGAGCAGCAAGGCTGATGGTGCGCTTCATGATGGATCCTTTCAAAAGAATGTTTCAGGGAAAACAGATCAAGGGTGCCTGATCAGTGGACGGTGGTATCTGCCGGTGTCGGTGTCATGTTCTCCTCCTTATCATTGGTAGGCGCCAGGTGGGCCGGGTCGAGGTCAATCCGGCGCAGCAGCTGGGCATTGAGTGCGACCACGATGGTCGACAGCGACATTAAGATCGCACCAACTGCCGGGGAGAGCACAAAGCCAATCGGTGCCAACACGCCGGCGGCAAGCGGGACGGCCACGATGTTGTAGCCAGAGGCCCACACCAGGTTCTGGACCATCTTTCGGTAGCTGGCACGGGACAGCTCAATCATCGACAGCACAGCTCTCGGGTCATCGCTGGCCAGGACCACCCCGGCGGATTCCATGGCCACGTCCGTGCCGGCACCAATGGCGATGCCGACCTCGGCCCGGGCCAGGGCCGGGGCGTCGTTGACGCCGTCACCGACCATCGCCACGCTTAACCCACGCGCCTGCAGGTCGGTGACCTTGGTGTCCTTGTCCTGGGGCAGGACTTCGGCGAAGACCTCATCGATACCCAGGTCCCTACCCACGGCCTCGGCCACCTGGGTGGCGTCGCCGGTGATCATCGCGACCTTCACGCCACGGTCCTGCAGCGCTCGGACCGCGGCCCGGGATTCGGGGCGCACCTTATCTTCCACGGCCAGGGCGCCGATGATCTGACCGTCGCGGACGACGTGGAGGATTCCGGCGCCGCGCTGGGTCCACGTCCCAATCTGCTCATCGAGCATGCCGGGAGTCGTCAGATCGAGCTCCCGGAGCATGTTGGGCCCGCCGACGAGGATCTCCGAGCCATCGACGGTGGCCTTAACACCGCGGCCGGTGGCGGCACGGAAATCGGTGCCGCGCAGTTCGAGCTGGGAGGCCTCAGGGTGGTCGGCAGCGGCGGTGACAATCGCGCGGGCCACCGGGTGTTCGCTATCGGTTTCGGCGGCGGCGGCCAGGGCCAGGAGGTGGCCCTCGGAGACATCGGCGATAGGGGCCACGCCGGTCACGGCATGCGCGCCTTCGGTCAGGGTGCCGGTTTTGTCGAAGAGCACCACGTCGATGGTGCGCATGCGTTCCAAAGCCATCCGGTCCTTGATCAGGACTCCGGATTTCGCGGCCCGTTCAGTGGAGATCGCGATGACCAGCGGGATCGCCAGGCCCAGGGCGTGTGGGCAGGCGATGATCAGCACGGTCACGGTACGGATGACCGCCTGGTCGGGGCTGCCGATCAGGGTCCAGACGATGGCGGTGATGACACCGGCGGCCAGGGCGAACCAGAACAGGAGGGCGGCGGCCCGATCGGCCAGCGCCTGGGCACGCGAGGAGGAGTCCTGAGCATCAGCGACCATGCGCTGGATACCGGCCAGGGCGGTGTCATCGCCGGTTTTTTCCACCCGGATGCGCACGGTGTTGTCGGTGGCCACGGTGCCTGCGACCACGCTTTCACCGGTCTCGCGGAAGACGGGCTGGGATTCGCCGGTGATCATGGCTTCATCGAACTCTGCGGAGCCGTCGGCAATGGTGCCATCGGCGGGTACCCGGGCACCGGCCCGGACCAGGACGATGTCGTCGACGGTCAGCTCAGCGATCGGGACGGTGCGGGTAGTATCGCCCTCCACTTTTTCGGCCTCATCGGGCAGGAGCTCGGCCAGGGCGTCTAGGGCAGACGACGCTGAGCCTAAGGCGCGCATCTCCATCCAGTGACCCAGCAGCATGATCACCACCAGCAGGGCCAGCTCCCACCAGAAGTCCAGGTCGAACCCGCCGATGCCTAGGGAGGTGACCCAGGAGGCGACGAAGGCCACGGTAATCGCCATGGCGATCAGTAGCATCATGCCGGGCTGGCGGGAACGTAGTTCGGTCCAACCGCCCTTGATAAACGGGGTGCCGCCGTAGACGAAGATGACGGTGCCCAGGATCGGGGCGATCCACGAGACTCCCGGGAATTGCGGGATGGTGTAGCCGATGAGGTCGGCGAACATGGGGCTGAAAAAGACGACCGGTACCGCCAGGATCAGGCTGAGCCAGAACCGGTTTTTAAACATGTCGGCGCTGTGCCCTGCGTGCTTGTCGTGGTTGTGCCCACCATGCCCACCATGCCCACCATGCCCACCATGATCATCATGATCATCATGGTCGTGGTGGTCTTCTTGTCCCGGTGGATCGTGTTCCTCGATCGCCGAGTGCGGGTGCTCGTGTGGCATGGCTTGGCCTTGGGTGTCAGCATCTGGGTGGTCGTCGTGACCATGGTGACCATGGTGGCCGTGGTCGTCGGGGTGATGGTGATGGTGCGCGTTGCTCATGACACTCCTTTCGCTTAATTTCGTGTAGAGATGAGGTGAAGGGGTGGATCAGTCAGGAGGACAGGACGGCGTAACCGGCGTCGTCGATGGCCTGGCGCACGGTCTCCGGGGAGGCGGCGCCGGTGACGGTGACCGTGGAGACACCACCGGACTGCAGGTCGATGTGGACGTCGTTGACCTGGGGCACCGCATGCACCGCCTCAGTGACGTGGCGTGCGCAGTGCCCGCAGGTCATCCCTGCCACCTGGTAGACCGCGGAGGGGCTAGGTGTTTCGTCGTTTTCCTCGCGTGCGTCGACGGGCGCGGTCGAGGTAGTCGCGGAGGGCGTAGCGGGCGCGCAACACCCACAGCCGGTGGAGACCAGCGGCAGCAAGGGGGGAGTCGGGGTGGTCATCGGAACACTCCTTCGGGTCAGTGGAATCAGGTGGTGTCTCACCCGCCATCATATACCCCCACAGGGTATTGGCGGGAGGGTGGTGGGGATCTTCATCGTGAAAAGGACTGTGGGTCGTCATGACGTGCTCCTTGGCGACAGGGGAAGTCGGATGGTGAAGGCGGACCCGTCACCGGGGCCAGGCGAGGTGGCGGTCAGGGTTCCGCCGTGGGCTTCAATCAATGCCCGGGAAATGGTCAGGCCGATGCCAGAACCTCCGTGGTCCCGGTTGCGGGCGCTATCGCCACGGTAGAAGCGTTCGAAGATGTGGCCCAGCTGCTCAGGTGTCATGCCTTCACCGGTATCGGCGACTTCGATGAGGATCGTGCCCGCACCCTGCTGGGTGGCGCTGATGGTGACGTGCCCACCGGCGGGGGTGTGGCGCAGGGCGTTGGCGAGCAGATTGCTCATGACCTGCCCGAAGCGTTGCCGGTCCACGGTCACGGTGGCCGCCGGCGAGACGTCGGTGGCCTGCAGGCCCACACCTTTTACCTGGTAGGACTCCTGGGCGGTGGTGGCGGCGGTGTGGATCAGCTCGCCGAGGGGTTCGGTGACCAGGTCGATGTCGATCCGGTGTTCCTGGGCCCGGGAGACCTCGTCGATATCCTCGATCAGTCGGGTCAATCGCCCCAGCTGCTCAGCCAGAATCGCATGGGTGGTGATATTCCACTCCACGACCCCGTCCTGGAGCCCGTCGAGATAGACCACCAGCACCGAGAGTGGGGTGCTCATCTCGTGGGCCAGATCCGAGAGCATCTGTCGGCGGACCTGTTCGGTGTGTTCCAGGCGGGTGGCCATAGTGTTGAAGGCGCGTGCCAGGGTGGTGACCTCCGGCCCGGTTTCACCGGCCGGGACTCTGAGGTGGTAGTTGCCCTCCGCCATGCTCGTGGCCGCCCGGGTCAGATCCTGCAGGGGAGTGCGCAGTCGGCGCGACAGCCACAGGCTGGCGAGCACGGCACAGAGCAGGGCGGTCGGTAGTGCGACGGCCAGGGTGATGAGGTTGGCCTCCCGGTAGGCCTGTTCGGCGTGGAACTGCTCGAGGGAGGGGTCCTCCAGTCCTGCCATCAGTAGGTGGTCGTGAAATAGTGATGGCCCCACCAGCGAGGCCACGGCGGCCGCCACGGCCAGGCTGATCGCGACGACCAGGACCTGGGCGCCTAAGAATCGGAAGGTCAGACCGGGTCCGTGGTTCATGCCTGCCCCATCCGGTAGCCAACCCCGCGGACGGTGTCGATAAACCTGTGGTCATCAGCGTCGGTACCGAGTTTGCGGCGCAGGTTGCCGATGTGGACATCGACGATGCGTTCATCGCCGACCCAGGTGGTGTCCCAGACCTCGGTGACCAGGTCGTGGCGGGAAAGTACCTGGCCGGGGCGGATCGCCAACGCCATCAACAAATCAAACTCCGTACGCGTTAAGGCCACCGCGGTGTCGCGGACACGTACGTCATGGGAGACCTGGTCGATGACGAGGTCACCGAGGATCAGCGGCCTGGTCACCGGTGTGGCGGTGGCCCCGGTGCGGGGTCGGCGCAACACCGCATGGACCCGGGTGACCAGCTCCCGGATGCTAAACGGTTTGGTGATGTAGTCATCTGCCCCCGTGGTCAGGCCGGTGATTTTGTCCTCCTCCGCCCCTCGGGCGGTGAGCATGAGGATGTAGCAGTCGGAGAAGGTACGAATCCGCCGGCAGACCTCAAGGCCGTCTATTTCCGGCAGTCCGAGATCCAAGACCACGACATCAGGGTCGAGTCGTCGGGCATCATCGACTGCCTGGATTCCGGAATGAGCTTCGGTGGTGTGGAAACCGGCCCGGGTGAGATAGGTGGCTACCATCTGTGCCAGGGGTTTCTCATCGTCGACGACCAAGACCCGGCCAGCGGGGCGATCCTGAGGTGGTGTTCGGGTGGACATAGACACCAGTATCCCCCCAGTCGATGGGTACAGAGGTGGTCCTGACCCCTCCTGGAGGGCAATCTTCATCAAATCTTCAACAATCACCGGGGAATCCGGACGCTCACCCCACAGCCCTACGGGGGCTGGGCACCCAGCAAGCACACGGTGTCAGGGTGGCTGCCAGCAGAAACGTCGCCGGGGTGGGATCGGAACACGGAACTGATCGACGACCCTTTCCCCGCGGGGTGCTCCTATCGCGGTGACCGGGGCCACTGACGGGACGTGTCTCGTGGCCTTCCTAGCACTGTGAGCACCTCTTTTCCATTTCGAGGAGCGGTGGTCAGGGTGCTAGAAGTAGGTCTATGACACTGACCCCCAACCACCTGCCAGCGCAAGGAGACTGACGTGAAACGAGCAGCGATCCTTGCTACCGCCACCACGGCCGTCCTCGTTCTGACCGGTTGTTCGACGACCGACTCCGCCACCGGGGACAGATCGCAGGAAGACTTCTTAAGCACCTATGGCCTGGCTGGCATGGACGCGGTGGAGATCATCGATCATCTCGATCAGCAGCCGGTCGCGCAGCGGCCGACGGACCTGATCGCCTCGGTGGGCATCGATGAGCTGGTGCTGACCGACCAGAATCAGGAGATCACACTCGACCTCCCGGCGAATCTGACATACGTGTCCGTGGCACCGTATGTCACCCAGACCCATGACTGCTTCTATCACAGCCTGACCACCTGCCGGGGCGAGCTGGACAGTGAGCCCGTCGAGGTCACGTTCACCGATGAAACCACCGGGGAAACCCTGGTCGATGAGCAGACCACCACCTTCGACAACGGGTTCATCGGGTTCTGGGTCCCGCGGGATACCACCGGCACGATCGAGGCCACCCACGAGGGACGAACTGGAACCACGGAGTTTTCCACCGCTGACGACGGTGCCACCTGCGTCACCGATCTACGCCTGACGTAGCCGCCCTCGATTTCCCTTTTCCAGAAAGGACCTTCTCCCGTGTCACAAGGTTTCTCCCGCCGACAGCTCCTCCTCGGTGGCCTCATGCTCGCCGGAAGTGGGGCCCTGGCCGCCTGCGGTAACGGCACCAACTCCCCCGCAGCGGTGTCTTCGTCCTCCGCACCTCGCCCGTACCCCACCCCCACCAATCTGGCCGAACCAACGGTGCGCAAGACGCTGACCGCTCGCCCGATGTCGATCGATATCGGCGGCATTGAGGCCAACACCTGGGGATACATCGCCGACTCCGGCGAACCTGCCATCGAAGCCACCGCCGGCGACGTGCTCCAGATCGATATCACCAATGAACTTCCCGAGGACACCTCCATCCACTGGCACGGGATCGCACTGCACAATGCCGCCGATGGGGTGCCCGGCATGACGCAGCCACCCATTGCCCCCGGGGACTCGTACTCCTATGTTTTCGAGGTCCCCCACGGTGGTACCTACTTCTACCATTCTCACAGCGGTCTTCAATTAGACCGTGGCCTCCATGCGCCCCTGATCATCCGTGACCCGGAAGACGCCGATGACCAGGACGTCGAGTGGACCATCGTGCTCGACGACTGGATCGACGGCATCACCGGCACCCCTGACGATCAGCTCGCCACGCTGACCGGGATGGATATGGGTGGGATGGACATGGAGGGCCACGGTGAGATGGATATGGGCGGGATGGATATGGGTGGGATGGCGCATGGCACCCCGGATCCCGCTCTCGGCGGCGATGCCGGCGACGTGATGTACCCGTACTACCTGATCAACGGACGCATCCCCCGTGCTCACCAGACCTTCCATGCCCGTCCGGGAAACAAGGCCCGACTACGGTTCATCAACGCTGGTGGCGACACCATCTTCAAGGTCGCCCTCGGTGGCCACCGCATGACCGTCACCCACACCGACGGCTTCCCGGTCCAGCCCAAAGAGACAGAGTCGATCTACATCTCCATGGGTGAGCGTGTCGATGTCGAAGTCACCCTTGGCGATGGTGTCTTCCCGCTCACGGCGTTGGCTGCCGGTAAGGACGACCGAGCTTTCGCCGTCATTCGCACCAGCGGGGGCCAGGCCCCCCGGCCCGACGTCGACTTCCCCGAGTTGTCCTCCACCGGCCTGTTCCTCTCCTCGCTCAAACCGGCCGAACGCGCTCTCCTGCCGGCAGGGAACCCGGATCGGGAAACCAGCATCGATCTGGGTGGGCAGATGATGCCCTATGAATGGAACATCCTCGCCGACGGTAAGAATGTCCCGCCCACCGTGCAGGAGGGCCAACGCCTGCGGATGATCATGCGCAACCGGACCATGATGCCCCACCCGATGCACGTCCACGGCCACACCTGGGCCCTGCAGGGAAGCGGAGGACTGCGCAAGGACACCGTCCTCATGCTCCCACATGAAACCGTGGTCGCCGACCTGATCGCCGACAACCCCGGCGAGTGGGCGTTTCACTGCCACAACGCCTACCACCAGGAAACCGGAATGATGACGTCCCTGCGCTATGAGTAACCCCCTGACACGCGCAGCGGCTCGTCGCGGTCGAGACCACCCCAACCGCATACCTATCGACGGGTAGCACCCGCCCCGGTGATCTGGCCGCCCGGGATATCCAGATCGTCTGCCTCTCCTCACGCCTTCCCGGACTAAGGAGTTTTCCCATGTCGAGCGCTCTCCGCAGCACCGCTACCGCGGTGACCGCGGTGCTCACCGCCCTCACACTGACGGCCTGCACCACAGGTGACAACGCCGGC
>Ga0209487_1002717_pt1 | contig 14258 bp, 15 predicted proteins | sample Poulit2012_FD_187524 | JGI IMG/M metagenome (GOLD analysis project Ga0209487, IMG submission 187524) | Agricultural soil microbial communities from Georgia to study Nitrogen management - Poultry litter 2012 (SPAdes) (version 2) | ecosystem: Environmental > Terrestrial > Soil > Agricultural land... | reverse complement strand
GTGACCTCGCCGGGGAAGGGGTGGACCTGGTCTTCGCACCCACTGCGGCACAGATGTATCCCGACGGCGAACCTCAGGTCTGGGTGCGGGCCGGCACCATGGGCAGCGTGCTGGAGGGCGCCGAGCGCCCCGGTCACTTCGACGGCATGCTCACCGTGGTCAGCAAGCTGCTGCACCTGACCTCCCCGGACGTGGCGGTGTTCGGGCAGAAGGACGCCCAGCAGCTCGCCCTGGTCCGGCGGATGGTGGCCGATACCAACCTGCCGGTGCGCATCGACGCCGTCCCGATCGTGCGCGAGGGCGACGGTCTGGCCCTGTCCAGCCGGAACGTGTACCTCGACGACACCGAACGGGAAGCGGCACTGGTGCTCTCCCGCACAGTGGCCGCCGCAGAGTCCGCCGGCGCCCAGGGCCTGCCCGCCGAGCAGGTGCGGGCCGCCGCCCAGGCGGTGATGGCCGAGGCCGACCCGAGCGTCGCGGCCGCCCCCCAGCCTGGCGAGCGCGGGAACATCGAGGCGTCCGGGGATGTTGCACCAGGGTCCGACGAGGTGAGTTTGGTCACCTGTGACTACCTCGAGCTCGTCGATGAGGGCACCATGGAACCAGTACCAGCACAGCAGAGCAGTGGCACGGCCTTGCTCGTGACCGCCGCCCACGTGGGCCAGACCCGGCTGCTGGACAATGCGATCGTGCGCTGGCCAGAGGCCAGCGAGGCAGTGGGAGCACACTTATGACCAGCTTGATGCGTCCGATGATGGTGGGCAAGATCCATCGCGCCACGGTGACTCAGGCCGACCTGCACTACGTCGGCTCGATCACCATCGACGCCGACCTGCTCACTGCCGCAGACCTCCTCGAGGGCCAGCAGGTGGACGTCGTGGACATCACCAACGGCTCCCGCCTGACCACCTACGCCATCGCGGGACCGGCAGGTTCAGGTGAAGTGTGCATCAACGGCGCGGCCGCCCACCTGGTGCACCCGGGCGACCTGGTGATCATCATCGCCTACGGTCTGCTGTCCGACGCCGAGGCCCGCAGCTATGACCCGCACGTGGTGCACGTGGACGCCGAGAACCGGATCCGTGAGCTCGGTAACGACCCCGGCGCGGTACCGGCCGGCAGCGGGCTGGCCACCGCAGCGGTCGGCTGGCACAGCGCCTGACGCCGCCCACGCCGCGGTGATCGTACGATTGAGGGGTGACCGAGACCGCCCAGAGCACGCAATCGACCACCCCGACCGAGGCTGACACCGACCACCCTGACGGTGTCGACGTCCCCGAACAGGTCCGGGTGCGCCAGGCCAAGCGAGCCCGGATGCTGGCCGCTGGCACCGATCCCTACCCGGTGGGTGTACCGGTCACCGACACCATCGCCAAGGTGCGCAGCAGGTACGCCGACACACTGGAACCCGGCCAGGAGACCCAGGACGCGGTCGGCGTCTCCGGGCGGGTGGTACACCTGCGCAACACCGGCAAGCTCTGCTTCGCCACAGTGCAGGACGGTAGCGGGCAGACTCTGCAGTACATGCTCTCCCAGGGCGAGGTCGGCAAAGAGGAGCTGGACCGGTTCAAGTCCGACGTAGACCTGGGAGACCACCTGTTCGTCCACGGCCGGGTGATCGCCTCCCGGCGCGGAGAGCTGTCCATCTTCGCCGACTCCTGGGCACTGGCCGCGAAGTCGCTGCGACCGCTGCCGGCGCTGCACAAGGAGTCCTCGGAGGAGAACCGGGTCCGGCGCCGGCACGTGGACCTGATCACCCGGCAGGACGCCCGGGACATGGTGCGGCTGCGGGCCGCCGTGGTCCGCTCCCTGCGGGAGACGTTCCACTCGCGGGACTTCCTGGAGCTGGAGACCCCGATGCTGCAGACGATGCACGGCGGCGCGGCCGCACGTCCGTTCAGCACGCATATGAATGCTTTCGACCTCGAGCTGTACCTGCGGATCGCACCTGAGCTGTTTCTCAAGCGTGCAGTAGTCGGCGGGATCGAGCGTGTCTTCGAGATCAACCGGAACTTCCGCAACGAAGGTGCCGATTCGACCCATTCTCCGGAATTCGCGATGCTAGAAGCGTATGAGGCCTATGGCGATTATCACACCATGGCGGCACTCACTCGGGACCTGGTGATCACCGCTGCTCAGGATGCACTCGGCACCACCGTGGTCACCCTTGGCGACGGGACCTCCTATGACCTCGGTGGCGAATGGGATGACATTCAGCTCTATCCCTCACTGTCGGCCGCCTGCGGTGAGGAGATCACGCCAGAGACCGCCTTTGACCGACTTCTTGCCGTGGCCGAGCGGGCAGGACTGTCGATCGATCCTAAGACCGCGATCCACGGAAAAGTGGTTGAAGAGCTGTGGGAGCATTTCGTCGGCGACCATCTGTATGCCCCCACCTTTGTCCGCGACTTCCCGATCGACACCTCCCCGTTGACCCGAGCGCACCGGTCCATTCCGGGTGTGGCAGAGAAATGGGACCTGTACGTGCGCGGCTTCGAGCTGGCCACGGCCTACTCCGAGCTGGTGGACCCGGTGGTGCAGCGGGAGCGCTTCGAGGCGCAGGCGCGGCTGGCGGCGCGCGGGGACGAGGAAGCCATGGGGGTCGATGAAGAGTTCCTGCAGGCGATGGAATACGGGATGCCGCCATCGGGTGGACTGGGAATGGGGATCGACCGATTGTTGATGGCCATGACCGGGTTTGGTATCCGGGAGACGATTCCGTTCCCGCTCGTGAAACCGTTGGAGCACTGATGGCCAGCTTCACTGACATCGTCGTAGCACTGGCGCCGCCATTGGGCATGGCGACACTGTTCATCATCGCAATTCGTGCCATGATCACCGCTGACCGTCGGGAACGGCGTGCACAAGCTAGAGCCGAAGCGCAGCTGCACGAGAGTGCAAGTCCTGCTGAAGATTCTGACTGAATGTCGCACAAGTTTTGACACGGTTACTATTACCGTGCCAATGTTGATTCTCGACGTGGTAATCGCCACGACGAGACAGCGACGAAGGAATGTGCGATGGCCCAGAAGGTTCGCGTCCTGCTCATCGACGATGTCGATGGAACTGACGCCGAAGAGACGGTGACGTTTGCGCTGGACGGCGTCACCTACGAGATCGATCTGAATGCGAAGAATGCTGGCAAGCTCCGGGATGCATTCGCGCCATGGGTCGGCTCTGCCCGACGTAGTGGTGGTCGGAAGATCGCCGGGCGCCGGGGCTCCGCGCGCAGCGGGCCCTCCGAGTCGCAGAAGATCCGCGAGTGGGCCAAGCAGAACGGCTACAAGGTCAGCGACCGTGGCCGGGTCTCTGCCGAGATCCGTGAGGCCTACGCCAAGGCGCACTGAGTCTCGAGGCCTGCAGCACCGTGCAGGACACCCGGTGCACGTCATCGGGATCCCAGGTCATGGCACTCCATCGTAGGGTGGGGTGCCATGACCATGGTGAGGCAGTTCTGGATCGGGACCAAGGCCCAGGACTCATCCAGCGGAATCTGGCGGTTCTACAAGGGCGCCGGCACCCCGTGGAGCGACGTCACAGCCGTGTTGATGGCCGTGGCGCCGATGCCCACGTTCCTGGCAGTGCACCCGCACGCCGAGCGGCTCTACGCCGTAGGAGAGGGCAGCAAGGGTGGTGTGGCGTCCTATGACGTGGGCACTGACTGCTCGCTGCACCGGACCGGCACGATCGCCAGCGGAGGGGTCGGTCCTTGTCACCTGCTCGTGCACCCGCAGGGGCAGTGGCTGTACGTAGCGAACTACGGCGACGGCACCCTCGGGGCGATCGAGCTGACCGAGGCCGGTGACGTGGGCGAGCACGTGCGTCGTTACACCCACAGCGGCTCCGGACCGGTGTCCGAGCGGCAGGACGGGTCGCACGCCCACTTCTGTGCACTGAGCCCCGGCGGGGACTGGCTGATCGTCACCGACCTGGGCACCGACCAGCTGCGCGCGTACCCGCTGGACGAGGGGATGCCCGAGGACGAGCCGGTGCTCACGGCTCTGCCGGCAGGCTTCGGGCCACGCCACCTGGCGATGACCGGCGACCACCTGTACGTCGCTGGTGAGCTCAGCGGTGAGATCGCGACCATCGACTGGGATGAGGGTGACGGCCAGGGCGAGGTGGTGCACACCGAGGCGGCCTCGACCGCCGACGGGCCGCACCAGCTCTCCCACATCGAGCGCTCCGGCGACCTGCTGTTCGTGGGGGTGCGCGGTGCGGACACGCTGGCGACTCTGGCGATATCGGGAGACGGGGCCAGCACCCGCCTGCTCGGCGAGGTGACCACTGCGGCCTGGCCGCGGCACCTGAGCGTGGCCGGCGAGTACGTCCTGGTGGCCGGGGAGAACGCCGACGAGGTGGCCGTGCACCCCGTCACCAACGGTCAGGCCGGCGAGGCGACCGACCGCATCGCCGTGCCCGGGCCGATGTGCGTGCTACCGATGTGACCTGGGTGTAGCGGGGCGCGGACCCAGCGCGATACGCGCTCCGCGAGGGCGATACCCGGGAGCACGACCCAGCGTGCCACGTATCGCATGAATCGATTCACCGCGATGGGGCGGGGACCGTGCCGGCATCGAGCAGTCCTCGGGATGCGGCACACTGGAACTATGACCTACACGCTGGTACTGCTCCGTCACGGCGAGAGCGAATGGAACGCGAAGAACCTGTTCACCGGCTGGGTGGACGTGCCGCTGTCGGAGAAGGGGGTGGCCGAGGCCGAGCGCGGCGGCCACCTGCTCACTGAGGCCGGTGTGCTGCCCGAGGTGGTGCACACCTCGCTGCTGCGCCGCGCGATCACCACCGCCAACCTCGCGCTGGACGCCGCCGACCGGCACTGGATCGACGTGAAGCGGTCCTGGCGGCTGAACGAACGGCACTACGGTGCACTGCAGGGCAAGGACAAGAAGCAGATCCGCGAGGAGTTCGGCGAGGAGCAGTTCATGACCTGGCGGCGCTCCTACGACGTGCCGCCGCCGGCGATCGAGCCGGGCAGCGAGTTCTCCCAGGACGCCGACCCGCGCTACGCCGGTGAGCCGATCCCGGCGACCGAGTGCCTCAAGGACGTGCTCGCCCGCGCGCTGCCGTACTGGGAGGGCGAGGTGGTGCCCGACCTGCGCGCCGGCAAGGTGGTGCTGGTGGCCGCGCACGGCAACTCGCTGCGCGCCATCATCAAGCACCTGGACGGTATCGATGACGACACCATCGCCGGGCTGAACGTGCCCACCGGCATCCCGCTGGTCTACGACCTGGACACCGACCTCAAGCCGACGTTGCCGGGTGGTCGTTATCTCGACCCGGAGGCCGCCAAGGACGCGATCGCGGCAGTAGCGAACCAGGGGCGCTGACCCGCGGGCGCCCGCCCACCTGCCGACACCACACCTCCCACCCACCCGCACCGTGCCTACCCACTCACCGGCGTGAATCGAATCAGGTGATACTCGGCACGCGAGGTCGTGCTCCCGGCTCACGCCTCGACGCAGGAGGTATCGAATCGGGTCGCCGAGCCGAGCGGTTCGAGCCGTCGACGGCGGAGCATCAGTCCACGGTGACGGTCTCCAGGTCTCCAGTCACCAGGTACGCGATCCGCTGCGCCACCGACACCGCATGGTCGCCGAAGCGCTCGTAGAAGCGGGCGAGCAGGGTGACATCGACGGTCTGCGGAACGCTCCCGGCCCAGTCGTCGGCCAGGGTGGTGGAGAAGGTGCGCTGGTGCAGGGTGTCCAGCACGTCGTCGTCGGCCTCCACCTGGGCGGCCAGGGTGACGTCGTGACTGTCCAGCAGGCGAACGACGTTGCCGGCCACCGTGTTGGCGGCCTCGGCGAGCTCAGTGAACACCGGCACCGCCTGCTCGGGCAGCACCTGGTCCGGGTAGCGAAGACGGGTGACCTGGGCGATGTGCCGGGCCAGATCACCCATCCGCTCGATGGAGGCGCTGATCCGCAGGCCGGAGACGATCACGCGCAGATCGGTGGCAACCGGCTGCTGCCGGGCCAGCAGCGTGATGCACCGCTCGTCCAGGTCGCGCTCGATGGCGTCGATAGCGTCGTCGGCGGCGATCACCTGCTCCGCCAGGTGCAGGTCAGCAGTGGCCAAGGCGATCGATGCGTCCTGTACCCCGGTCTGCACCTGTCTGGCCATCTGCAGCAGTCCCTCGCCGACCTGGCTGAGCTCCTGCTCGAAGATCGCTCGCACTCTCATCCGTCCTCTCCTCGGGCACCGGTGGGTGCCAGCTGCTCGTCGAGCCTCTCATGGCTAGGTGAACGCTGACAGACCGGCAGATGAACATCGGGCGTCACCGCCCGGCGCCGCCCGGGGCGGCGCTGGAGCCGGCACTAGTCTGACCGGTGTGGAGCACATGTCGCTGGTCGTCGGGATCGGTGTGCTGGGCCTGTTCGTGGGCGCCAGTGCTGCTCTGGCGTTCCGCTTTTCCGAGGCGGCGCAACGCAGCGAGAAACCTGCTGAGCCACCGGCGAGCGCGGTCTCGGACGAGGTGGCGGCACTGCTGTCGGCGTTCCGGGCCACCTCGGTGCTGCTCGGTCCGGACGATGAGGTGCTGCGCGCCACCCCGGACGCCTACAGCGCCGGGCTGGTGCGCGCGGGCCAGCTCACCCACCCCGCACTGTCCCAGCTGGTAGCCCGGGCCCGGCGCACCGGGACCGGGGCGGAGGAGCAGATGCTGGTGCCCCGCTCCAGCGTTCCTGGGTCGGACCGGCTCGCGTTCGACCTGCGGGTCGCGCCGATGAGCGGTGGTCGGGTGCTCGTGCTCGCCGAGGACCGCACCGCCGAGCGCCGGGTGGAGGAGGTGCGGCGAGACTTCGTCGCCAACGTCTCGCACGAGCTGAAGACCCCGGTGGGCGCGATCGCCCTGCTCGCTGAGACCGCAGCGGACGCCGCCGACGACCCGGAAGCGGTCCGGCACTTTGCCACCAGCATGCAGCGTGAGACCTCCCGGCTGTCTGCGCTCGTGCAGGAGATCATCGAGCTGTCCCGGTTGCAGGCGCCGGAGAGCGAGGTGGACTTCGTGGACGTGGCCCTCGACGAGGTGATCGAGGAGGCCCTGGACCGGGTACGCGTGGAGGCGGACGCACGCCAGGTGAGCATCGCCGTCGGCGGCCGTACGGACCTGCACGTGCTCGGTGACCATGCGCTGCTGGTCACGGCACTGCGTAACCTGCTGGACAACGCGTTGCGGTACTCCCCAGAAGGAACGCAGGTGAGTATCGGGGTGCGCACCACTGCCGAGATCGCCGAGATCGCCGTGGTGGACCAGGGTGTGGGTCTGACCCCGGAGCAGCAGGAGCGCGTGTTTGAACGCTTCTACCGGGTCGACGCGGCCCGCTCCAGGGCGACCGGCGGCACCGGGCTCGGCCTGAGCATCGTGAAGCACGTGGCCGCCAACCACGGTGGTGAGGTGCGGCTGTGGTCCGCCCCGGGCCGTGGCTCCACGTTCACCCTGCGCATCCCGGTGGCCGACGTCGCCGCCGCCCCGGTGCTGGCCGAGGAACGACCCGCGCCCGGCGGCGCCAAGCCCCAAGCACGGACCGACGCAGAAGGAGAGGACCAGTGACCCGCATCCTGCTCGTGGAGGACGAGGAGTCCTACTCCGACCCGCTGACCTATCAGCTCACCCGGGAGGGGTTCGAGGTCCGGGCGGTCGCCGATGGTGCCGAGGCGTTGGTGGAGTTCGCCCGCAACGAGCCGGACCTGGTGCTGCTGGACCTGATGCTGCCCGGGATGTCCGGGGTGGAGGTGTGCCGTGAGCTGCGCCGCACCTCGTCGGTGCCGGTGATCATGCTCACCGCCAAGGACAGCGAGATCGACAAGGTCGTCGGCCTGGAGCTCGGTGCCGATGACTACGTCACCAAGCCGTACTCGTTCCGGGAGCTGCTCGCGAGGATCCGGGCGGTGCTGCGCCGGCGGGTGGACCCGGTGGCCGACGAGAGCGCAGTGGTCACCGTCGGGCGGATCCGGATGGACGTGGACCGGCACGAGGTGCAGGTTGATGATGTGGACGTGGCGCTGCCGCTGCGAGAGTTCGAGCTGCTGGAGATGTTCCTGCGCAACCCCGACCGGGTGCTCACCCGGGGCCAGCTGATCGACCGGATCTGGGGTGCCGACTACGTCGGGGACACCAAGACCCTGGACGTACACGTGAAACGGCTGCGCGCCAAGATCGAGGAGGATCCGGTGCACCCGGCGGTGCTGGTGACCGTGCGAGGGCTCGGCTACAAGCTCATCTCCCCGGACTGACCGAGCAGTCTGGGGTGCCCAGGGGCGCCGTGGCCAGCGAGCCACGGCGCTGCCGCGCCGGCCGCTACTCCGCCGGTGTCGTGGGGACCTCGTCCTGGTAGTACGACACGGTGCCATCCAGCACCGGTACGTCGAGGGTCACCGAGCCGGACTGTGAGGTGGAGATCTGCACCTGGACCGTCGCTCCCGGTGGCGCTGGGACAGTCGACAGCGTCACCTCGTGGTGCTCCGGGCCGAGCAGCAGGGTCTGGCCGGCGGGCACGTCCAGCTGCTGACCGCCGCTGACGCCTTCGATCGCGAGGGAGACGTCGGCATCGGAGGTGCTCTCGTTGACCAGGCCGCCGAGCACAGTGCCCTCGGCGCCTTCTGCAGGGCTGAGGATCAGCAGGTTCTCGATCCTTAGCTGGGTTCCCAGGTCGGCGCGGACACCGTCGCTGGGCGCGTAGGCGTCCATCGTGGTGATCGGGCTGCAGGCGCCGACCCCCAGGGCCGTCACGCCGGTGAGCAACAGTGCGGCCGCGAGACGGCGAGAACTGCGAGCCACAGGGCTCTCCTTTCGCTTTCAGACCTGAGCGGGCGGACTCCTCGCCTGCCGCCTCTACCTTAGTGCCTCTCATCGGGGCGACGTGCCGGTCCGTCTTCACGTCTCCTGCACATCGACCCTGTGCTCGCACGCGTCAGAGCGTCTAGTCCCTATCGGATGAGCGGCGCCGATGCAAGGGGACGCGGCGGTCTGGCCGGTCAGTGACCGTGGTAAAGTAGAGCGCGCGAAAGGGGAGTGCGAGCACATGACCTTCACAGTCGGCGAGACCGTCGTCTACCCGCACCACGGTGCAGCTCTCATCGAGGAGATCTCGAAAAGGATCATTCGGGGGGAGGAGAAGCTCTACCTCCGGCTCAAGGTGGCGCAGGGTGACCTGACCATCGAGGTCCCCGCCGAGAATGTTGACCTTGTCGGCGTGCGCGACGTGGTGGGCAAAGAAGGACTCGAGGAGGTGTTCGAGGTGCTGCGTGCGCCCTACACCGAAGAGCCGACCAACTGGTCCCGCCGGTACAAGGCGAACGTGGAGAAGATCGCCTCCGGGGACGTCATCAAGGTGGCCGAGGTCGTGCGCGATCTCTCCCGCCGGGACGCCGACCGCGGTCTGTCCGCCGGCGAGAAGCGGATGCTCGCCCGGGCCCGGCAGATCTTGGTCTCCGAGCTCGCGCTCGCCGAGAAGACCGAGGAGGAGCAGGCCGAGGCTCGCCTCGACGAGGTACTCGCGTCCTGAACCCAGCACACGACGGCCCGGCCACCACGACCGTGGCCACCGTGCTCACCGCTGTCGGCAGCGGTTCACGCCCGGGTGGGGATCCTTCCTGTCTGGGCGCGGACCTGCCGAAGGTGCTCGTTCCGCTGGCCGGTGTGCCGCTGGTCACCCATGCCGCCTCCGACCTGGCCCACTCCGGGCAGGTGCACGAGCTCGTCATGACCGCGCCGGTGGGGTGACCGACACGATTCAACGAGGTGGACGTCGCCCGCGCCGTGCGGTGCGCACTGTGCATCGGCAGCACCTGTGCGCGGTGCGGACCCCGCAGCCGTTCCGCGCTGAGCTGCTGCTGGCCGAGCTAGGGATGATGCCGCTTGCTGCGCCCAGCTAGCCCGCCTGCCGAGCACAGATGTTGAAGGAGGACCGATGACCCTGCCCCGTACCGGCATCGGGATGGACGTGCACGCCTTCGTCGCCGACGGCAGGACCGGGCTGGCCCTGGCCGGCCTGCACTTCCCGGACGAGCCCGCACTGACCGGCCACTCCGACGGGGACGTGGCCGCCCATGCCGCCGCCGACGCGCTGTTCAGCGCAGCGTCGTTGGGGGACCTGGGCTCCCAGTTCGGCACCAGCGACCCGGAGTGGGCGGGGGCGGCCGGCACTGCGCTGCTGTCCGAGGCCGCGGTCCGGGTACGTGCCGCGGGCTTCGAGATCGGCAACATCGCGATCCAGGTGATCGGCAACCGCCCCCATCTCAGCGCTCGCCGGGAGGAGGCGCAGCGACTGCTCAGCCAGGCGGCGGGCGCACACGTGACGGTGTCGGCCACCACCACCGACGCGCTCGGCTTCACCGGCCGCGGTGAGGGGCTCGCGGCGATCGCCACCGCACTGATCGTCCCACCGGACGATCTCAGCCTGCCGGTCTGAGCCGGCTGCCGGTCTGAGCGGGCTGCTGGCCTGAGCGGGCTGCTGGCCTGAGCGCTCACCCCCGCTGTGAGGGAGGGCTAGCACCACTGCACCTCGGGTGCAGGCCCCATGGTCGCGTGCGCCAGCAGCGACTTGGCTGGCCACATGACCTCAACGACAGCACCCGTCCACACGTTCGGTGGTTCGGGGCAGGTAGGGGGCTTCCTCGCCCTCACCTTCGCCATCAGCTGGCTCTCCTGGGCGACGGCGTTGCTCCTCGGCGGCAACATCGCCTCACCGGTCGTGTTCGTGCTCTATGCGCTCGGCGGTGCCGGGCCGACGCTGGCCGCACTGGTGCTGAGGCTGCTCGGGGTGCGCAGCCCGCGGATGGCTCGTGCTGGCTCAACCGTGCACTGGCTCCCGGTGGCGATCGGGTGCGCAGCGGTACCGGCCGTGCTGGCTGCGGTGCTCGCACCGGTGCTCGGCGCCCCGGCACTGACCGGTGCGGAGCCGAGCGTGGCGCTCGCGGAGGCCGGCGGCCCGCTGCTGTTCCTGATCACCGCGGTAGTGACGGGCCCGCTCTCGGAGGAGTTCGGCTGGCGCGGCTATCTGCAACCTCGGTTACGCACTCGTCTCACCCCGGTGGTCACCGCTGTGGTGCTCGGCGCCATCTGGGCGCTGTGGCACGCTCCGTTGTTCCTGCTGGTCGGCACCTGGCAGTCTTCTCTGGGTCTGGGGGCAGGCCTGGGGTTCTTGGTCACGATGGTGCCGATGTCTCTGACCTACTGGTTCGTCAGCGAGCGGCTCCGTGGTGGCGTACCGGGTGCCGTGGTGCTCCACCTGGTCGGCAACATGGCACTGACCCTGCTGCCGTTCACCGCTCTCCTCGGCGGCGTGGTCTACCTTGTCGCCACGGGCGGGATTGCCCTGGTCGTGCTGTTCCTGCCGGGCAGTGGTGCCCGCCGCGAGTCTCTGCGGGCACCGGGCAGTGCCGCTGGCAGCCGGTCGGAGCGGGTGCCTAGCTCTGACCGATAAGGGTGCGCAGCAGCTGTTTCAGCTCTTGCTGCTCGCCCTCATCGAGGCGGTCGAACATCGCCTGCTGGGTCTCGTGCCGGGCCTGCTCCACCTGGTCGGCCAGCTCTCGGCCGGCGTCCGTCACCCGTACCAGCACCGCCCGGCGGTCCTGCGGTGCCGGGCAGCGCTCCACCAGTCCTCGTTCTTCGAGAGTGTCCACCACCTCGGTGGCTGAGCGCGGGGCGATGCGCAGCCGTGCGGCCAGGTCGGAGACCCGGTCGCCGTCGCCGGCCTCTGCAGTGCGCAGCGCCATCGCCTGGTGCGGGGAGAGCCCCCACTGGGCCAGCGACTCGGCCCAACCGCGCCGCATCTGATGGGCAGCGTGCAGCAGCAGCTCGCTGACATCGGCATCCGGACCAGGGGGCTCGCGGTGCCGGCGTGGCCACGATCTCATGCACCCACTCTAGCGCCACACCCACATAATGAGGTAGCCTCACTACAGCGTTACCTCGGTACCGCATGGAAAACGCTTCGGTACCACCTCGAAAGGAGGTGCTCATGCGAGCGGATCCTTCCTCCCGCATCGACCCGCGCGACACCGCCCAGCTCGCCGCACACCCCGTCTCCGGCCGGCGGATCGCAGCATTGTTCCGTCCGCACACCGGCCAGATCGCCCTCGTCCTGGCGCTCATCGTCGGCTCCTCGTTGATCGGTCTGGCCACTCCGTTCCTGACCCAGCGCGCCATCGACGACGCCCTGGTCAACCAGGACGTGCCGCTGCTGCTCATCCTGGTCGCCGCGATGATCGCCGTCACCGTGATCACCAATGTGCTCGGCGTGCTGCAGACCTGGTTGTCCACCAACGTGGGCCAACGGGTGATGCACCGGCTGCGCACCAGCGTGTTCGCCCACCTGCAGCGCCAGCCGCTGGCGTTCTTCACCCGCACCCGCGGCGGTGAGGTGCAGTCCCGGCTGACCAACGACATCTCCTCGATGCAGTCGGTGGTGACCACCGCGGCCACCTCGGTGGCGTCCAACGTGACCACTGCCGTCGGGTCGATCGTCGCGATGGTGGCGCTGAGCTGGCAGCTGTCCCTGTTCTCCCTGCTCGTGCTGCCCCCGTGCCTCCTGCTCACTCGCAAGGTGGCCCGGATGCGGCGCGCGATCACCGCCGAGCGACAGCAGACGATGGCCGGCCTGCACTCCCAGATCGAGGAGTCCCTCTCGGTCAGCGGGGCGATGCTCGGCAAGACCCTCGGCGCCACCGGCTACCTCACCGAACGATTCACCGCCAGCTCGCTCAGGCTGCTCGGCCTGGAGGTCCGCTCCCAGCTCGCCGGCCGGTGGCTGATGGCCACGATGACCATCGCCGTCGGGATCATCCCGGCCTTGCTCTACCTGGCCGCCGGCCTGCCGATCGGCGGGCAGATCACCATCGGCACCCTGGTGGCGTTCGTCGCGCTGCAGTCCGGGCTGTTTCGCCCGCTGATGGGCGTGCTGAACGTCGGTGTGCAGGTGGTCAGCTCGATGGCGCTGTTCTCCCGCATCTTTGAGTTCCTCGACCTGCCCGTGCCGATCGACGACCCGGCCGACCCGGTGGCCATCGACCCGGCCGCCGGCCGCGGCCACCTGCGGCTCGAAGGTGTCAGCTACCGGTACCCCGGCGCCGAGCAGAACGCCGTGCACGACCTGAACCTGGACGTCCGGCCGGGTGAGCACGTGGCACTGGTGGGGGAGTCCGGCGCCGGGAAGAGCACTGTGGCCGCACTGCTCGCCCGCCTGCACGACGTGGACTCCGGCGCGATCCGCATCGACGGCATAGACCTGCGCGACCTGCGACTGACCGATGTGGCCGCGCTGGTCGGTGTGGTCTCCCAGGAGACGTACCTGCTGCACGACACCATCGCCGAGAACCTGCGCTACGCCCGTCCGGACGCCACTGACAGCCAGCTCGAGCAGGCCGCCCGGGACGCGCAGATCCACGACCTGATCGTCAGCCTCCCGGACGGGTACGGCACAGTGGTCGGCTCCCGGGGCTACCGGTTCTCCGGCGGCGAGAAGCAGCGGCTGGCGTTGGCACGCACGTTGCTGCGCGACCCCCGGGTGCTGGTGCTGGACGAGGCCACCAGCGCCCTGGACAACGAGACCGAGCGTGCGGTGCAGGCCGCCCTGGAGACGGTCAGTCGCGGCCGGACCACTGTGACCATCGCGCACCGGCTGTCCACGATCCGCGACGCCGACCTGATCGTGGTGCTCGAGGCCGGTCGGGTCGCCGAGCAGGGTACGCATGAGGAGCTCATCGCTCAGGGCGGACGGTACGCCACGCTAGCGAGCCGTGAGCCGGTGCCGGTGGCCGGGTAGCTGGGTGCCGCTCCGAGGAGCAGCTGCCGCCACCGATCAGAACAGCACGTTGCCGCGGGACTCCAGGTCCAGCAGGTACCGCTTGGTGGCCATCCCGCCGCCGTACCCGGTGAGCGACCCGTCCGCACCGATCACCCGGTGGCACGGCACGATGATCGAGATCGGGTTGCGGTTGTTCGCCAGCCCCACCGCCCGCGCAGCCCCCGGCTGACCAAGCCCGGCGGCGATCTGGCCATAGGTGCAGGTCTGGCCGTAGGGGATCTCCTGCAACGCCGCCCAGCAGGCCAGCTGGAACGGGGTGCCACGCGGTGCGAGCGGCACGTCGAACGTGGTCCGCTCACCCGCGAAGTACTCCTCCAGCTCCTGCACGACGGCGGAGAATGGCCGGGCATCGTCGGTCACGTCGGACTCGGGTCGGCTCGGGTGGGCGGGGTAGGACAACGCAGTCAGTGCCGCACCGTCGCCGAGGAGCAC
>Ga0209487_1002716_pt1 | contig 14262 bp, 12 predicted proteins | sample Poulit2012_FD_187524 | JGI IMG/M metagenome (GOLD analysis project Ga0209487, IMG submission 187524) | Agricultural soil microbial communities from Georgia to study Nitrogen management - Poultry litter 2012 (SPAdes) (version 2) | ecosystem: Environmental > Terrestrial > Soil > Agricultural land... | reverse complement strand
GCCTCGCGGCCCGGCCATTTTGATGGCGTGTGCACCGTGGTGGCCAAACTGTGGAATATCCTGCTGCCTCCACCTCCGGCGGTCTTTCGCAGCTACTTTGGTCAAAAAGACGCTCAACAATTAGCCATCGTGACTCGCATGGCCCAAGACCTGAATGTTGGCGTGCAGATCAGACCGGTCGAGCTGGTCCGGGCACCATCGGGGCTGGCACTGTCATCACGCAATGTGCGACTCGACGACCACGGCATGGAAAAAGCCCTGGGCCTATCACAGGCACTGCACTATCTTGCCGATCAGGCAACAGCCGGCGAATGTTTAGATATTTCGGCTGCCCGAGACATCATTCGAACCCAAGAAAACGTAGAATTAGACTATTTGGAAATAGTCGATCCGGCGACCCTCATGCCACTATCGGCCCAGCAACTTGCTGCCCCCTTGGAGCAAGCAGCCCTGGCGTTAGTCGCGGCACGGGTGCCGCCAGTTCGACTCATCGACAATATGTTGTTAGCGCCGTCAACCCCCAATGGACCCGGCACATCTTTGAAGGAGATACGTGACAACCACAGCCCCGAAATCTACTGAAGATCTGTATCGGCACGTGAACGGTGACTGGATGGCAAATAACACCATCCCGGCAGACCGCGGCACATATGGCGCCTTCATGGAATTGCACGACCAGTCCGAGATCGCCGTCCATAATATTCTCAAAGCAGCAGCCGACGACCTCACCGAGAAACAACGGAACCACGCGTTTACCGCCAAACACTCGGATGCAGGCGCGAAAGAACGCATCGGCGCCCTGTACACGGCCATGATGGACGAAAAAACCATTGACGCGCTGGGAGCCACCCCGCTGTGGGAAACCCTGGATAAAATTTCCAACGTCGACGACGCCACCGACTTTTTGAAACTCACTGGCAAACTGCAGCGCAAAGGGATCGTCGGCGGACCCATCGGTACCGGAGCCATGCCGGATGCCGGGAACCCGGACCGGGTCTTACTGCACATGATCCAAAGCGGACTGGGCCTGCCGGATGAATCGTATTATCGGGAAGAAAAATTCGCCGATATCGTCGGGGCCTACCGCACCTATATTGAAACCCTGTTTTTGCTGTCGGGGATTGCACCAACCGAAAAGCGTGCACAGAAAATGGCAAAACGGGTGATTGATCTCGAAACGAAGATCGCCGAAAAACACTGGGACATCGTTTCGGTGCGCGACGCAGTGAAACGCTACAACCTATTCACCCGCGACCAGTTGCTGGAAGCATTCCCCTCCGGCATCCACTGGTTGAAGGGCCTAAAAATGGCGCCCGGTCAAAAACACGACAACCGGTCAGAAGAAATCGTCGTCTGGCAGCCAGACTTTTTGACCGGCTTGGAAGAACTGTTGGAATCCGAACCAACCAAATCCTGGCGCACCTGGCTGAAACTGCACCTGCTATCCTCGCACGCACCATATTTGTCGAATGATTTCGTACAAGCAGATTTTGAATTCTCCAAAGTCCTCAGCGGTACTGAAGAACTGCGCCCCCGCTGGAAACGCGCCGTCAGCTTGGTGAACTCGACTCTGGGTGAAGACGTTGGCCGACACTATGTTGCCCAGCATTACACCGAAGCGCACCGCGAAGATATGGATCAGCTGGTCGACGCCCTGCAAAAAGCCTACCGCGAGTCTATTTCTGAACTGCCCTGGATGAGCCAGGAAACCCGCGAACGTGCCCTCGAGAAACTTGAGAAATTCAATCCCATGGTCGGCTACCCGGTCAAATGGCACGACTATTCGGATATTAAAGTCAGCGCGGTCGACCTGATCGGCACCCTGGACCGTATTTCGGAACATGATTTTGAAGAAAACCTATCCAAGATCGAAACCGGCCCAGACCCAGAAGAGTGGCATATGAGCCCGCAGACGGTCAACGCCTACTACTCGCCGTTAGAAAATGCGATCGTCTTCCCGGCTGCCATCCTGCAACCGCCCTTCTTCTCACCGGAAGCCACCCCGGCACAGAACTTTGGTGGCATTGGTGCGGTGATCGGCCACGAGATCGGTCACGGTTTCGATGATCAAGGATCACAGTATGACGGCGACGGTGCACTCAACAACTGGTGGACCGATGAAGACCGGGCCGCCTTTACCGAACGCACCCAATCGTTGGTCGACCAGTACAAGGTACTGGCACCCTCGGAAGCGCCAGAGCACAACGTCAACGGTGAACTCACCCTGGGCGAGAATATCGGCGACCTTGGCGGCCTGGGGATCAGCTATAAAGCACTGTATCTCTACCTGGAACACAACCCTGCAGCGGTCACAGCCCAAGGCCTAGATCCCAACGATGCGGCGGACCGTAAAGCCATTGATCGGCAGTTCTTTGAATCGTGGGCCGCTGTGTGGCGCCAACTGATCCGTCCAGAAGCAGCCATCACCCGTGTCTCAACTGACCCGCACTCACCAAATGAGTTCCGTGCCAACCAGGTCGTCAAAAACTTGGACGCGTTCCACGAAGCGTACGGCACCAAACCCGGTGATGACATGTGGTTAGAACCAGCACAGCGGGTCACCATCTGGTAACGCTCACATAGCATTCGCTGCTGTCATATCCGTTGGGGTCGGTTCTTTATGAACCGACCCCAACGACGTTAAGCCAGGCTGTCTACCGATTCGGAGCATTGCAAAACATCTGATCGATTTTACTCCGGATGGAAGACTTCCGGAACCACCGCGGCTGACCTATACTCACTGGGCATGGAGCTGGATCATGGGGGCTAGCGATGCGTCATAAAATATTTGCTTCAACAGCTGTATCGATCGTCTTGGGACTCACCGCCTGCGGGGAATCTGGTCCCAAAGTAGGGGAGCCTCCTGAACCTGCACCAACTTCGTCTGGGGCAGCTGATGCATCACCAGTAGAAGAGCTGCCCGAAGAGACACTTGAGCCGGAAGATGAATCCGCGGAAGTCATGGTCTCCATCAATGAAAGCTACCGGATGGACATCATCGGTGATTGGACCATCGAGCGTGTTGAAACCGATCTTCCTGGATTTTCAGAAGACGAAGTTGATGACCCGCCAGAAGTTTGGCAGTTCACCCATCCTGATGTCGAGCTGGTGGGCGAGATACTTCTTGGCACCGAGACGCCTCAAACGGCTCCACGTCCACTCATTGTATTGGAACCAATGACCGAAGAAGCCCTACCGGAACTGTCCAGCCAATACGGTGACGCCTATCTGGTTGAAGGGCTTTTTGAATCGGCCGGCGAAGAGTTTTACCGTGCCACGATTGTCACGGATCATCGCCCGGACAAAGAAATTATGGAAGCAGAACAGTACTTCGGCGACAGACTTCCACCGCCACGGTTTTTCTTCCTCATGCACTCGCTGGATCCTGAGGTATTCGAAGAATATCTGGAGTCACAGGCCAGACAGGATCTCCTCGAAATGATGAGAACTTTGCAGATTGACGATCCCGAGTCCTCTCAAGAAGGCGTGGATATGGAAAACACCGACTTATTTGACGACGCGTTCTAGGCGGGCCGATTCCTCTGGACGTTGTTAGCGTCTGCGTGCGAGGATGCACTTATGAGCTTTGATCCTTATGCACCGTTACCAAAATTGCACAACATGACTCTGACCAGCGAAGATTTTCATGATGGCGACCGGCTGCCGACCCGGTCCGTGATGGAAAGTATCGGACTGGGTGGCAAAGACGAACTGCCACAACTGACCTGGTCGAATACCCCGGATGGGACAAAAACCTTCGCGTTGACCTGTCTGGATCCGGACGCTCCCACGGCCGCCGGTTTCTGGCATATGTCCGCTTTCAATATCCCTGCGTCAGTCACATCTATTCCGGGTGGTGCGGTGCGCTGGGATGAAATTGATTGGTCAGCATTTGGTGCCTCAGCGGCGGGGGAAGGACCAGTATTTGTGCGCAACTCCCGCAATGTTGCCGGTTACACGGGTGCCATGCCACCGGTCGGGCACATTGACCACCGGTACATGTTCGTTGTCCACGCCGTTGAAACCGAGTTGGAACTTGGCCCCGACGCGACACCGGATCAGGTCGGATTCAACCTGTTCAAACACGCCATCGGACGGGGTCGGATCACCGGCATTTTTGGCCGTTAATCATTACGGGCCGGAACCGCAGCGGTTCCGGCCCGTGAGAAGTATTTTCCTCGGGATGACGGGGTGGCTTACATCTCAGCCAGGATGTCGGTGATGACGCTGAGCCCTTCCTTGAGGAGGCTTTCACCGATAACCACCGGTGGGAGGAAACGCAGTACGTTGCCGTATGTGCCGGCCGTCAGCGTGATGACACCCTGTTTGCGTGCTTCCACGGCGATGTCGTTGACCAGTGAGGCCAATGGCGCCTTGGTGTCAGGATCCACGAATTCGATGGCCATCATGGCACCGCGACCGCGAATATCACCGATCCGAGCGTCGTCGTTTTGCAGCTGTGTGAAGTGATCAGTAATGATCTCTTCGATGCGCAGGGCTTTTTCTGCCAGCTGTTCTTCCTCCATGACTTCGATGGAAGCCAGTCCGGCGGCGACGGCCACCGGGTTTCCACCGTAGGTGCCACCCAGGCCACCCGGGTGCACGGCATCCATGACTTCTGCACGGCCGGTGACGCCCGACAGTGGCATCCCACCGGCGATCCCTTTGGCTAGGGCGATGAGGTCAGGTTCAATACCTTCGGTGGACGATGCGAACCAGGCGCCGGTGCGGGCGAAGCCGGTTTGGACTTCGTCGGCAATAAATAGCACGTTGTTCTGGCGGCACCAGTCCACGATCTTGGCCAAGAAACCTTCGGCGGGTACAATGAAGCCGCCTTCACCCTGAATAGGTTCCATGATCACTGCGGCCAGGTTGTTCGCACCGACCTGGGATTCTAGTGATTCAATGGTGCGGGCGGCAGCTTCTTCGCCGGAGAGCCCGTCACGGTAGGGGTATGAGCCGGGCACCCGGTAGGTTTCGGAAGCAAATGGGCCAAACGACTCTTTATAGGGCATGTTTTTGGCGGTCAGCGCCATGGTCAAGGTGGTGCGACCATGGTAGGCGTTATCGAATGCGGCAACGGCCTGTTTGCCCGTGTAGGCGCGCGCAATTTTGACGGCGTTCTCGACGGCTTCGGCACCCGAGTTCAACAACACGGTGCGGGTCTGGCCGGAGATCGGGACCAGCTCGTCCAGACGCTGCGCCAACTGCACGTAGGACTCATACGGGGTGACCATAAAGCAGGTGTGGGTGAAATCGGCGACCTGTTGCTGGACGGCGTCCACAATTTTCGGGTGCGATGCGCCAACCGTGGTCACGGCAATGCCTGCGCCCAGGTCGATGAGACGGTTGCCGTCCACGTCTTCCACGATGCCGCCTTCAGCGCGCGCCGCAAAGGCAGGTGTCGAGGGGCTGACAGCCTTGGGCACGTAGGTTTGCATGCGTTCACGAAGTTCCACGGCCTTGGGGCCGGGCAGAGCGGTGACGAGTTTGCGAGACTGATCCAGCGGTTCACGCGACATGAAGAGTTCCTTAATTTATTCAGCGACAATACGGATTCCCCTTCATTATGTGTCATCCCAGCTATGTTCGGCCAATAGAACCTAATCATCATGGGTATGCTTAACTGTCATGGACGAACGGTTGCTCACAGCATTTCTGACGGTTGCCGAAACCCGCAACGTTTCAATGGCAGCAGGCCGGTTGAACGTCACCCAGCCCGCCCTGTCGCGGCAGTTGCAAAAACTGCAGCGCCACCTGAATGTTGCCCTGTTGCAATCGCATCATTCGGGGGTTGCTTTGACGGCTGCCGGTGAAGAGTTTTTACCGGTGGCCCAGAACCTGGTTGACGAAATACGCAAGGCCGAAGCGTTCGCTCGGATGCTTTCCACCGGCAAGTTTTCCGAGATCACGTTCGCCGCGCCCGGCACCACGCTGATCGACGTCGTCATTCCCTTTGTTGCCACCCTGGATTCCTCTGAACTGCACTCGCATGTGGTTGAGACTCCGCTGGGAACCTCGCTGGAGCAGGCCGTCAACACCGCGGATTTGGTGATTATGCCTTCGGAGCCGCCCAAGCAGTTTGGTTCCATCGCCTTGGTTCAGTTGCCGGTGTGGGCGTATGTTGCACCGAATCATCCGTGGGCGGGCCGGGATGAGATTTCGCTGGAAGAGCTGGTCGAGGAGCGCGTGGTGGTGACCACCCCGGAGTTTATGTCCCGGCGGGTGCTCAATGGTGCCGTAGACGTTGCAGGATTGACGCTGCCCAATATTGTGGAGACCAATTCGGGCCGGGTGGCCCAGGCGCTGGTGGCCGCGGGCAATGGGGTTGCGGTGGTGACCGAGGATGCGTTCTTTGGGCTGAAACCCGCCAGGATTACGGCCAATAACCGTGTGTTGTCGGTGTGGTTGCATGCCGGGTGGCGGGCGGATCACTACGCGCTGGACACGGTGCAGCAGTTGGCGCAACGGTTGGCACGGTTCGCGCAAGCCCGGTATCCGGAACTGACACCCGGCCCGATTGGTTAGCAGGGGCAAATCGGGCGGTGAGCCGGGGGCGAATAATGGGGCCAAACCCGACATAACGCCGTCGTCGATGAATGCAGGGGGCTAGACTATTGGACGTGAGTACGACCAATACCTCTAATACCAGCCCCTCTGCCGTAGATACCGCCGAGCATACCCGTGATCAGCGCAAGGTTCGTCAGGCCAAACGCCAAGAACTGCTTGATGCGGGCCAGCAGGCCTATCCGGTGGAAGTGGACCGCACCCATAGTCTTGCCGACATCCGGGCAAAGTATCCGGATCTTGCAGCGGGCGAGGAAACCGGCGACATTGTGTCGGTGGCCGGCCGCGTCGTATTCCAGCGCAACACCGGCAAGCTGTGCTTTGCCAGCCTCCAAGAAGGTGGAGCATCCGGTGAGCACCCCCGCCTGCAGATCATGTTGTCGCAGGCCCGCGTGGGTGCCGAAACCCTTGATGCCTATAAGCACCTGGTGGACCTGGGCGATCACATTGCGGTAACCGGTGAGGTCATCACATCCAAACGCGGCGAACTGTCCATTATGGCCGACTCGTGGACGATGGCGTCCAAAGCGCTGCGCCCACTGCCGGTGCTGCACGCTGACCTGTCGGATGAGACCCGAGTGCGCCAGCGCTATGCGGATCTGATTGTGCGTCAGGAAGCCGCCGAAATGGTGCATAAGCGCGCCGGCGTGGTCCGGGCGATCCGTCGCACCCTCGAAGACCAGGGCTATATTGAGGTCGAAACCCCAATCCTGCAGCTGATTCACGGTGGGGCACACGCCCGCCCGTTTGAAACACACCTGAACGCTTTTGATCAGACCATGACGCTGCGCATTGCCACCGAGCTGTACCTGAAGCGCGCCGTCGTCGGCGGGATTGACAAGATTTTTGAAATCGGCCGGGTCTTCCGGAATGAGGGCGTGGATTCGACGCACTCCCCGGAATTCACCATGCTGGAAGCCTATGAAGCGTATTCGGATATGTACGGGATGGCCGACCGCATTCGCGAAGTGATCCTCGCGGCAGCCAAGGCCGTGGGTGTCGAACACGAACTGACCGGCACCGCGGGCGACACCATTGTGTTGGATGCCGAATGGGAATGGAAAGAATTCTATCCGGCCGTCTCCGAAGCGGTGGGCCAAGACATTACGCCCGATACCACGGCGGCAGAATTGCTGGTCATTGCCAAAACCCACGGTGTTGAGGTCGACGAAAATCTGGGGAACCAAGATTTGGCCATGGAACTCTTCGACGAATTGGTTGAACCCAAGCTGATTCAGCCAACATTTGTGTATCACTACCCGCAGGTGGCCCAACCGCTGGCCCGCCCACACCGGGAAGATCCGCGGATGGTCGAAGCATGGGATCTGGTGATTGACGGGTATGAGCTCGGGACCGCTTTCTCCGAACTGATTGACCCGGTCATCCAGCGCGAACGTCTCACCTCGCAGTCCGAAGCGGCCGCCGCAGGTGATGAAGAAGCCATGCAGCTGGATCACGATTTCCTGCGTGCCCTAGAATATGGTGCCCCGCCAACCGGTGGTCTGGGCATGGGCGTGGATCGGCTGGTCATGCTGCTGACCGGCACCGGGATTCGCGAAACGATTTTGTTCCCGCTGCTCAAACCAGAAGGCGATGAATAAGGAGACGCCATGGAAAGATTCATGGACTATTTTGAAGTCCTGGCCCCGTCCATCGGATTATTCTTTATTTTCTGGCTGGTCATGCGCTCGCTTTTCCGGGGTGACTCGGGAGAACGAGACGCCCGCCGCGAAGCAGAAGAGCGTGAGGCCAAGCTGTGGGCCGAGCATAAAGCGGCACAACGCCGCGGTGATGATGCCGATTCGGCGGTCGAAAAGCTGTAGCTGCGGGAATAATGCTGGCCCAAGCCCGGTTATGGTAAGTCCCACCGACGACGTCGAAGCCCAGGAGCTTGGGTGGTGCACAATTGACCTTGAGTCCGTTAGACTCAGCTTTGGGTAAAAATGGTACATTTCCTTCGCCCAGCAGTGAACAGCAGTCTCAATACAATTTATAAGTCAGTACGATCAGACCTAATAGTCAGCAAGGAGTGTGCCTATGTTTGAAAGATTCACCGATCGGGCCCGACGAGTAGTAGTGCTTGCGCAGGAAGAAGCGCGCATGCTCAACCACTCGTACATCGGCACCGAGCACATCCTGCTCGGGTTGATCCACGAGGGTGACGGCGTCGCCGCCAAAGCCCTCCAGTCCCTCGACGTATCCCTGGGCGCAGTGCGCGAACAGGTACGAGAAATTATTGGCCAGGGCCAACAAGCCCCTTCCGGCCACATCCCATTTACCCCGCGTGCCAAAAAAGTTTTAGAGCTGTCACTGCGTGAAGCACTACAGCTGGGCCACAACTACATCGGCACCGAGCACATCCTGCTGGGCCTAATTCGTGAAGGCGAAGGCGTCGCCGCACAAGTTCTTGTGCAACTGGGCGCCGACCTCAACCGTGTCCGTCAGACCGTCATCCAGCTGCTGTCCGGCTACCAGGGCTCCAGCGAAGGCGAAGGCAAAGAACCCGCCGGCGTCTCATCCACCGGTTCCGGCCAGGGTCAACCAGCCGGCTCCGTAGTGTTGGACCAGTTCGGTCGAAACCTGACCGCCGCGGCACGCGAATCCAAACTGGACCCCGTCATTGGCCGTTCCGACGAAATGGAACGCGTCATGCAGGTCCTCTCCCGGCGCACCAAGAACAACCCGGTACTCATCGGTGAACCCGGTGTTGGTAAAACTGCGGTGGTTGAAGGACTCGCACAGGCGATCGTCCGCGACGACGTCCCAGAAACCCTGAAAGACAAACAGCTCTACACCCTGGACCTGGGCTCCCTGGTGGCAGGCTCCCGCTACCGCGGGGACTTCGAAGAACGCCTCAAAAAGGTGCTCAAAGAAATTCGCACCCGCGGCGACATCGTCCTGTTCATCGACGAAATCCACACCCTGGTGGGTGCCGGTGCCGCAGAAGGCGCCATCGATGCCGCATCGATCCTGAAACCGATGCTGGCCCGTGGTGAACTGCAAACCATTGGTGCAACCACCCTGGACGAGTACCGCAAACACATTGAAAAAGATGCGGCCCTGGAACGTCGTTTCCAGCCCATCCAGGTTGATGAACCATCCGTTGAAGACACCGTAGAAATCCTGCGTGGCCTACGCGACCGCTACGAAGCCCACCACCGGGTTTCCATCACCGACGAAGCACTCCAGGCGGCAGCCACCATGGCAGACCGCTACGTGTCGGACCGTTTCCTGCCGGATAAGGCCGTTGACCTCATTGACGAGGCCGGCGCCCGACTGCGCATCCAGCGCATGTCGACCCCACCGGAGATCAAAGAATACGAAGAACGCATTGAAAAGGTCCGCCAAGAGAAGGAAGCCGCCATTGACGGCCAAGACTTCGAAGGTGCCGCCTCACTGCGCGATAAAGAACAACAACTGCAAGACGAACGCACACGGAAAGAACGCGAATGGCGCGAAGAAGCCGCCACCAGCATCGCCGAAGTGGATGAAGACCTCATTGCAGAAGTACTGTCCAAGTCCACTGGTATTCCGGTCTTCCGCCTGTCCGAAACCGAAGCCGAACGGCTACGCAATATGGAAGACGAACTGCACCGCCGGGTCATTGGCCAGGACGAAGCAGTCAAATCCTTGTCACGCGCCATCCGTCGTACCCGTGCAGGTCTGAAGGATCCAAACCGTCCAACCGGTTCGTTTATCTTCGCGGGCCCAACCGGTGTTGGTAAAACCGAACTAGCCAAGACCCTGGCCGAATTCCTGTTCGATGATGAGGAAGCCCTCATCACCCTGGACATGTCAGAATTCCAAGAGAAACACACCGTGTCACGACTCTTCGGTGCGCCTCCGGGCTATGTTGGCTACGAAGAAGGCGGCCAGCTCACCGAACGGGTCCGCCGTCGGCCATTCTCCGTCGTGCTATTTGACGAAGTTGAAAAAGCCCATCAGGATCTGTTCAACTCGCTGCTGCAGATTCTGGAAGAAGGCCGCCTGACCGACTCCCAGGGTCGCGTAGTGGACTTCAAGAACACCGTGATCATTATGACCACCAACCTGGGTACCCGCGATATTTCCCGCGGTGTGCAGACCGGTTTCCAGTCGATCTCTGACACCCAGACCGGCTACGAGCGGATGAAAGCCACCGTGCAGGAAGAACTGCGCCAGCACTTCCGCCCGGAGTTCCTCAACCGTGTGGACGACGTCATCGTGTTCCCACAGCTCTCCGAAGAAGAAATCGTGGAAATCGTGGACCTGTTCGTCAACAGCCTGCAGGATCGTTTGACCGAACAAAACCTCACGATCGAACTCGACACGGAATCCAAAGAACTGTTGGCACACCGCGGTTACGACCCATCCATGGGTGCCCGTCCGCTGCGTCGTACCGTCCAGGATCTTCTGGAAGACAAACTCTCCGAGAAACTGCTCTACGGCGAAATCCCAGCCAACTCCCACATCGTGGTCACCACGAAGGGCAAAGGCAAGGACGCCGTGTTGGAATTCGAAATCATCGAGAAAACCGAATCCATCGAGGCCGCACCAGAACGCGAAGCCATCGAAGCAGGCAGCGACAGCTAACCTAGCCGCAACACAAAAATCGCCGGAACCCGCAACAGGGTTTCGGCGATTTTTTGTGTTCTACAGGTCACCACCAGGTCGCATCTACGACGACGGCGGAATCTCCAGAGTCTGTTCCAAGGCGCGCAGCGTAGCACCCGCATAGCCACCACCAAATAACAATACGTGCACCAATAACGGCACCAGCTGGAAGACGGGGATCCGATCCCGCCACCCGGCCGCCAGCGGAAACACCGTGTTGTACCCGTCCAGGACGGCAGGCCCGAAGCCACCAAAGAGTTGCATCATGGCAATATCTTGCTCACGGTGACCCCAATGGCAGGACGGATCGATCAACCAGCTGGCACCAGAAGCATCAACCATCCGATTGCCCGCCCATAAGTCCCCGTGCACGACCGTCGGGGGCTCAACCGGACCCAAATGCTCAGGCGTGATCGCTTCGGCCATCGCCAGTGCGCGGTCGTCGAGTTGCCCGGTGGCGATAGCTTGCGAGGTCAACGGGATGATCCGGTTGACCACCAACGATTCATACAGGGTCGGTGCCGGACGTAAATCGATTTCAGCGCCACCCAAATATCCGCGGGTGAGGCCCGCCAGACTGCCAAATCGCTGCTCCGAGTCCGCAGCGGCGCGACCAGCCATATGCAGTTGGGCTAGTTCTTGGCCGAAGGTGTATTCGGGCACATCGATGCGTTCCGCAGTCTGGGCGCGCACGAATTCGATGATCAAGTGCTCGTGGGTCACTTCATAGACCCTGGGCACTCGGGCACCCAATTCACGCAGGGTCTGCAAACCGGCGGCCTCAAACGCAAAGAAGCCTTCCGGAGCGCCGGACAGGGCTTTCCGGAATGCCGTGGTGCCGTCCTCAAGGGTGACGGTTGAGGTGCTGCCGGTGAGGCTCATTTGCCGCCGTAACGCTGCATCACGGTTGCGAGGCTTTCGTCCGCAATGGCTTTGACCAGGCCTTGAGCGGCGTCTTCAATCTGGTCGTACATCGCAATGAAAGCGTCTTCTGGGAAGCCGTATGGGTCGGGCACATTGGCGATGCCCTCGTGCTCCGTGTTGGAACCAAACGCCCCAAAACGTACGATCTTCGCCCGTTGCTCATCGGTTTGGGCGATGGCCAAAAGATTCTCCAAATTCGAATCGTCCATCGCCAAAACCAGGTCGGCCTCGTCGATGTGATTCAACGTCACCTGATCGGCAACCGAAGTGAAATCATAGCCGCGCTCGAACCCGACTTTTCGGGTCAGATCGTGAGCATCTTTGCCGAGGTGATAATCCGCGGTGCCGGCAGAAGCCACCTCGGCATCAATACCAGCTTTTGAAAATTCCCGGATCAACACCGACTCGGCGGCAGGGGAGCGGCAAATATTTCCTAGACAGACAGTCAAAATTCTCATACAACCATTGTGCTGACATGGTTGAGCTTTTGACCATACCCGTGGTCCCGTGTCCGCAGATCGCACATTTCCGGCAATAAATTGGCGGCGAAAGATGCCATGCCACTAGGGTGAATAGCTTCGAGCATCCAGTACCGGACAGTATTAGCGTTCAAGGGCTGCCGTAAGTGCTGCCCGAGCTTCTGGTGCTTTGGCAAAAGCCACGGTGATGACTTCTCCGTCCCGGGTATGTATTTCAAGGCCGGGACCGGCTTCCCACAGATACCCGGTCTTTTTGCCGGGCGTTTTACGGAACCCCACGCCACCAAACGTGCTGGGACGAACGGCTACAATTTCGTGCTGGACGATATCGGAAAGCTGTATAACCCGGTGAGAAAACGGCCACAACCCGACACGTAAGGCGTGCGGATCCAGCGAAAGATATATGCGACTCGAGGCGAGGGCCAGACCAAATAGTCCGGCTAGCGCCATGGCGGCAAGAGTCATCCAAAGCAGTACGCCAGCGTCGGCCGCTAAGAATAAGACAACAAACAACACAGCGTTGATACCGAACAGTACTATTCCAAACAGGCGTAACCAGAACGGTGTTGTTGGACGCCACTCGTGGACCACGGGTGCCACCTAAATCTCCACTTCCACCCAGTTTACTGGGCAATGTTGAAATGTTGTCGGCTGCATCTTAATGGTACCTGGGGCTCCGAAACTCGCCGCGGATGACGCCGAAGCATTACAGTGGGGAGAATGGAAATCACCATCCGCCCGGCGCGCACCCAAGATGTCTCTGTTATTCGTTCGATGGTCCAGCCTCTGGCCAGTGAACGGGTGCTGTTGGATAAAGACAAAGTTGCCTATTATGAGGCCGTCCAGGAGTTCTTGGTTGCGGAAAACTCGGATGCCCAGATCATGGGCTTCGGGGCCCTGCACGTCATGTGGGAGGATCTTGCCGAGGTTCGTACTCTGGCAACAGCGGATGCGTTTCAGGGGCGAGGCGTCGGCGGTGTGGTACTCAACGCGCTGCTGGATAAAGCGGAAGCATTGGGTGTTGAGCACGTATTTTGTTTGACGTTTGAAACCTCATTCTTTCAGCGTCATGGTTTCAAAGTCATGGATAACCAAGCGGTACTGGAACCGGATGTATTCAACCAGCTGCTGCGTTCCACCGATGAAGGCGTGGCCGAATTCTTAGACCTGGCACGGGTGAAGCCCAATACGCTGGGCAACACCCGCATGATTATCGACCTGGCAGATCGACCATAACAACACCGTGTGTCATCCGGCTGCGCTAGCGCGCATGGTCGCCGTTCGTCTCGGCCGGGTCTTCCAGCACGTAACCGGATTCTAGGGCTTCTCCGTAGCCCGGTTTGCCTTTGGCAATCCGACGTTTTTCTTGGTTTCTTTCAAACAACAGGTAGAGCGACGGGATCAATACCAGCGTCAGGGCAGTCGAGGAGACCAGCCCGCCGATTACCACGATCGCCAAGTCTTGGCTGATGAACCCGCTGGAGCCGGTGAAACCGAAGGCCATAGGAATCAGCGCGAAGATCGTGGCCAGGGCGGTCATCAGAATTGGGCGGAGTCGTTGCCGCGCGCCGTTGTAAATCGCATCGGCCAGACTTTGTCCCTGTACCCGGTACTGGTTGATCAAATCGATCAGCACAATCGCGTTGGTCACCACGATACCGATCAGCATGAGCATCCCGATCAACGCTGAAATGCCCAT
>Ga0209487_1002715_pt1 | contig 14263 bp, 12 predicted proteins | sample Poulit2012_FD_187524 | JGI IMG/M metagenome (GOLD analysis project Ga0209487, IMG submission 187524) | Agricultural soil microbial communities from Georgia to study Nitrogen management - Poultry litter 2012 (SPAdes) (version 2) | ecosystem: Environmental > Terrestrial > Soil > Agricultural land... | reverse complement strand
CGCGGCCGAGAAGTGGTGCCGGGCCAGGTAGACCTTGGCGTAGGTGGTCCATCCGATCGGGTCGTTGCTGAGGTGCCCAGCGGCTTCCAGGGCCACCCCGCTCATCCGGGCGAACAGCAGCAGCTCCACCAGGGTGCTGATCAGTACCGTCTCGGCCAGGGTGCCGCGGGCTACGTGTCGCAGTGCGGCGCGCACCTGGTTGGTGTGCCGGAACACTTCCTCGGGATCGTCGCCCACCGCGGCGTAGTGGGCTCGCACGAAGATGTTCATCGCCCACAGATCCCCGCGGTGGCGGGGGTTGACCATCGCGCTCACGGCCTGCTCGGCCTCCGGGGCCCCTTGGTCGATGGCCACCAGGGCACGGGCCACCCGAGCTGCCGAGGTGACCACGTCCCGTTCCTCAGGGACCTCACCATCGAGGAGAGCGGCTTTCAGTTCCGGTTCGTCCAGCCACTTCTGGGCCAGATCCGGATCTCCGTGCAGCGCATGCACCAGACCCAGCCCGACTGTGCCGATCACCAGGGACGATGTGCTCTGGTCGCGCAGGCCCTGGGCCCGCGCCTGGTTGAAGGCATAGGTAGCCACGTCGTGGTTGCCGGCCATCAGGCACGCCACACCCCAGAGCACCAGCGCGAGACCTTCGGCGTCGACGACCTGATCAGCCCGGGCCGCACGGTCCGCAATCTCCCCGGCCATCGTGGGGTGGTCCATCACCGGCCATAACATTTCGGGATTCTTCGCCGGATCGGTGATCGCAGCCACGTGGGTGCGGGCAACCCTCAGCCGTGGGTCCTGCGCTACCAACGCCTCCGGCGCTCGTCGTGCAGCATGCACCACAACGGCGGGGTCGATGGTCAGCAGCTGCACCCATTCGCGCTCCACAATCTCCGCCACGGTGTCCCACTCCCCGGCTGCCACACCATGCCGGACCACCTGGGCGGGGTCGTGGCGAGAAGCGGCAGCGATCATCAATTGCCGGTAGACCGCGACCTCCAGCTCGGGTTCGGACTCCCGAAGCACCTTCAGCAGCGCGCTGCGGATGGCCGGAGGGTAGGAGTAGACGACCCCGTTGGGCCCCTGACGTTGGCGCAGCATCCCGGCGGCGCGGATTCGGTGTAGCGCCCGACCGGCTGCCTCCTCCTCGGGCATGATCGCCGCGGCAAGTGTGGCGTCGAATTCCTCAGGCACGGCGGTGCGCAGGAAGAACGAGCGCACCACGTGGGTACGCATGTCCTGCAACACCGTGCCGAGATAGCCGGCCACCCGGGCGGAATCGACCACGGACTCCGGGGCACTATTGGTCAGGCCCGCGCGGATCGCTGCAGGCCAGCCGCCCAGGTCCCCTACGATCTGCTGGGCACAACTGGGGGCGACATGCACGCCCAGATCGCGGGCCAGGCCCACCAATCGGTCCGCAGAAAATTTCAGATCCTCGGGCCCGATCACCGCGGCATCGACCGAGAGGCTGCCGGTGGACTCCACCTCCCGGGTGTTGCGACCGGCGACGACCAGGTAGAACTGGTCGTTGCTGCGGATCATTTCCACCAGGTCCTCATCGATGGCCGCCGCACCCCCGGCCAGACCCGCCTCGTGCATGTTGTCCAGCACCAGGCGTAACGGCCTGGTCAGGGCCGCGATGGCGTCGACCACCTGGCGGCGAGGATCATCCTCGGTAGGGGTGAGTTCGATGTCGGCGCTCGCCAACGCGGTGGCCAGCAGCCGCCAGAACTCTGCGGCGGTATTACTGCGCTGATCCAGCGTGTGATAAATCGTCGCGGTGTCATCGGCGGTGGTCCGCAACCAGGCGACCAGCACGGAGGTCTTACCGAAGCCGCGGGCAGCGCGCAGTACCGTCAGGGGGTACCCAGCCTCCAGGGCACCGAATACCCGGTCACTGATCTGGACACTCCCCGCGATTCGGGGCAGTCGGGTGCGTCGGGCACCCAACCGACTGGTCAGGTCCACCGGAGCCCCGTTCGAGCCCCGTGCCCCGCCGGTGGCGGGTAGCGCCTCACCGGTGGGAGCCGTCGCGGGACTGAGTCCGGCCAACGTCCCGCTCATCGCCGCCGCGGTGCCGCCGATCGCCGCCGCCACCCCGCCGCTGGCGGAAGCGGCACCACCGATGGGGCTCATTTCTTCGCCAGCTGACTGCTGTAGGCCGCGCGGTTCGGGTGGGCGAAAGCCGCACCGTGGCAGCACCGATCGGCCGGTGGGACCGAGTGGTCCCATCGACTGGAGCTCCGATTCGCAACGATGTTGGTAGCCTCCCCCGAGATCGCAGCGCGCCCGACCTCGTCGAGTGCGATCATGCTGTTCAGTTCCCGCGGTTCCCTCAGAATAAGCCTCGCCACCGTCAAAAGTCAGCAAAACTGCGTCCAATGAGGTTCAGCGAGCGCACAACCTCGGCGCACGCTTGAATGATTCCGCGACGATTTCGACTCTAGGCACCACCGCCTGCCCCGCCAATGGCCACCCCGGGTGATTCGGTGGTGACGCCGGGGTGAGGGGGCGGGCCCGGGCGTCTCGTGCAGGGTGAGGTGGGGGTGAGGTGGTGTTTCGTCGTTGCCGCTTCGAGTCACCGGACACTTCTCGCTGATGATCAGCACCCTGCTGGGCACGGGTCACAACTTTCAACCGAAAGTGAGCGTGGCGGGTGAAACTCACGCACCACAGGTGAGAAATCTGGCCTTGCGAACGTTGAACAGGGTTAGAACAGGGTGAAACACAGGGCGCTGACCTGCACAAACACTCTCGGCCTGGGCAACTTTTGCCATGGAACACGGCCACACCGTGAACCTATCCAACAGCTTTGATCTTGGTTACGATGCGACGACGATTCTCGATTCGCGCCTCCGCCACAATGGCCGGGTCGCAAGCCCAAGAATCAGTTTTCGCCGGGCGCTCCAGCGCTCGCCTCAAACACGACGCCGGGGGTATCAATACCGTGATTCAAGCAACTTCGAACCGTATGCGCACAATGCTGAGTGCATCCGAATTGCACGGCAATTGCGTTCGCAGAATTCGGTGAACGGTGGAACACCACCCACCAAAGATCCAACTCGGGTCACTCCTGATGGCCGGCCGAGCATGGATCATCAGTGCGACGATTCTGGGCGCCCTTGCCGGTGGCGCTCTCGGCATACTCTGGCCGAAACACTATGAGGCCGTAGCAGTCATGGCGCTGAATCAGGCAGGCGCCGACCAACAGTTGAACATGGACACGGAGCGACTCATCGCCTCATCCACAGCGGTGATGACCCTGGCTGCAGAAGAGTTGGGTGCATCAGTTGGCGATGTCCGCGGCAGCGTAGTGGTACAACTCCCCCGAGGGGCGACCGCGCTGGAGTTCGCTGCGGAGCGCAGCGATCCAGACGAAGCCTCGGCCTACGCAAACGCGATGGCCGCCGCGTACAGCGCCCAAACCCAGTCAGCCAATGGTGATGGCCAGCAGGAGCAGTTAGCGATATGGGAGGAGCGAGTTGCGCTGCTCGAGGAGGAACTGGCCGAGGCTCCTGATGACTCGGCCCGGGCCGCAGCCATCCGGGACAGGTTGACCGAGGCCGAGAGCAATCTTCTAGACGTCGAATTCGGCCCGACCGGCGATACTACCGGGACAGCGACGCTAATTAGCCCTGCCCAAGCCTCCACCACGCCTGCGAGCCCGGGGGTCGTCGTGTTTGCAGCAGGCGGCGCCGTTGCAGGGATGTTATTAGGTATGTGCGGCGCCATCTTGAGCAGTCGAAGAACGGCGCCAGCCGATACTGCTGACATTGAATTCCGCGACATCGTACGGGGTTACCAATGACCGACAGTTCTGAAAAGTTGCGCGTCGCCGTGATCGGCCTCGGAAAGATGGGCCTGTCCCATGTTTCGATGCTCCGACCCGACCCGCGCGTTGACGTCGTAGGAATCTGTGATGCGTCGAAACTCTTGCTGGACATCGTCCACAAGTACACCGGCTTGCAGACGTTTTCAGAAGCCGAAACCATGCTTTCTACTGTCGGTGCCCAGGCCGTCGTGATTGCCACCCCAACCACATCCCACGCCACACTAGCCAAGAAGGCGATAGACAGCGGTGCAAGTGTCTTCTGTGAAAAGCCGCTGACCTTGGCACCTCAGGAGTCCGTACGCCTGGCCGATCTCGCTGCCGGTAGCCAGGTGTATGGCCAAGTGGGGTACCACAACCGGTTCGTCGCTTCCTTCCAAGAGACCAAGCGTCTACTAGTGGCAGGCGCGATCGGCCGCGTCACGCACGTCCGTGCCGAAGCGCACGGCCCGGTGGTGCTCAAACCAAGCGGAAACACTTGGAGATCACGACGGAACCAGGGCGGAGGGTGCCTCTATGACTACGCAGCCCATCCCATCGATCTGGCGACGTGGTTCTTGGGCGCTACTCAATCGGTCGCCGGGACGGTGCTGCAACGCACCCTCTCCGAACAGGCTGAGGATGAGGTCTATGCGACCTTGAGGTTCCCGAACGACATTTCTGCACAGCTGTCAGTGAACTGGTCCGACGGGTCTCAGCGCAAAATGCGTACCGCACTCACGTTGTGGGGCACTCATGGCACCATTTACGCCGACCGTCAGGAGTGTCGGGTCTACCTACGTGGACCACACGTGCCCCAGGGCTACCAGACGGGCTGGAACGTCCGCTACACCACCGACCTCACACCACCGGTGGACTTCTATGTGCGCGGTGAGGAGTACAGCGCCCAACTGCACCACTTCGTCACCGCCGCACTGGCCACGCGTTTTGGCCGGGAGATCGGTACCGAGCCAGCCTCTACGTTCGCTACCGCCACACATACCGATCAGGCGATCGACATGCTGCTACGGGACCACGCGGACAGTCACCGGACTACAAAGCCGCCAACTGTGGGTCCCGAACCCGATGGGGCTACCGACATTCCGAGCAACGGCACTACACGCCCGGGCGTGCTGAGGGCCGTCAGAAAGGCACTTCGGGGGTGAACCATGGATCGACTCATCTTCGGTGATAACCAATTCTTTGGTATCAACCACATGTCCGAGGAGAAGGCCCGATTGCAAGCGATGCGGTTCCGAGACCTTGACGCCGTGATGGATGTCCTCGACACCGCGCATGACGCCAACATCCGAACCTTCATGTGCACCACTCACGATCGGATGGCTGAAGTCTGCGAGGTCGTGCGAAACGATCCGCACCGTTACACCGACTTCGCCTTCTACCCCTGCATGCCCTACGCCCACAAATACGCCAATGCGGTCACCGAGGACGGAACTATCGGTGCCGTCCGGCGTTTCCTTCCGGACGAAGGGCTTGCCAACGCCATGTTCCGGGGCGGACGTTCGCTCGCCCGCAAGGACATCGAGGGCATTGTGACATTGCTCGTGGATGCTGAGATGCGGATGTTCCGCGATCTGACTACCCCGGTGATCTTCCTGCAGAACGTGGTCGTTGACCTACTGCTGGGCTTAGGGTTCCACGAGGCATTCGCGATCTTCGCCCGACACGTGCGCGACCATTACGGCGCAGAGCCCGGGTACATCACGATGAACCTCCCGATGCTGCTGCAGGCGCTCGAAGGTCTCGGCGAGCAACGCCCCATTGTGTGCGCGAACATCAACAAGATCGGGTTCCGGATGTCCGGCGGGATCGATGCCTACCTCAAAGCACTCACGGACGAACGGTGCCGTGCGATTGCGATGTCAGTATTCGCCTCAGGCGCGATACCACCACGCGAAGCGCTGGAATGGGTCGCGGCACTTCCTGCCGTCGAGTCCGTCGTATTCGGCGCATCTAGCCGGGCCAACATTCACAGCACTGTGGAGATCGCCTCCGAACTGTGGGGCTCACCCTTATCGAAGATGCCGCGATGAGGCGACTCATCTTCGATGCCAAGGTCGCCCTGGCTCAGCGACCAGAGCGTCGCGCAGCTGCGGACTTCCGGGCCGCAGAATCGTTGGCTCCTCCAGCACTACGCCGACTGCAACACGCCAGAGCATCAGCGATGGCCCGGCACGCTTTCACCACCACCGACTACTATCGGGAGCGATTTTCCGCGGCTGGCTTCAGCGAGAAGGATCTGAGCGAACCGGAGAACTGGGCCCACCTGCCACGCCTGACCAAGGACGATATCCGCATAGCGGGCCAGGCGATGTTCTCCGATGCGGTGACTGACCGCCGCCGGCTGCTGTCCCGCACTGGTGGCAGTACCGGGATTCCGTTGAGTGTCTACAACGACGACAACGCGCCGACTGCGGCCATGTGGTGGCGTGTCTATCGATGGTGGGGTATTCATCCGGGCGATCATGTTGCGTTCATCTATCGACAGGCCCGCAGTGGCATCACAGCGGTTCAGTACGCCGCACGCTGGTGGCCGACCCGTCACCTATTGCTCGATGCTCGCAATACGTCGACGGCTGCCATCGAGGAATTCTCCGCTCGTTGGCAGCGCCTTCGCCCTTCACTCCTGGTGGGCTATGTGGAAGGAGTCCACGAGTTCGCTCGTTACCTGCACGAGACTGGCACGACCCTGCCTTCCCCGCAGGCAATTTCCGTAACCGCGTCCGGACTGCAACCCGGTCAACGCAGATTCATCGAGGCAACTTTCAACGCCCCGGTCTATGACACCTACCGCTCCGCCGAGGTGCCTTGGATAGCAGCCGAATGCGGCAAACGTACGGGCTTGCATGTGCAGGCCGACACCCGCCGCCTTGAAATTCTGACTAGCGCCAACACACCGGCCGGGCCGGGCCAGACCGGAGACGTCGTACTGACCGACCTGATGAACTACGCCTTTCCCCTGATTCGATACGAGATCGGGGACCGTGCCCAGACCATCGGCGGGGACTGCACCTGCGGAAGCTCTCTGCCCCGGATCAGCGCACTGCAAGGGCGACGCGCGGACGTAGTGCACACCCCGAGTGGACGACGGATCAGTGGCGGATACGGGGGGCTGTTCAACCGTTGGCCGGAATTGGTGCGCCAGTTCCAGATCCACCAGTCAGAGGACTACGTCATCACCCTCCGGTTCGTGCCGGCCGGAGACGAACGCAGAGCAGTACGCGCCGCTGAAGAAGTAGCCCGCACGATCACCGACTTCGTCGACGGTGAGGTGCCAGTGCGGCTCGCGGTTGTCGATCGAATCGATCACGACGGCGGCAAGGTGCGGCTGGTGACCTCGGACGTCACCCGTATCCCCTACACGAGTGAGAGGAGAGACCGATGAACGCCTACCCCAACGTGAGCGTGGTCATCCCGACCCACAACCGGCCACAGATGATGCGCCGAGCACTACTCAGCGTTCTCGATCAGGAGTACAGCGCGCAGATCGAGGTGATCATCGTCTTCGACGCCTCGGACCCGTTCACCCCCGATGTACCTGTCCGTGACCATCGGTCGATCCGAATTACTACCAACGGACGGTCGCGCGGCCTGGCCGGCGCCCGCAACACCGGAATCAGCATGGCAAAGCATCCATTCGTGGCGTTTCTTGACGATGACGACATGTGGCATCCAACCAAATTGCACAACCAGATGGATGTCTTTGCTTCCTATCCCGACTCGGCACTCGTAGGTACCTCGATCATGGTCGATGCTGGTGATCGCAAACACCTCAGGCGAATCGACTTGGAAGAAGTGACCCACCGCGATCTACTGCACGACCGCCTACCGGGACTGCACTCCAGCTCCTTCGTCTTCCCGCGCGAACTCCTGTGCTCGAAGATCGGGATGGTTGATGAAGATCTACCGGGGAGTTACGGCGAGGACTACGACCTGCTGCTACGCACCGCGAAGGTCGGACCGATCCGGGTCGTCGACACACCCCTGACCCGGGTCACCTGGCAGGGGCAATCGTACTTCTTCGGTAAATGGGCCCAGTACGCCACCTCCCTCACCTGGATGCTGGAACAACACCCGGAATTCTCCGACTATGACAAAGCTGCGGCACGGCTACAGGGTCAGATTGCATTCGCCCATGTCGCTGCCGGGGACCGGCAGGAGGGCAGGGCTTGGGCTCGGCGGGCACTGCGTCGCGATCCGATTCAGATCAAGGCCGCATTGGCGCTGGTGATCGGGCTACGGCTGATGTCGGCGAAGTTGGTGATCCAGACTGCTCAAAGGTTTGGTAGGGGCATCTGATGGCGACCAGGCTAAGGGTGCTGCTCGTGTGCTCCTCCGGAGGCCACTTGGCACAGATGTGGGCGCTGCGACCCTGGTGGCAACAGCATGCTCGGGTATGGGTGACGCTGCCCACAGCTGACGCTCAGGCACGGTTGGCTGGTGAGAAGGTGATCCAGGCGCATTATCCAACGGTGCGGAACCTACCGAACCTGGTGCGTAACACTCGCCTGGCACATCGATTGCTCAAGTCGCTGCGGCCCGATTTGATCCTCAGCACTGGCGCCGCAGTGGCGGTGCCGTTCTTCGCTCAGGCTGCCCGATACGGAGCGATTACTGCGCACCTAGAACCGGTGGATCGGATCAGCCGCCCATCGCTCAGCGGCCAACTGCTCTATCCGTTCGCCGACCACTTCTTCGTACAGTGGCCAGAATTGACCGAACTCTTCCCGGAGAGCGACCACGTAGGAGTAGTGCTGTGAACAACGTCAGGGTTGTGGTGAGTCTGGGAACTTACCATCTGCCGTTTGACCGACTGGTGGATTGGGTCGACTCCTGGGCCGCTGCCAATCCGGACGTTCCAGTGCTATTGCAGCACGGCGTCTCAAAGCGAGCCGCGCACACCGCAAATGTCGAGATGATCCCGCACGATGAACTGATCGAGCTTTATACCCGAGCCCAAGTACTGGTCCTCCAAGGCGGTGCTGGCGGGGTCATGGACGCGACCAGCATCGGGGTGGTTCCGCTCGTGGTGCCTCGAGTGCCGCACCTTGGTGAGGTGATCGACGACCACCAGGTCCAGTTCGCCACCTTGCTGCAGGAGTTCGGCTTGGTGCATCTTGCCCAGACCGAGGAGACGCTCCACCACCTTCTCACCCTCGCCTTGAGTGGGGAGTTGTGCACCACGCGACAGGGGGAGCATCCCGTGGAGGGCGTCCAGACAATGCTTTCCCGGCTGCAAGCGCTTCCTCCTGCCGCACTGATCGGACGACCACGCTGGCGCCGACGGCTACGCCGCGTAGGAGCGCTTGTACCGCGTAGGCACGCCACCCGCGGACGCCGGATAACGGCGTCGGAATCACCCGGGGGCAGCAGTCCGCTTCACTCGCGCTTGACCATGTAGAAGGACCCGGGCTCGTGTTCGGGGCGCAAGTTCGGGCACGCAGCTTTGAGGGCAACGAAGTGCTGGTGGTGAAGGTAGTTCACGGCCGCCAGGATCTGCCATGAGCAGTTGTGGGTGAGAAACGCCTCCAGTAGGTACTGCTCGTTCCATAACCGATGTCTACCCAGCACCCACGCCCTGGGGTAGTCGCGTGGGCTAAAGATGTCATGAACATGGACAGTCACCCCCTCGGCGAGGCGCGGAAGGATATTGAGATACTCGTGTAGGATATCGCCTTGCGGACGAATGATGTGGGAGGAATCAATGAAAAGGATGTCACCGGCCCCCAACTCCTCGAACAACGTCGGATCAAGCTCCTCGACGGGTCTGCGGATCAGTTCGACGTCCATCGTCTCCAACCAGGCAACTTCGTAGGGCTCGATGCAGACGTGCCGGCAACTGTACGTGGGATCTTCTGCTCGGTTGGCCGCAATCGCACGCATGGCCACGAGCGTCGAATTGCCCGCACCTATCTCGAATATTCTGCGAGGCCGGGTGAGGCGGATCAGACTGTAGAAGAGTTCGGCGTCTCCATGTTCAAACATCCCGTTGTGGAAGCGGAACTCCGTGCCACCTGAGCTCCCCTCATCTTCAAGGGAGGTGAGTTCGGTGGTGAAGCGCACTTTAGCCAGGAACTCCAGTTGCCCCTCAACGTTCCAGTCAATGCCGGGCAGCTCGCGCTCGGTGGCCAGGTCGGTGCGCAGCATCGATGCATCGACCATCGGCTCGTAGTAGTGCTTCCGGATCGGCATCATCCCGACCCTGCGCAGCACACCCCGAGACAGCGGCAGCCGGTGCAGGCCCGCGCGCCTGGCACCTTTCAGCAGCACTGCAGCGAACAATACTGGTGCTGCCATCAAGACATCCACGATCCGGAGCAGTCCCTCGAGCCTGGTCAGCCGGGTGGTGACCGCGGAGGCCCCTGGCGCTCCCTGGTTCGTAGCCGGATCGACAGCAGCATTACCTGACGGATCTGTCATGGATCTCACCTTCCTGTATCGACGTTGCACCGCCCCGGATTTCCCTCTTGGTTCGCACTGCGGGATGCCGGGTCCGGGACCTGTCAGTCCCCGGCTCCGATCCACTAGTTCTGCTTCGCCGAACACGGCTCCAGTGCGATAACGTCACGACTTCCTCTATCTGTAGGCGGTGCCGTAAGAGCCACAGGGATGTGCCGTACAGGCTCAAAGCGACGGGAAGATGGACAACGAGCACCCACGGTTCATCGCCGAGCAGAGCGCGGACAACGAGGCCGACCGAACCGAACACCACAATCGGGATCAACCCGACCGGCAGGATCTGGGTTGGCTGCAATCGCACCTTGATACCGCGGTGGACGATCGTCGCCGCCACAGCGGTGTCAGTGAGGACGACGACAGCAAAAGTTATAGCTGCTCCCATGATCCCGAGGCGGGGCACTAGGAGCAGGTTGCCCACAACACTCAGGGCTAGCACCAGGCTTTTCTCATACACCTGCCAGCTACTTCGCCCGCCCATCAACATGACGCTCTGGAGCATCCCGCCGAGGTTGGCAACCAGGAACGCTGCGGCCATGACCGCTAGCACCGGGTACCCCAGCACGAAGTCTGATCCAAACAGCCCTAGGACCGCCGAGCCCATGACGATTAGCGTGATGTAGAAAGGCCATGCCAAAAGCACGAGGGCTCGGCTAGCTCGAGTGTGCAATTCAGTAGCCGCCCTGAAATCTGCCAACGACAAGTAGTGGGCGATGCGGGGGCTGAGGGCTACTCGAAGGGCGCGGTCAACGATCTGGCCTGGACGTACCGCTCGAGTGGTGACCGCGTAAATGCCCACTTCATGCAGCGGCCGGAGTGCAGCCACAATCAAAACGTCGGACCATTCCAGGCACACCTCTACCGCAGCGCCGATGGCGCGCCCCCCGGTGAACCGCCAGAACGTCCTCTGGGATTCCCCGCTCACCTTCCCCCTCTTACGCCGCAGGTCACGCCGTATCGGCCCGTACAAGCAGCCAAGGGTGACCAGCAGCCACAGGGGCAGCAGCGCCGCCCAACCAGCAATAGCCGTCAGCACGTCCCAGCCAGCGACCACGGCAGCACCCACCATAACGATGCGGCCCAGGGGAGTCAGGATGTTTTGGAGGACGGTGAATGCCAGCACGCCGCGCATCATTCTCACTGCGGTATGAAGGACTCCGAGGACGGCCGCGACCACGATGAACGGGGCCAGCACCCGCAGTACCTGACTGACCTGGTCGACCCGTCCTGCTGTGGTGAGCAGATTGGCAAGGGCTGGCGCTGATAGGTACAGCCCCAGAGCCACGACACTGGACAGAACCAGAACCGGCCACGTCGCCCACCAGATCATCACCGAGTCCGGGGGGCCGCTATGAAGAGCTCTAGTCCGGGCCATGCCGCGTACCAGGCCACTGCCCGTGCCAAGTTTCAGGATCCCAGCTGCGACCGTGAAGAGTGCGATCGCCTGGAAGAATATGCCCGCGCCATCGGCACCGAACCCGCGACCGACCAACACCGCGACCCCGAGTGCTGCCGCAGCAGCGAAACCCGACCCGAGCAGTGCGATGAACCCGCTCGCGACCGTGCTGGGCCCAGCGCTCCTTGGCGCTGCTACCGCTTCGGCCATAGCAGTGATCCCGGTTCGTGCTTGTCCCGGAGCACCAGAGCACCGATGAGAAGAATGTATGGAAGGTGTCGATCAAGTCCGTAGAAGAAGCTCATGATCAGAGCTGAGACAAGTGCGCCGTGCAACCAAAGACCCGCATTTGTCGGCACCGTTGCTGTACGGAGCACTAATCCTCCCAGGAACCACATGAATAGCGCCAATCCCACAAATCCGAAGCAGAACATCATGCTCCAGACCATTCCGTGGGTGCCGATCGTCATCTCGGTGGTCATAGACGGCCGGGTGCTGCCGTGCCCGAGAATCGGTGAGTCGAAACTGCGCTGCCAGGTTTCTAGGTAGATCTGCTCGCGACCATCGGTGGTGTCGACTACTTCTTGGCGTTCGTTCAGGACCTCAGAGAGTTGGCTCAGCCCGCCGGATAGGACGACCACGAGTCCCGTTCCGACCAGTACGAGAAGGGGGACGACGTGACCGCGGAGAAATGTTCGGATCGAGACATAGATGGCGACGATGCCCAGGGTAAGGAACAGGCCCCGGTTTGTCGTGGCCAACGCAGGGGGCAACGCGATTACAAGCCCCGCTCCCAGGACGAGATACCGCAACCTACTTCGCCAGGACAGCACCCCGGCAAAAATCACTGGGGTCAGTAACCCGATCGATGCACCCCACCCATTGCTGTAAGCGAAGGGCGCTGATGGGCGCACGAATGGCTCATCAGCGCCCCACGGGTCCTGGACCTCGACTGTGGTCGGGAAGAAGAGTTCGGCAACATACGGATTGGCGGTAAGCCCACCAGGCAGGAGAGCCCCTGCCGTCATGGTGAGGCGAAGTTCCGGTAGGAGCATCCCCAGATATCCGCCCAGGATCACCCAGACCCAGACCATGCAGACCCCGACCAACAGCCGTTGGGCAGTCAGTGTCTCTCGTGCGTTCAGCACGTATATGGCGAGCACGCCGATCGAGGCGAACTGGGCGAACCGCAAGACGAACGCAAGAGCGCTGTCATCGAGCATCAGGGCGGTGGGAACCATCCAGACAAGGAGCGCTAGGTAGGGAAGGAACCCTGGCACCAAGGTCACCTGCCGGTAGCGCAGCAAGTAGAGCACCATGGGAACAGCAACGATGACGGTGCTCAAGGAGAACAGCCCCAGCAACCACCAGAGGGGCAGTCCCCACAGCAGCACGAGGACTGGCCAAGCTGGCAGGCATTCAGCGGGCAGGTCGGCGGAGGCTGCCACCGGTCGGCGCAGGGGGGCCAACACGGCTGTCTGCGTACCTCGAAGTCGTGACGGCTGGGCGCTGAGCATTACAGACTCTTCAGACCGATGTATTTGCGCCGCAGCGAGGCGATCGTCGTCAACGCGGTGACCACGAACAGTGCCGTGTATACACCACTGAATAGATCAACTTTCGGCAGCGCAAGGACGGCCAGATAGACAAAACCGACATCCAATGGAAGCTTGGCAAATGATTGCCACGCCGGCGCTCGAGAGTCCTTACTGTAGTTTTTTGGCGTCAGCTTGTCTGACAAGATGTGCGCAAAGAAGCGCATTGAACCCACTACGGCAAATGCCAAAGCCACAGAACTTTGCCATAGCGCTTCCGAATCCGGCCGAAGTAGAAAGGAGACGGCAACCCCAATGTGGAATAACGGTATGCGCCCGGCATCTAACACATGGTCCAGCCACTCTCCAGCCGCACTCCCCGTGCCGGTGAGGCGTGCAAGCTGACCGTCCGCAGAGTCCAATACATACCCGAGGGCCAGTATGCCTGTCGCGATGACCGCAGTGCTCGCCGTGGGTGGAGCCGCAGCCAATATGGCAATGCCCGCCAGTGAGAACGCGAAGCTGATAGCCGACACTGCATTCGGGCTCAACCGCATTTTATACGCTACGGCGGCCGCAAGTCGGCCTAGCGGGCGATTAATCCATCGCAGGTAGGCCGGTTCGCCGTCTCCTCGCTTCTGCGATGAGGACAGTGCCCGGAGCGCCGCTCCAAACAAGCGGCGATCGCCGTCAATAGTTGCACTATTGTGTGGTGTTGAGTTACCGATAATGGTCGGCCTAGGTGGCGCACCTGACGATGCTGAGGACTTGCCCATCTGTGATCCCCCAATAGTCGCGTCGGGTCAGTTGGACCCGGCGTAGGTAGCCGTGAACGAAAGGTCAAAAGTGAGGTTCGGTGTGGCGCGGTAGTTCCCGTGAGTGGAGACTGCGATCAGGTTCTCCCCTGCAACGAGCACTTCGGCCGGCACTTCGAAGGTCACCGGATTCGCTACTGCCGTCGCGGTTTGCGGCGCCACCGTGGCATAAGAGTTGTTATGCAACGACCCCTGGCCCATATTCGCTCGCCCGACCTCGACCCCGTTGACGAAG
>Ga0209487_1002714_pt1 | contig 14266 bp, 13 predicted proteins | sample Poulit2012_FD_187524 | JGI IMG/M metagenome (GOLD analysis project Ga0209487, IMG submission 187524) | Agricultural soil microbial communities from Georgia to study Nitrogen management - Poultry litter 2012 (SPAdes) (version 2) | ecosystem: Environmental > Terrestrial > Soil > Agricultural land... | reverse complement strand
GCGCCGCATCGAGGGGCAGGTCCGCGGTATCGCCCGCATGATCGAGGAGGACGTCTACTGCATCGACGTCCTCACCCAGATCTCCGCCGTCACCCGGGCGCTCCAGGCCGTCGGCATCGGGCTGGTCGAGGACCACCTCGGCCACTGCGTCGTCGACGCCGCCCGCTCGTCACCCGAGGAGGGCGCCGAGAAGGTCCGCGAGGCGAGCGACGCGATCGCCCGGCTCGTCCGGTCCTGACCATCCCGCCGCGCCGCCCCGAGCGACCGGCCACCACCGCAAGGAGAGAGCACATGAGCACCGACCCCTCGCCGATCGACCGCACCACCGAGCTCGACGTCACCGGCATGACCTGCGCCCACTGCGTCAAGTCCGTCACCGAGGAGCTCGAGCGCATCCCGGACGTCTCCAAGGTCAGCGTCATCCTCCGCGAGGGCGGCACCTCCAAGGTCACCGTCGTCTCCGACGCCGTCCTGGACGAGGACGCCCTGCGCGCCGCCGTGGACGAGGCCGGCTACACGGTCACCGCGGTCCACGTCGACAACTGAGCCCCGCCCACCCCTGAGCACCCCGCAGAAGGAGCACCCCATGTCGTCCCCGCAGCAGACGGTCGAGCCGTACGGCGAGGTCGACCTCGCGGTCGAGGGGATGACCTGCGCCGCCTGCGTCAACCGGGTGGAGAAGCGGCTCAACGCACTGCCCGGCGTGACGGCGACCGTCAACCTCGCCACCGAGAGCGCGCACGTCACGCTCGCCGAGCCGGTCGCCGAGGACGACCTGCTCGCCGCCGTCGAGCGCGCCGGGTACGCGGGCACGGTCACCCGCCGGCGCACCGCCGCGGACGACGACGCGCACGACGGGACCGAGCACGTGCTCGCCGGCCACGCGCACACCGCCGGGGAGGACACCTCCTCCCCCGCCGAGCAGCGGCAGGCCGACCTGCTGCGCCGGCTGCGGGTCGCCGGCGTGCTCACCGTCCCGGTGCTCGTGCTGTCCATGGTCCCGGCACTGCAGCTCCCGGGCTGGCAGTGGGTCGTGGCGGCGCTCAGCCTGCCCGTGGTCACCTGGGGCGCCTGGCCCTTCCACCGCTCGGCGGCCAAGGCGGCGCGCCACGGCGCCTCGACCATGGACACCCTGGTCTCCCTCGGGGTCACCGCGGCCACCCTGTGGTCGCTGTGGGCCCTGCTCCTGGGCGGTGCGGGCGAGATCGGCATGCGGATGAGCCCTGCGCTCCTGCCCCGCGCCGCCGTCGGGCACGTGGGACCTCCGGAGCTCTACTTCGAGGTCGCCGCGGTCGTCACCACCTTCCTGCTCCTGGGCCGGTACGCCGAGTCCCGCTCCCGGCGGCGCGCCGGCGACGCGCTGCGCTCCCTGCTGTCCATGGGGGCGAAGGACGTCGCCCGGGTGAGCGTGGACGCCGCCGGCCACCGCACCGAGCAGCGGGTGCCGATCGAGCAGCTCGCCGTCGGGGACCTGTTCGTCGTGCGGCCCGGGGAGAAGGTCGCCACCGACGGCGTCGTCGTCGAGGGCAGCTCCGCGGTGGACACCTCGATGCTCACCGGGGAGCCGGTGCCGGTGGACGTCGCGGCCGGGGACCCGGTGACCGGGGCGACCGTCAACACCTCCGGCCGGCTCCTCGTCCGCGCCACCCGCGTCGGTGAGGAGACCACCCTCGCCCAGATCGGGCGCCTCGTCAGCCGGGCGCAGACCGGCAAGGCCCCGGTCCAGCGGCTCGCCGACCGCATCTCCGCGGTCTTCGTCCCGGTCGTCGTCGTCGTGGCGGTCGGCACGCTGGCCGCCTGGCTGCTCTCCGGCGCCACCGTGCAGGCCGCGTTCACCGCCGCGGTCGCCGTGCTCATCATCGCCTGCCCGTGCGCGCTCGGGCTGGCCACCCCCACCGCGCTGCTCGTCGGCTCGGGACGTGCCGCCCAGCTCGGCATCGTCATCAAGGGCCCGGAGATCCTCGAGTCCACCCGCCGCATCGACACCATGGTGCTCGACAAGACGGGCACGGTCACCGAGGGCCGGATGGTGCTCGCCGAGGTCCTCACCACCGGCGACCGCGCCGAGGTGCTGCGCGTGGCCGGTGCGGTCGAGGCGGCGAGCGAGCACCCGATCGCCCAGGCGATCGCGGCCGGCGCCCGCGCCGAGCTCGGCACGCTGCCCGAGGTCACCGACTTCGCCAACCACGCGGGCCGCGGCGTCGGCGGCCGCGTCGAGGGACGGCACGTGCTCGTCGGCCGTCCCGCGTGGCTGGGGGCGCAGGGGGTCGCGGTCGACGACGCCGTGGCGGCCGCGCACCGGCAGGCCGAGGAGGGCGGGGCCACCGCCGTCGTCGTCGCCTGGGACGGCGCCGCGCGCGGGGTGCTCGCCGTCCGGGACACCGTGAAGCCGACCTCGGCCGAGGCCGTCGCCCGGCTGCGAGAGCTCGGGGTGCGCCCCATGCTCCTCACCGGGGACAACCGGCGGGCGGCCGAGGCGGTGGCCCGCGAGGTGGGGATCCCGACCTCGGACGTCATCGCCGAGGTGCTGCCCGAGGACAAGCTCCACGTCGTCGCCCGCCTCCAGCGCGAGGGCCGGGTCGTGGCGATGGTCGGCGACGGCGTCAACGACGCCGCGGCGCTCGCCCAGGCCGGGCAGCAGGGCCTCGGCCTGGCGATGGGCACCGGCACGGACGTCGCCATCGAGGCGAGCGACATCACCCTCGTCACCGGGGACCTGCGGGCGGCCCCGACGGCCATCGCCATCTCCCGCGCGACGCTGCGGGTGATCAAGCAGAACCTGTTCTGGGCCTTCGCCTACAACGTGGCGGCGATCCCGCTGGCCGCCCTCGGCCTGCTCAACCCGATGATCGCGGGCGCGGCCATGGCGGCGAGCTCGGTCATCGTCGTCGGCAACTCCCTGCGCCTGCGCCGCGCCGCCTGACTGGCGGCCTCCGGCGACCCCCCGGACATGTAACACGCCCTTCTCGATCGTCGCTCGCCCCAGCGGAGGGACGAGCGACGATCGAGAAGGGCGAAGCGCGTGGACGGGAGGGCGCGTGGCTCAGAAGGCGGGGATGACCTCGCCGTCCGGCCAGCGCTCCTCGAAGAAGGCGCGGGTCTCCTCCGAGCGCAGCGCCCGGTCCAGGGCCACGAGCGCCGGGTCGTCGATGTCTTCCGACCGCACGGCGACGAGGTTCGCGTAGGGGTTGTCCTCACCGGACTCCAGCGCGATGGCGTCGTCGGCCGGGCTCAGACCGGCCTCGAGCGCGTAGTTGCCGTTGATGACGGCGGCGTCGAAGTCCTGCAGGCTGCGGACGAGCTGGGCGGCCTCGAGCTCGACGAGCTCGATGTTCTTCGGGTTCTCCGCGACGTCGAAGATCGTCGGGTCCTCGACGTCGGCCAGGGTGAACAGCCCCTCCGCCTCGAGCAGCTCGAGCGCCCGTGCCTGGTTCGACGGGTCGTTCGGGACACCGACCTGGGCGCCGTCGGGCAGCTCGTCGAGCGAGGCCACGCTCTCGGAGTAGACGCCGTAGGGCTCGATGTGGACGCCGTCGAAGTGGGCGAAGTCGTAGCCCTTCTCGGCGACCTCGGCCTCGAAGTACGGCAGGTGCTGGAAGAAGTTGGCGTCGAGCTCACCCTCGGCCAGCTGGACGTTGGGCTGCACGTAGTCGGTGTACTCGACGATCTCCAGGGTGAAGCCCGCCTCCTCGGCGAGGTTCTCCTGGACGAACTCGAGGATCTCGGCGTGCGGCGTGGGGCTGGCGCCGATGACGATGGTGCGGAGCTCGCCCTCGGCCGTCTCCTCGGCGCCGGGGTCGGCGGTCGTGTCCTCCCCGCCTGAGTCGGAGTCGCCGCAGGCGGCGAGCAGAAGGGCGGAGACGCCGAGGACGGCGGCGACCCGGGAGGTCGTCCCGAAGGGTCGGGTGGTGCGCATGAAGGTTCCTCTTTCGGTGTTGCGGGGGTCAGCGGTGGTCGACCAGCCGGACGGCGAGGTCGCCGAGCATCTGGATGAGCTGGACCAGGACGACGATGACGACGACGGTCACGACCATGACGTCGGCCTGGAAGCGTTGGTAGCCGTGGTTGATGGCCAGCGCGCCGAGGCCCTCGGCGCCGAGCGCCCCGGCCATCGCGGAGTAGGACACGAGGGTGATGACGGTGACGGTGATGCCGCCGACGATCCCGGGCAGCGCCTCGCGCACGAGCACGCCGCCGACGATGCCGAGCCGGGAGGCGCCGACCATCTGGGCCGCCTCGATCTTGCCGGGGCTGACGTCGCGCACGGCGTTCTCCACCAGCCGGGCGAAGAAGGGGATGGCGGCGACGGAGAGCGGCACGACGGCCGACTGCCAGCCGAAGGTGGTGCCGGTGAGCAGTCGCGTCAACGGGATGATCGCGACCATGAGGATGATGAACGGGATCGAGCGGCCGATGTTGACGACCGTCGAGAGCACGGTGTTGAGCGTCCGGCTCGGCCGCAGGCCGCCGGGTGCGGTGACGACGAGCGCCAGGCCGAGCGGGAGCCCGAGCAGCACCGTGATGAGCGACGACAGCCCGGTCATCCAGATGGTCTGCAGCGTCGCCTCGGGCACCCGGTCGGTGATGACCGGGTTGCTCAGCGCCTCCTCCAGCCACGTCACGGGGCCACCTCCTCGACGTGGACGCCGGCGGCCCGCAGCCGCTGGACGGCGTCGGGGACGGCGTCTGCGGGCAGGGTGATCCGCATCCGGCCGACGCGGGTGCCGGCGAGGGTCTCGATGGTGCCGGTGGCGACCTCGACGTCCTCCCCGAGGGCGCCGACGGTGGCGAGGACCCGGCTGGTGCTGGTCTCCCCGCCGAAGGCGAGTTCCAGGGCGCGCCGCCCGGGTGCGGCCGGCGCGGGCGGGAGCGGGACGAGCGAACGGGCCAGCCGCGAGCCGTGGTCGCCGACGACCTCGTCGATCGGGCCGCTCTGGGCGATGCGGCCCCGGTCCAGGAGGGTGACGGAGTCGCACACCTCGCGGACCACCGACATCTCGTGGGTGATGATGAGGACGGTGATGCCGAGCCGGTCCCGCACGTCACGGATGAGCCGGAGGATCTGCCGGGTGGTGTCGGAGTCGAGCGCCGAGGTGGGCTCGTCGCACAGGAGCACGGCGGGCTCCGTCGCGAGCGCCCGGGCGATGCCGACGCGCTGCTTCTGGCCGCCGGAGAGCTGGGAGGGGTAGGACTGCCCGCGGTCGGCGAGCCCGACGAGGTCGAGCAGCTCGGCCACCCGCTGGGCGCGCTGGGCGCGCGGCACCCGGGCCACCCGGAGGGGATAGGCGACGTTGGCGGCGGCCGTCCGGGCCTCGAGCAGGTTGACGTGCTGGAAGACCATCCCGATCTTCAGCCGCTGGCGGCGCAGCGCGCGCTCGCCCAGCCCGCTGAGGGAGACGCCGTCGATCGCCACCGTGCCGGAGGTGGGCTGCTCCAGGGCGGTGAGGCAGCGGATGAGCGTCGACTTCCCGGCGCCCGACTCACCGACGATCCCGTGGATCGCGCCGCGCGGGACATGGAGGTCGATCCCGTCCAGCGCGACGACCTGCTGCCCACCGCGCGTGCGGTAGACCTTCCGCAGGTCGTTGAGTGTGATCACCGAGGTCCTCCATCGCTCCTGGCGGGAGCACCCGACCGGCGGGTTGCTGCAGCGTCGTCGAGCCAGGTCTCTCGGCTGCTCTGGATGGTGCCCACATCGTAGGAACCTGCGCCAACGCTATGACATTGCCGTCCGGCAGGCGAGATGACGGGTCCGTCAAACGGACGGCAACCGTGTCGGCGGCGGCCAGACGGGGCTGGGCCGCCTGCTATAACCGCAGGGTGGAGCAGTCCCTGCCGCAGCGCACGGCGGTCGACGCCGGCGGCCGGCGACGCCGGCTGCGCACCGAGTTGTGGATCGTCCTGGGCCTGTCGCTCGGGCAGTCCGCCGTCTACGCGGTCGTCAACCTCCTCGCCCGGCTCACGGCCAAGACCCCGCTGCGCGACCAGGCGGCCGCGCTCAACCCCTCGCGCTCCCCGCGGCCCTACCTCGACCTCACCTACCAGCTGCTCAGTGTGGGGTTCGCGCTGGTGCCGGTCGCCCTTGCCCTGTTCCTCCTCAGCGAGCCGGGGCGGCGGGCGACCACCCGCATCGGGCTCACCCTCACCCGCCCAGGCCGCGACCTCGCGGTGGGCGTGGGCCTGGCGGCGCTCATCGGCATCCCCGGGCTCGCGCTGTACGTCGCAGGCCGGGCGCTCGGGGTCACCGTCGACGTCCAGGCGGCGACGCTCGACCAGCACTGGTGGGCGGTGCCGGTGCTCGTCCTCGCGGCACTGAAGAACGCGCTCGTCGAGGAGGTCATCGCCGCCGGCTACCTCGTGGAGCGGGTGGAGCAGCTCGGCTGGCGGCCCGCCGCGGTGGTCGCGGCCAGCGCCCTGCTGCGCGGGGCCTACCACCTGTACCAGGGCATCGGCCCGGGGCTGGCGAACGTCGCGATGGGCGTCGTCTTCGCCGAGTACTACCGGCGCCGACGGCGGACCATGCCGCTCGTCGTCGCCCACACCCTCATCGACGTCGTCGCGTTCGTCGGCTACGCCCTGCTCCCGGCGGGCGTCCTGGAGGCACTCGGCCTCGGCTGACCCCCCGGCGCTCACCCCCGGGCCTCTCTCCCCGCAGCCCGCCGTGCCCCCGAGGCGCTGCCGCGCCAAGGGGCTTCCGCGGGGCGGCCGGGCCCACCGCCTACACTCGGCGCATGACCGAACGGGCCGGTGACGCCAGCGCGTCCGTCCCCGGTACCCGCGACCCCGCCCCCGCACGGTCCGGCGCCGCCGACGTGTCCGGCACCCGCGCACCCGCCACGCGCGAGGCCCCGCGCCGCAGGGTGCTCCTCGTCGACCTCCCGGTGGCCCGGGTGCGCCGCCCCCGCGACCTCATCGAGCTGGTCCTGTCGATCCTCGGCATCACGGTCGTCCTCCTCCTGGCCGTGTACGCCCACGCGACGGCGATCGGCGTCACCGAGGACGTCCAGTCGGCGGCCGCGCTCGTGCTGCGGCAGATCCTCCTCCTGCCGGTCACCGTGCTCGAGGGCCTGGTCACCCTCTTCCTCCCGCTCTTCGTCATCGTCATGCAGCTCGTGCGACGGCGGTGGCGCTCGGTGCTCGAGGCCCTCGCCGCGGCCGTCGTGGCCTGGGGGCTGACCACCGCCGCCGTGTGGCTGCTCGACACCTACGGCCCCACCGCGCTGTCGGTCGGGCTCACCATCACGACCGAGGGCGCCAGCGTCATCGCGATGAACCCGCTGGTCGCGGCGCTCGCCGCGCTGCTGACGACGGTGGGCACCCGCGACCAGCGGCCCTCCGTGCGGTGGTCGTGGAACCTGCTGTGGGCGGTGCTCGTCCTCACCGTCATCCGGGGCGCGCTCACCCTGCCCGGTGCCGTCGTCACCGTGCTCATCGGGCGGGTCATCGGCCTGGCCGGGCGCTACGTCGTCGGTGTCTTCAACGAGCGCGCCGAGGGTATCGAACTCGTCCAGGGGATGCGTCGGGCGGGGCTCGACCCGGTCCGGGTGGTGCGGATGGACCCACCGACGAACGGCGACGTCGCGGCCTGGACCGTGACGACATCGGCCCCGATCGGCTACACCGAGCGGCTCCCGGAGCCCGACCACACGCTGCTCGACGCCGGCGACGAGCCCTGGCCGGCGCCCCGCACCCCCGACACCATCGTCCCGGACGTCCTCACCGACCCCCACGCCGTGGTCGCCGCCGCCGCCAGCCCCGGCGGGGTCAACCTCGACCCGGTCAGTGCCCACCGCGTCTACTCGGTGTGGGACACCGAGGACCGCCGCTGGTACGTCACGATCCTCGACGGCGACCGGCAGGTGGTCGGTTACCTCGCCTCGCTGTGGACCCGGCTGCGGGTGCGCGGGCTGCGCCGGCGGCGGGTCACCTCGCTGCGGGACGCCGCCGACCGGGCCGCCCTGCTCGCCTACGCCACCGAGCGCGCCGGGGTGCGCACGCCGCCGCTCGTCGGCATCGCCGAGGCACGCGACTCGGTGATCATGGTGGCCGCGCACATCCACGGCGCGCGGCGGTTGTCGGACCTGTCGGCGGAGGAGGTCACCGACGAGCTGCTCGACCGCACGTGGCACGAGCTGCGCACCGCGCATGCCGCCGGGATCGCCCACCTCGACCTCACCGCCAACGCCATCCTCGTCACCGAGGACGGCACCGTGTTCCTCCTCGACTGGGACAACGGCGAGATCGCCTCCTCCGACCTCTCCCGGCGCCTCGACCTCGCCCAGCTGCTCGCCATCACCGCGACGAAGGTCGGGGAGGACCGCGCCCTGGCGAGCGCCGCCCGGTGCCTGGGCAACGAGCAGCTGGCCGCGATCGCCCCGCTGCTCCAGCCGGTCATCCTCACCCCGCACACCCGCTCCGAGGCGGACAAGCCGCGCGAGCTGCTCAACTCGCTGCGTGCCCGACTGGTCGACCAGCACCCGGCCGCGGACGTCGAGCCGATCCGGCTGGCCCGCTTCAGCGTGCGCACCGTCGTCATGGTGACGATCGGCATCGTCGCCGTCTGGCTGCTCCTCGGCACGCTGAACTTCGAGCAGGTGATGGCTGCTGCCCGCAACGCCAACCCGTGGTGGCTCGGGGCGACCTTCGCCTTCGGCCTGCTCACCTTCGTCGGCAGCGCGATGGGCCTGGTGGCCTTCTCCCCGGAGCGGATCGGGCTGTGGCGCACCACCGTGGTCCAGGTGGCGGCGGGCATCGTCGCCCTCGTCGCACCGGCCGGGGTGGGGCCGGCCGCGCTCAACCTGCGCTACCTCACCCGGCAGCGCATCGCGACGCCGCTCGCCGTGGCGACCGTCGCGCTCGTCCAGGTCTCCCAGTTCGTCACGACGGTCCTCCTCCTCGTCGTCATGGCGCTCGTCACCGGCAGCGCCGGGACGCTGTCGGTGCCCTCCGCCGCGGTCTACACCCTGGCGATCGTCACCGTGCTCGTCGTCGTCGTGCTCCTCGCCGTCCCGCCGGCACGCACCTGGGTGTGGCGCAAGGTCGGGCCCACGCTGCGCCAGGTGTGGCCGCGGGTGCTGTGGGTGGTGGGCAGCCCGAGCCGGCTCCTCATGGGCCTGGGCGGCAACGTCGTCATGACGCTGGGGTACGTCGGGGCGTTCGGCGCCGCACTCGCCGCCTTCGGCTACTCGCTGCCGGTCACGACGCTGGCCATCACCTACCTCACGTCGAACACCGTCGGCGCCGCGGTCCCCTCCCCCGGCGGCATCGGGCCCGTCGAGGCGGCCCTGACCGGTGGGCTCACCGTCGCCGGCATCCCGGCCGGTGTCGCCTTCTCCGCGGCGCTGGTCTTCCGTGTGCTCACCTTCTGGATCCGGGTCCCGTTCGGCTGGGCGGCGCTGCGCTGGCTCCAGCGCAAGGGAGAGGTGTGACGGGGACGGCGACCCCCCGGGTGCACGCCGCCGGGCGGCTCCGGCAGCCGGAGGCCTGGGTCGTGGCGGCCGTCGGCGCGGCCCTCTACACGCTCGTCGCCGTGCTCCAGTGGCGCCGGCTCGAGGCCCCGTCGTGGGACCTGGCGATCTTCACCCAGCTGGCCAAGGCCTACGCCTCCCTCGAGGCGCCCGTGGTCCCGATCAAGGGCCCGGGGTTCAACCTGCTCGGGGACCACTTCCACCCGATCCTCGTCCTCCTCGGCCCGGTGTATGCGCTCCTCCCCTCCGGGCTCACCCTGCTCGTCGTCCAGGCGCTGCTCGTCGGCGTCTCGGCCGGGCCGCTGACCGCGCTGGCCGTGCGCCGGCTGGGCCGCGGCCCGGGGCTCGCGATCGGGGCCGTCTACCTCCTGTCCCACGGCATCCAGGGGGCGGTGCGCAGCCAGTTCCACGAGGTCGCCTTCGCGCTGCCGCTCCTGTCGTTCGGGCTGTGCGCGCTGCTCGAGCGGCGGTGGCGTGCCGCCGCGCTGTGGCTGGCCCCGCTCGTCCTCGTCAAGGAGGACCTCGGCCTGCTCGTCCTCGTCCTCGGCCTGGTCATCCGGTACCGCGGCGCCCGCCGGGTGGGGACGGGGCTGGCGCTCTGGGGGACGGCCTGGTCCGTCCTGGCGACGGCGGTGGTCCTGCCCGCCCTCAACCCGCGCGACCGGTACGACTACACCGACAACCTCGCCGTCGGGGACGTCCTGGGCGACCCGCTCGGCTCCCTCGCCGCGTTCGCGGGGCCGGGGGAGAAGGTCGTCACCGTGCTCCTTCTCGTCGCCGTCGCGGGCGTGGTGGGGGTGCGCTCACCGATCCTCCTCGCGGCCGTCCCGACGCTCGCCTGGCGCTTCCTCGGCGACGTGCCCTTCTACTGGTCGTGGATGTGGCACTACGACGCCGTGCTCATGCCGCTGGCGGTCGCCGCGCTGCTCGACTCCATCCCCCGACCCACCGCGAGCGAACCGGCGGATCCCGCCGCCGCCTCGCACCGTCGGCGGGTGGCGGGTGCGCTCGGTGCCGCGGGCCTCGCCGTCGTCCTGGCCGCACCCGGCCTGCCCGTCGCCGGGTTGCTCAGCGCCGAGACGTGGCGCCCCGCCCCGCGTGCGGAGGCGGCACGCGAGGTCCTCGCCACGGTGCCCGAGGGTGCGGTCGTCGCGAGCGACATCGCCCTGCTCGCCTACCTCGTGCCGACGACGACGGCGCTGTGGTCCGGCACGCCCGACAACCCGGTCGCCGACTACTACGTCGTCGACCGGCAGAACGCGACGTGGGGCGGCAACCCGCCGGACGACGCGGCGGCGTACGCGGAGGGCAAGCACCCGGGGACGCGCTACGAGCTCGTGCTCGACCGCGACGGGTACCAGGTCGCCCGGCTCGTCGACGGCGGCTGAGCCGGCGGCAGACCGCCGCGCGACCGGAGGACCGGCCCCCGGCCTCCGCGGCCGCCGGTGCGGGTCGCTCACCGCAGCGCCCACGTGCTCAGCAGCGCCCCCGCCGCCGCGGCGCCCGTCGTCGTCATCAGCGTGCCGAGCGCGTAGCCGGCGGCGGCAGCGGCCCGGCCCCGCTGGAGGAGCCGCACGGCGTCCAGGCTCGCCGTGGAGAACGTCGTGTAGCCGCCGCAAAATCCCGCGACGCCGACGGCGTACACCGCCGGGCTCAGCGCGCCCGCGGCCAGCGCGCCCCCGAGCAGCCCGGCGAGGAAGGAGCCCGAGACGTTGACGACGGCGGTGCCCCGCGGGACCGCGTCGGGCCCACCGGTGGGCACGAGGGAGTCGACGACGTAGCGCAGCGCCGCCCCCAGCCCGCCCGCGAGCGCCACGACGAGGATCACGCCGCACCGCCCCGCCGCCGGCTGCCCGCCACAACCCCCGCCGCGCACGCGGCGAGACCGGCCAGGACCGTCCCGAGTCCGTAGGCGGCCGCACCGACCCACCGCCCCTCGGCGAACCCCGCCCACACCTCGACCGCGATGCCGGAGTAGGTGGTGAAGCCGCCCAGCGCACCGGTGGCGAGGAGCAGCCGCAGACGCTCGCGCCGGGGCGCGGGGAGCTCGCTGCGCACGAGGCGCTCGAGGAGCAGCCCGAGGAGGAACGCGCCCACGACGTTCACCGCGAGGGTGGCACCCGCCCCGTGCGCACCCGTGCCCGACACGACGGCGTACCGCACTAGGGCCCCGGCAGCACCCCCGGCGGCGACGGTGCCGACGGCCCGCAGGTCCAGCAGCTGGGACATGGCCACCTCCGCGCCGATGCTACGGCCTGCCCCGCGGCCGGGTTGCCTACCATGCAGCCATGTCCACCATGTTCTTCGCTTTCCGCCGTGCCCGCGCGCTCCTCGTGGGCGTGCTGGCCGTGCTCGGGCTGGTCGCCGTCGGCACCGCCGCCGCTGCCCACGACGTGCTCATCGAGTCCGACCCCGCCGAGGGAGCGGTGCTCGACCGCTCCCCCGAGGCCGTGGTCCTCACCTTCAACAACCCGCCGCTCGAGGTCGGCTCGGCCATCACCGTCGTCGACGCCGACGGACAGACCGTGGTCGAGGGCGCCGGCCGGGTGGAGGGCAACGACGTCGTCCTCGACCTCGACACCGAGCTGCCCGCCGGGGACCTCGAGGTGCGTTGGCGCGTCGCCTCCAGCGACGGCCACCCGATCGAGGGGGTCATCCCGTTCACTCTCGACCTGCCCGAGCCGGTCGCGACCACCGAGCCCACGAGCAGCCCGGCCGAGCCCGCGAGCAGCCCGGCGGAGCCCGACGCCACCGCCGAGCCGGCGACGGTCACCGCGGAGGCGACCACGGCCGAGGACGCCGCTGCGGACGACGCCGCCGACCAGGAGGGCCCAGGTGGCCTGCCGACCTGGCTCAAGGTCGCGATCGGCATCGCGGCGCTGGCGGCGGTGGTCGGGCTCGTCGTCATCGTGGCGCGGCGACTGCGCAGCGAGCGCGACGTGTGAGGATGCTCTCCGCCGGCGGCGGTCCGCACCGCCCGGCGACCGGCGGAGATCCGCGCCGGCTCACGGCTTGCCGGCCCCTGGCGGTGCCGGGATATTCCCGTGCCCGCGGCGGGGTGCAGGTTTACCGTCTGTGTCATGACACGTCGCCTGATTCTTCCCGCCGTGCTGCTGCTCGGCCTGGCCGGCTGCAGCTCCAGCACCTCCGACGACACCTCCGCCCCGGAGGAGACCGCCGCGCAGAGCCCGGAGGTCGCCGTGTGCGAGGGGTTCTACGAGGGGACCGGTACGCCGCTCGCCGAGCGCGCGGAGAACGCCCGGGAGGCGCTCACCGCGGGTGAGGTCGAGGCGGGGGCGAGCTACTCCGAGGTGAACGCGCTCGAGCAGCGCATCACCGAGCTCGGCAGCGACGCGCCGACCGACCTCGCCACGCTGCTGGAGGAGATCAACGCCCCGTTCACCGAGGCCGTCGCCGCGGTGAACGAGGCCAGTGCCGCCGAGGTCCCGGAGGGCGAGGAGCCGCAGTTCCCGGACCTCAGCACCATCGACGTCTCCGGCTCGGAGGCCGCCCAGGCCGAGTTCGAGACCGCCTGCGCCGACGCCGGCTACGGGGCCTGAGCCAGCCCGTCCGTCGGCGCCGCGGGTTCCCGCGCAGCCGGGTCCGTCACGGCCGCCGCCTCCTGGACGACGCCCTCCCGCAGCCCGTCGGGTGTGCCGGGGTGGGCGACCGTCCAGGCGGCAGCGGCCGCCGCGTACTCCATGGCCTCGCCCGGGGCGCACCCGCGGGCGAAGACGAAGTGGGCGAGGGTGGCGAAGTACGTCGCACCGAGCCCGGCGGGGCGGGGCCCCGGGCCGAGGTCCCGCGCCGGGACGTGGATGACCTCGGTGCTGTCCGCCGTCGCGCCGAGCGCGCCGCGTTCGCCCAGGGTGAGGACGACGAGGCGGGCCGCGGACCGCTGCCGCCACGTGGCGAGCAGCTCGAGCTCGTCGACGACCGGCCCCACACGCAGGCAGAGGAGGTCGGCGGCGAGGTAGGGCTGCTGCTCCAGCATCGGGGGCGCTGAGGTGCGGCCCAGGCCCACGGCCACCGGCACCCCGACGGTCCGCGCACCGGTGATGAGGGCCTCCGCCGGCAGGACGCCGTCGACGACGAGGAGGTCGGAGGTGGCCAGGGCCCCCAGGTCGAGCTCGACGCGGGTGGCGGGTGCCTCGCCGACGTCCCGGTTGACGAGGCGGTGCCCGTGCCGGTCCTCGAGGACGACGGCGCGCGGTGAGCGGGTCAGGGTGCGCGGGCTCATCGCGGAGTTGACGCCGTAACGGTAGGCGGCAGCGTCGACGGTCGCGGCCGCGGCGTCCTCCCCGAGCGGGGCGGCGAGGAAGACCTCGTTGCCGTACCCGGCCAGGGTGCGGGCGACGACGAAGCCCGACCCGCCCACCGACGTCGTGATCGGGACGTCGCGCACGCGCTGGTAGGCCACCGGGAAGTCCTCCACGGGCACGGTGTGCACCGTGTAGGCCATACCGACGACCAGCGTTCGCACGGCTGCTGCCCCCTTCGGTTGCCGCGACTCTGCGGAACCCCGCCGAGTCGAGCCTAGCCTTCTCACCCGGCGGCGCACCTCGGGCGGAGGGACCATCCACCCCTCCGGACGGGGGAGGTGGACCGACCGGAAGGTCTGGAGCGAGCGCGCCCGGGGCAGCCGGTCGACGGGAGGCAGCGTGCGCCGCAGGGCGGGGGCGAGGGTGCGGCCGGGCAGCGGCTCGGCTCAGGTGGGCAGCCCGAGCTGGTTCTGGCCGAACTCGGTGAGGAAGCGGGGCCCGTCGCTCTCCAGCTCGCGCTCGTAGGCCGCGCTCCAG
>Ga0209487_1002713_pt1 | contig 14271 bp, 12 predicted proteins | sample Poulit2012_FD_187524 | JGI IMG/M metagenome (GOLD analysis project Ga0209487, IMG submission 187524) | Agricultural soil microbial communities from Georgia to study Nitrogen management - Poultry litter 2012 (SPAdes) (version 2) | ecosystem: Environmental > Terrestrial > Soil > Agricultural land... | reverse complement strand
ACCCAACTCACCCATAGCTCTTCCAGTGGGGCGATAACGCCGGGAAACGATGGTATGAGGTTGTTGTCATAATCAAATTCCAGCAACATGGCACGCCCTAATTGGGTGATCAGGGGGCATGATGTATAGCCGGTGTATAAGTCATCCGATGATGTGTTGCTGAGCTCAGCTACTAAGTGGTTGATAGCGACCGGTACCTGCCACTTGACACTGGCTGCTGTTTTACCTTTGGGCACGCCGGCAATATCACCCACCCCAAAAACATTTGGGTAGCGCTGATGGCGTAAAGTGCCGCGATCTACCTCTAACCAGCCTTCCTTGTTCCAGGGTCCGGTTGGCCAAGGTAGGGGGCTGTTTTTGATGGCGTCGGGGGCGCTCATTGGCGGGATGATATGAATAAAATCATACGGTACTTCACGGTCGCCATCAGGGGTGGTAAACCAAACACGTTTTTTCCCGGGATCGATTGCGGTAACGACATGGTTGTAGTGGGTGTGTATGTCCCGCTGCTGGAACAGCATGCGCACCTTTTCTGCAATAATAGGCACACTGAATAGCGCCTGGTTATGGGCATAGTAGTGAATCTCGGTTTTCTGCCGATTTCCCCGTCGCTTTGCATGGTCTTCTGTTAAGAAGGTGTATTTTAAGGGGGCACCTGCGCATTTCATTTCCGTGCTGGGCCGGGTAAAGATGCCCTGGCCACCAGTATCAACAAATTGAGACATTGCCTTCCAGGTGGCGTGGGCGGCGTCGGGACCAGCATAGATGCTACCAATCCCTTCACGACCGATGAGCTCAGGGGACATGCCTTCGATATCCTGGTAATTTAACGTCATGCCCGTGGCAACAATAAGATAGTCATATTGGATCCGTTGGCCAGACTGCGTAGTAACCGTATTGCCTTCCGGATCGAATTCAGCCACGGATTCCTGGAGGTAATTAACGCCCTTGGGCAGATATTCTGCCGTGGTGGAGGTGACATAGTTGGCAGGCTTAATGCCACCGCCAACGAGGGTAAAACCCGGTTGATAGTAGTGGGCTTTTCTGGCGTCGATCAGGGTAACATTGGGCTCATCCAAGGCTTTAAAAAGCTTGGAAGCTGCGGTTAGTCCGGCAGCACCAGCACCTGCAATAACGATATGGGCGTTAGTTTTGATTTTGGTGGCGGCATGAGCAGACGCGGGGACGAGAATAGACCCCGCTAGTAGGCCCATTTGCTGCAGAAACCGACGGCGTGTGTGCTCTGTATTCACAATGCCTCTCCCCAGGGTGTAAGGTTTACATTAGTTTAGAATAATCTAATTTACTGGGGAAGGGTTTGTTTAATATCAATAAAAACAGGATTTCATCGCGTTATGCTAGGCCAGGCGACGCTGGCGAAGGCCAAGCCATGCAAGGGCAAACGCGAGTACTAATAAAAACGGAATGGAGCCAACATTCAATAGGGTCCAGCCCCCAAGCGTGACCACTGCACCGGAGGCAAATGACGTGACCGCCATGGTAAGGAACATCCAGAAATTAATAATGCCCTGGGCCCGATCTTTTTCTTCCGGCAGATAGGCATGAAGCGCCAGGGCAGTACTGCCGGTAAATAGGAAGTTCCAGCCAATGCCAAGTAAGGTGAGTGCTATCAAGAAATGGCTAAATGTTGTGCCGGCCATGGCAATTATGATGCATAAGACGTTAATAGCAACACCTGCGCCCATTATTTTTAATGCGCCAAAATATTTAATCAGGTGGCCGGTAAAAAATCCGGGGGCATACATGCCAATGACATGCCATTGAAGTACGGTCGCTGTTGCTCGAAAGTCAAATTCAAAGACTTGCATGGCCAAGGGTGTTGCCGCCATGAGTAGATTCATGACGCCATAGCCAATGGCGGCCCCCAGCGTGGCAACTAAAAATATGGGTTGCTTAAATAACTCAGCTGCAGAGCGGCCGGGCTGGCGCTGCTTACCCTGCAAAGGATCTTCGGGAAATTGGATAAAGGCCATGATAACCATGGCAAGAATTGCCACAATGGCCAAGGTAAGATAAGCCCCCACAAAGGGTGTTGGCAAGAGCCCCCGGGTCCAGCTTGCCATGTTCGGCCCGACGATGGCACCCAGTATGCTACCGGCAAGTACCAGTGAAACCGCTTTTTCATGCCAATCCGGCGTCGTTAGTTCCGCTGCTGCAAATCGATACAGTTGCCCATTGGCGTAATAGTAGCCTGCGACAATGGTGGCGAGCATGAGTAGCCAGAAACTGTGAGTTTGGGCAGCCAGCGCTGCTAATAAGGCGGAACCGAGCGCGACCACCAGCCCAATCTGAAAAGAGACACGACGTCCCCATTGCATTTGGGTGCGTGCCACCAAGGGTGCGGCAACGGCGCCCCCCACGACATAGCCCATAATTGGCAAGGTTGCCATCCAGTTATAGGGCGCAAGTTCTAAGCCAACCAAGCCATTAATTGCAATAAACGTGACGTTATTAACAAGAAACAATCCTTGGCAAAGGGCAAGTAGTAGGAGTTGTAAATTCATAAATGCGGTAATTATAAGGTAGATGTAGCAATCCACACTGGTTTGCGCCACAATACAGTATTGTAAATAAAACGCTTAGAGCTACAAACTGAACGTTATGGGGTTAAATATTCGAGAAGATATACGTAGTGCCAAACGGTTTGATCCAGCCGCTCGCAACACGTTGGACGTGCTTGTGGGTTCCCCGGGGCTGTGGGCGGTTTGGATGCACCGAATTAACCATCGATTATGGAATCTTGGGCTTAAGATTGTAGCGCGCTGGCTTTCTACGATTAGCCGATTTTTAACCGGGATAGAAATTCACCCTGGGGCGCGTATTGGCAGACGTTTTTTTATTGATCATGGAATGGGAGTGGTGATTGGCGAAACAACGGAAATTGGCGATGATTGCATGCTTTACCATGGCGTAACGCTGGGTGGTACAACGTTAAGCAAAGGTAAGCGCCATCCTACACTTGGAAGCAATGTCATTGTTGGTGCTGGCGCGAAAGTACTAGGTCCTATTGAAATTGGTGACAATGTTAGTGTTGGCGCCAATTCGGTCGTGGTACGATCGGTTGCAACGGGCAAGACCGTGGTCGGCATTCCCGCCCGGGTACAAAAAGCGGAGGCCTCTAAAACGCCCGCCGATATCGAGGATGCGCCGCATAGTCCCTTTCATGCCTATGGAATTACACGAAACATAAAAGACACCAACGCTGAGTTAATTCGCCTGCTGGTTGATTACAACTGCAGGTTGAACGAATCACTATGCCAAATCAAGGCAGAACTCGCCGCGCAGGACATCCACCTCTCTACCGAGGTGCCGGTGATTTGTCGCGATGAGTATAGTGAGAACCGCGAGACCTCCGAGAGTGTCGACACGTAAGCGTCGGCCGGGGAATCGTTTTTTATTAACACAAATCGAGAGTGATATGAAACACTGGTTTAAAGATAATGCAGCTGCTGTTGGCGGCACGCCTTTGGTGAAACTCAATCGGTTGGTGAATGGTTGTTGTGCCACGGTACTTGCAAAGATCGAGAGTCGAAATCCAGCGTCTTCAGTCAAAGATAGGATTGGCGTTTCTATGGTTAACGATGCCATTGAGCGTGGTGAGTTAACCGATGGTAAAGAAATTGTGGAGGCTACCAGTGGTAATACCGGCATTGCTTTAGCGTATGTTGCCGCGAGCAAAGGGATTCCTTTAACCATTGTTATGCCCGACACCATGAGCATAGAGCGTCGCAAGTTGCTGCTTGCTTATGGGGCTCGCTTGATTCTTACGCCAGGGAAAGGTGGTATGCCCGTGGCGATTGATAAGGCGAATGAGTTGGCGAACTCTGATAGCAAGTACGTTATGTTGGGTCAGTTTACGAACCCGGCCAATGTCACTGCTCATGAAACCACAACAGGTCCTGAACTCTGGGAGCAGTCCGACGGAAAAATGGATGTGCTTATCTCAGGCGTGGGAACTGGTGGCACCATTACCGGAGTCGCACGCTATGTTAAGAACACCTTGGGTAAACCGCTCCATACGGTGGCAGTGGAGCCTGAGGATAGCCCTGTGATTACTCAAACCGTCCAAGGGCAGCCATTGAAGCCTGGTCCTCATAAGATTCAAGGACTAGGGGCGGGTTTTGTTCCAGAAATTATGGATTTGTCGTTGGTTGACGATGTTGCACTAGTTAGCAATGAAGAGTCGGTAGACTTTGCACGGCGCCTGGCCTCGGAAGAGGGCATACTGGCTGGGATTTCCAGTGGTGCTGCTGCGGCTGTCGCTATTCGTTATGCTAAAAATCCAGCGTTCAAGGACAAGACCATCGTGGTTGTGCTGCCGGATTCCGGGGAGCGCTACTTGAGCTCTATATTATTTGAGGATTTATTTAATGAACAGGGATATCAACTCTAACGTTATCCCACACTAGAAGTAACGGCGACATTCCCGTTGTTAAATGGGATGTCGCCCTTTTTAACGGTGAGAAGGAAGACTATGCGAGAGGCATTTATTTGTGCGGGAACCCGCACGGCAATTGGACGTTATGGTGGCGGGCTGGCAACGATTCGGCCCGATGATATGGCGGCCCATGTTATTCAAGCGGTCCTGGAAAAAACTCCAGACTTGCCCCCAGAAGCAATCGATGATGTGATTTTGGGAAATGCCAACCAAGCCGGAGAAGACAACCGTAACGTTGCCCGGATGGCAGCACTGTTGGCAGGATTGCCAACGACCGTGCCGGGGGCAACGTTAAATCGTTTATGTGGTTCAGGCCTGGATGCGATTGCCTTTGCTGCGCGCGCAATTCGTTGCCAGGAAGCTGAAGTGATGATTGCTGGCGGGGTTGAGTCCATGAGTCGCGCCCCGTTTGTAATGCCCAAGGCAGAAAGCGCGTTTTCACGGACGGCACAAATTTTTGACACCTCGATTGGTTGGCGTTTTGTTAATCCACGCATGCAGGAAAGGTATGGCACGGATTCAATGCCAGAGACTGCAGAAAATGTTGCTGAGGAATTTAATATCTCTCGGGCAGATCAGGATGCCTTTGCCTTTCGTAGTCAGCAGCGGGCGGCTGCAGCCCAAAAAAATGGACGGCTTGCCAAGGAAATTACCCCAATTAGCGTCCCGCAACGCAGGGCTGATCCGGTTATTTTTGATACGGATGAGCATCCGCGCCAAACTTCTTTAGAAAAGCTGGCAACTTTACGAACCCCCTTTCGTAACAACGGTACCATTACTGCGGGTAACGCCTCAGGCGTGAATGATGGTGCGGCGGCTCTGGTGGTAGCTTCCGAAGAAGCAGTAAAAAAATACCAGCTAACCCCGCTTGCCCGAGTCGCCGGTGCGGCGGTGGCTGGCGTCTCTCCGCATATCATGGGCATTGGGCCAACGCCCGCCACTGAGCGCTTGTTAGCGCGCATGGGATTGGGCATCCAGGATATTGATTTGTTTGAATTAAACGAGGCGTTTGCCGCCCAAAGCCTGGCCGTGTTAAGAGCATTAGGCTTGCCTGATGATGCCGAGTTTGTGAATCCCAATGGTGGCGCTATTGCCTTGGGTCATCCGTTGGGCATGTCGGGCGCACGTATCGCCTTAAGCGCTACCCTGGAGTTGCATGAGCGTCAGGCAAAGCGTGCCGTATGCACGATGTGTATAGGCGTTGGGCAGGGGATCGCTTTGTTATTAGAGCGGGTATAAAAACAGCGTTGACGGGCGGGGCATCTCTTTCTACACTGAACGAAAAGCTATAAGACAGCGTCACCACATTACTTTCAGGAGATTCGCATGTCGTTAATTGTAGCTGCCCGCTTTGATACTTTTGACTATGCACAAGAGGCTGCCAACGTACTCTTGGATCAAGGCGTATCAAGCAATGATATTCATACGTTTTATGTAGAGCCGCCCAATCTGGAAGCTCATGCCTCGGCTGGCAGCAACAAGCCGGTGTTAGATCCAAAACCTGCTAATGCATCCCGCGGTGCGCTGAATGGTGCTGCTCTTTTGGGAGTTGGGGGCGCAGTGATTGGCGCGCTTGTTGGGTTTAGTGTTAGCAACTCTTTAATTCCTGTGGCTGTTGGTGCTGGGGTGGGGGCCTATCTTGGCTCGCTCATGGGAAGTTTGTCAGCCCTGGGTCAGCAACAATCCTCCACCGCATCAATCCCTATTAAGGAAACGGATTCAAGCGTACGCCCGTCTGGGGTTTTATTAGCAGTTAGGGTGGCACCCAATGAGTTTGATCGCTTGGCGGCGTTGTTACACCAACATGGTGGGGTAGAAGTAGAGCGCGCACGGGGGCATTGGGAAGCTGGTAAGTGGACAGATTTTGATCCGCTCGCTGCGCAGGAAGAAGTGGTTTCATAGCGATTATCCCCTATTAAGTTGCAAAAAGGTTGCAATAATTCCAGAAAATGGTCTGCTGAGGTGGCTAGGTAGTTGACTTGACCTTGTTCGAGTCGTAAACTGAAAGATTAGATATTCAGGTGCGTTGACGTTGTTTTCATTGAAGTACCAGTACTCGTACTAAGTATTTTTTTGTTCAAAATCTTTGTTCCCCTGAAGTTCTTATTTTGGGCAGTGTGCCTGTATTTATATTAAGGGATGCAAAAAATGCAAACTCAAACTGGTATTGTTAAATGGTTTAACAATGACAAAGGCTTTGGTTTTATTACACCTGAATCCGGTGGAAAAGACTTGTTCGTCCACCATTCAGATATTGTGGGAACGGGCTTTAAATCGCTAGAAGAAAACAGCCGGGTTTCCTTTGTAGCGGCGCAAGGTCAAAAAGGGCCGCAAGCAAAAGAAGTCGAAGTAATCTAATACAACGCTTTTGAAATAAAGCCAAGAAGCTGGTTGTCCTTTGTTGGGCTGCCAGCTTTTTTTATTGCAGTTTCCAAGTGAGATGTGCTTTTACCGTTGGCCATTCGCAATGAATGATGCTGTAGACACAGGTGTCGCGTAAGGTGCCGTTGGCGCTACGGGTATGACTACGTAATATGCCATCTAACTTGGCACCAAGTCGTTCGATGGCTTGCCGACTTTGCCGATTAATAAAATGCGTGCGAAATTCTACTGCCAGGCAATTCAAGCGTTCGAAAGCGTGGGTTAAAAGAAGGAGTTTGGCTTCCGTATTCAGTGCCGTACGCTGTACGCGACGCGCATACCACGTTGAGCCGATTTCTAACCGCGGGCTAACGGCATCAATATTCATATAGGTAGTCATTCCCACTATGCGATCAGTCGTTTGATCAACAACGCTGAAGGGGAGCATGGTGCCTGCTGCTTGCAGATCGAGCCGGCGTTGTATCTCCGCTTTCATGCCCTCGGGTGTGGGGATGCTGGTGTACCAAAGGTTCCACAGCTCGCCATCTTGGGCGGCCTCAATTAACCCTTGTTCATGCTCATGGGCAAGTGGAATGAGTGCTACGTGATGGCCTTTTAAGGCGATGGGGAGTATTTTTGGAGGTGCATCTGCCATAGGTGTTTGCCACTAACGATAGTGTTAAACCAAAAGCCTAAACCAGAAAATTAGGGACGACAAGTCTTTTTGTGAGATCTCCACATGAAATGTTCCATTTAATCGTTCTATGTTACATACTGATGTTTTATGGATTAATAAGTTACGACGGATTACAAAACCACTTTTTTAGGCGATTTTAAGGTTTTTCCCTCCTACGGGTTTTGATGCTGCGGTGCTACTCTGTGTTATCAATTAAATTCGTTGAAGGAGATAGAGTTATGACAAACCAATCAAACCGTTGGAGTGAATACCGTCCTAGCAAATCCTTATGGCTGTGGTCGTGTGTTGGTGCTGCGGCAGCAACCATGATTATCGGATTTGGCTTTGGAGGATGGGTCACTGGTGGGACCGCCCAGCAGCAGGCAGAAAGTGCCACAAAAACTGCGGTAGCGGAGTTAGCTGCAACCGTTTGTACTCAACGGGTTCTCGCTTCAGCGGATGCTGTGGGAATTTACGAATCTTTAAAGAAATCCCGCTCTTGGGATCGCCGGAAATTGCTTGATGAAGCGGGCTGGACTACCTTTGGTGAGGCAGACAGTCCTATCGATGGGGCGGCCAGTCTTTGTGCCGAGCATATTCTTGCCGTTGATATCGAGGCGTTACAAGCAGAGGCCACCATGGCCGAGGTCGATGTATCGGCTACCGATGAAATGGAAGCCGCAGAGTCGGCCGATGACGTTATGGTGAATGGCACCAGTAATGCTTCTTAAAATGGCGTAAACGTCTTATTTTCTATTGGTGGCGGGCTATTTGTGACTGGATGATACCTATGTGAAGGTTGTACATCGCACGAATAGCCCGCTTTTAGATCGTCATGAAAACACTTGAGCTGGCTGTTCCACCCCCGGTGGTTATGGCAGTTACCGCGGGAATCATGTGGGTTGTGACAGTAACATTTCCATTATTCACATTTCCCTGGCTGTATCATCCGGTTGCAGTCATTTTGCTCGCCGCGATGGGGTTGTTGATTGGGTCATTGGCGGTTTTAAAATTTCACCAGTCTGACACCACAATCCATCCGGAACAGCTTCAGAAAACGCGCGTTTTTGTTTGTTCCGGCCCTTATCGATATAGCCGCAATCCCATGTATCTTGGGATTGTTTTACTATTATTGGCCTGGGCAATTTTCCTTGGAAATGCGCTTGCTTTTTTTGGGGTGTGGGTTTTCATTATTTATATAACGCGCTACCAAATTATTCCCGAAGAACGGGCCTTGCATCGTCAATTTGGGGATGCCTATGATCGCTATACGCGCGCGGTGCGCCGCTGGATCTAACGGTAGCCCACGCCCATCACATAGTCGCGCAGCATTAGTTCCTGATATTCAACTTCTTTAAATAGCACTTCTAGCACATCATGCGCATATAACAGGCCTAGTGGTCGTGCATTCTGATCACGGACAGGAATTTGTTTCAGACCTTTGGTACGCATTATTTCCCATACTTCACTAACCGGGTCGTCTGGCTCACAAGCAATTACTGCCCGGGTCATGATGTCGCCTACATTTTCCCGGCAGCTGCAGCCGGTGCAGTGACTGATTTGATGCACGATGTCAGCCTTGCTGATAACCCCACACATCAGGCCTTCTGCGTCACATACCACCACAAGCGCGGTGTCCGTGCCGCTGAGTAAACGGGCCGCATGGATGACGGCACTGGTGTGTTCCAGGGTGACAAGTCGGCGTGACGCTACGGGTAAAAGGGTGCGTATTATTGACATCAGTTCTTGCCTGCACAGTAAATGGGTAGGGGAGGCGGCGGTGGCACCTTTTTATCATTAACGGATTTTATCGCCGTGTCAAGATAAAGGCGGCGCCAGACAAGGATAACCAGTGCCCCCCTGAATAAACGGGGTGATGTTCAGGATTCCCAAGTATCGTTGATTTGGATCGGCGGATCGTTAATAACAAAGGAGGGATTATGTCAACATTTCATCATAAACTTGGTGGGGCGGCCTTACTGGTTCTTGGGGGCCTTGCGATTGCCACGCAGGTATTCGCAACAGAACCTGGTTTTACCTACGAGCTTCACCATATCAACCTGCAAAACGAGGATTTTTCCAACCCGCAGGAAGATCGTCATGCGATCCGCTATGTGCAGCAAGGTAGCCACTATACGGTGCAGTGGGCCGATGAAGAACAGTTCGGTAACTTTGATGGTCCGGTGTCGATACCGAATGCGGATTATCAAACGGGTTTGGTGATTCCCTGGTGGGATGCGAGCCTGTCATCTACTGATGAGGAAGGGTGGGATTTGTGGGGTTCGTCCATACGCTACCAGACATTTGATGCCGAGATAGTAAAAGGGGATCAGGCAGATCGCGAGATTGCGGGGGATCAGGCACAGCATTACACGTTGCAGGCCAAGGTGGTATTTGATAGCGAACGGAACGCAGCCGTCGTACAGGAGCAGTTTGAAGGGGGTTTATGGATACACCCCGACAAGCCTTATAGCCCAGCCGTCTTCACTTTATTTAATGCTTATGAAGATCCTCGGTTAAATACCTTCTTTAATGAAGCGTTGAGCCAGCTTGGCATGGTGGTACGGGCAGAGATGGTTTTTAATCAGCGAGCGATAGGTATAGAGGATGATGATTCGATACGAAATGAGCCGCGTATAGAATACCTGTTGTCCTATGTAGAGAATTTAAAAGCAGAGGAGGTCGCCGTTTTTAATCCTCCAGTTGTATCCTCGGAGCAGCTCGCATTGGTGCAACAAAAATTTCGGGAAGATGAAACGCAGGCTTGTGAGCAGCTTACTGCCGGTACTACACCTTCTTATTTCCATGAGTATCTTGATGAAGCACAGCTTGAAGCCGTGCTCCCGGAATTAGCAGTAATGTGTGAGGAGCTTATTGCTCGGTCGCAGGAAGAGTGAAGGAAAACGAGCAGAGGTGTTAGAGGGACTGGCGCTGATTGGTATTGGTGGTGCTATCTTGTATGAACATCTACGTATTTAAGGAGGCGGCATGACTCAGTCCAATCAGATTCAGGTGCAACGCGCCAAGGCATTACGCCAGCTGCACGATCGCCAAGAAGTTTTGCTATTGCCCAACGCATGGGATGCCGGCAGTGCGCGTTTATTGGCATCGCACGATTTCCAGGCCATTGCTACCACCAGTGGTGGGGTAGCGTGGGCGTTAGGGTATACCGATGGTGAACAGACACCGCTAGAGGAAGTGCTTGCTGTTGTGCGACGCATTGTTCGAGTGGTGGAGGTACCTGTAACGGTAGATTTTGAAAGTGGTTACGGAGCATCGCCGACGGCGGTAGCTGCATCGGTGAAAAAAATTATTGCGACAGGTGCTGTCGGGATTAATCTTGAAGATAGCATGCCGGGCCATGGCCCGCTACGATCCATTGATGAGGCGGCTGCACGTATTCAAGCCGCCAGGCAAGCAGCCACTGATATGGGTGTGCCGGTAGTGATTAATGCTCGGATTGACAATTGGATGCAGGGGCCCGATCAGCCGGATGCACCGCTTGCCGAAGCGACGGCACGTGCGCACGCTTATCTTACCGCCGGTGCCGACTGCGTGTATCCTATTGGCTTAAGTGACCTGAATACAATGCAAGCCTTTGTGGAGGCAGTAGACGCCCCTGTGAATATGATGGCAGGACCGGGCACACCGCCATTGGAACAGCTCGCGCAGATTGGCGTCGCACGGATTAGCGTCGCGACTTGGTTGACGTTGCTGGCATTTGGTACTGTGAATCAGGCAGTTCGTACCATGCGAACCACCGGAAGGTTTGATGGCTTGGCAACCACTTACGGTTATATGGACGCGCAAAACTTATTTCTTTCTCAATAAACACGCCAATTATTTGGGGAGGTGGGAAGGCAATGCAGGGCAATCGATATTGCTGGGCTGTGGTTGGCCACTTAATGTGGGTGTTTTTTGTAGCCGTGTTTTTACTCATTGGCCCTTCCATAGCACGTGCAACAAGTGATTCGCTTGAGATCCGGCGTATTTCACCGGCGGGTAACGAGGTTGAGCCGGGCCGTGAGATTACTATCCAGTTCGATCGCAGCATGGTGCCGTTGGGGGATATGCGTCGCGATGGCGCTGATCTGGATGTTAGCGTTGTGCCCGAACCGGGTTGCGAATGGCGTTGGTTAAACACGAGCGAGCTGGCTTGTCGTTTGGGTGCGGACACGACGTTGTTACCGGCGACGCAATATGTGGTGACGGTGGGAACCGGCATGCAGGCCGAGGATGGTAGCCGGCTTGCACAAGACCTTCGTCATACCTTTATTACTTGGTTGCCGCAGGTGAAAAATACGTATTTTGAGCAGTGGGACTCGCCGGTAACTCCGGTGTTTCGCCTTGTGCTTAATGCTCCGGTCACCGCTGAAGCATTGCGTGAGCATGCGGTGTTTCATGGGGATGGCAAGCAAATTCCAGTAACCGTAGAACCTTTTACCAAAAAGCGCGAAGGCCCGGTATTCCTTCCAGTTCCCGGGCATGCCGGCGCTGTACTTGTAGTAGCGGATCCCACGCCGGATCACCCCTTAGATGCTGATCAGGGTGCCGAAGCCCCCCGTCGCGTATGGCAGTTGCGCCCCAGTCAGCCGCTAAAAGAAGGACGGCAATATGAATTGTTGCTTCAGTCGGGTTTACGTACGCCGTTAGGCGCACTTGGTGGCGTCAACGCGACGCTGCAATCGGAAATTAATACTTTTGAGCCGTTTGCCTTTGGTGGGTTGGAATGTGGGCACGACAAAAACGACAGTATTCGCCTACGACCGTTAGGACATAATCAAATTTCCATCGAAGCGCGTGTAAGGAATCAGTCCATAGATGACCTTGTCACGACCGAGTGTCGGCCGGAGAATGCCGCCTTGTTTTTTACGGCACCGGTGCCACGCCAAACCTTGGCGGGAATTCAATGGGAACCTATCCCTACAACGGACGATGCTGCCCTGCAGCGTGCGTGGGATAACGCGCCGGATAGGGCACCAGGAAAACCCGGCTACCTCTCCGCCTCGCGTGCGCGCTATGGCAATCCTTTGCCCTTTGAACTGGCGCCTAAACAACATTACGTGTTGACGATCCCAGCGGATAGCAAGGATATTTTTGGTCGTCGATTGGGTGAGGAAGTAAGGCTACCACTTCGCACGGCACACCGCACACCCCGTCTATTTTCACCGAGGAACAGAGGGGTGCTTGAGATTGGGGAGTCCTCCATCATGCCATTGAAGCTGGTTAATCTGGATCGCCTGACGTTAGCGTATCAGCAGTTAGATGTGGCGGCACTTACTACTGGCAATGTCGGGACGACTCGACAGCAACGTGAGTTGTTGGATCGTGCTGAGTTGCAAGGCGATAAAGATACGGTTATTCAAGGCCAGCTTGGCATACGTGACATATTGGGTGATCAGTCGGGCCTGGTTTGGGGAAGCCTGGATTGGGCACCGAATGGGCCGCGGGAGCCCCGCCAATTTTCAGCGCAAGTTACTCCATGGAATGTTTTTGCCAAAGTAGGGTATTACGATAGCTTGGTGTGGGTAACACGATTAGCGGATGGATCGCCTGTGGCCGATGCCAACGTTTCCTTGTTTGAGGTGGAGAATGAATCTTATGAAACCTTAAAGCGCCGCGAAAATGCCACGGTGACCACCGATAAAGATGGACTGGCAAAATTGCCGGGCGTTGTGGATTTCTCCCGCACCTGGTGGGATTGGGAAGCCCCCGATATTCATATCGGAGTGACGCGTGCGAATGAAATGGCCTTGTTACCGCTCACATGGGCTTACGGGCGTTCCATTTATCGCGCAAGTCACGGGGAAGTTTTTAGTGATACGGCAGAACAAGGGGATCGCATGCGGGCCTGGGCAGTCACCGCTCAGGGCATTTATAAGCCAGGCAGTGATGTGCAGTATGCGGCCTTTTTGCGCCGGGAAGGAAAAACCACCTTAATGCCGGCACCCGCAAATGAAGACGCCAACTATGAGCTAACGATTACCAATCCAGAGGGCGATAAGCTGGTGGATGCCCAGCCAGTGCGCTTATCCGACTACGGGGATGTGAATGGTGCCGTCCATGTCCCGGAAACCGCGCCCATGGGATGGTACACCATTCATTTGGCGTGGTACGACAAGCAACGGCGGCGACAGCGTGACGCTGGTCGGTTTTTGGTAACGGATTTTGTGCCGGCTTCATTTCAGGTGCGCACCGATATTCAAGGGAAGTCGTTGCATCCAGGTAGTGTGGTGACAAGCCATGTGAATGCCAAATTGCATGCGGGTGGGCCTTATACAGCTGCCAAGACTGTCTTTAAAACCCGCCTGATTCCCCGCCACTTTACCACTGACAATCCAGCAGCTGCAGGCTTTACTTTTGGAACCGGCGAGCGTTTGCCCGATAGCAAGACATTAGCGGAGCACGAGACGGTACTAGACCAGCAAGGAGAGGCGAAAGATACGTTTCAGCTACCGGAAGATTTAGCGTTTATTTATGGGGACGTAAAGGTTGAGGGAGTCGTGGCGTCTGCACGTGGAAAGTCGGTTTCCCACAGTGCGAGCTTACCGTTTTCTGCGCGCGATCGTTTTGTAGGGTTGCGCACACCTAACTGGATGCAAACGGCGCAAGAGACGTTTGATGTTGACTATGTTGTGACGGATGCACAGGGCGTTTTGCAGCCCGAAGAAGAGGTGTTGCTCACACTTGAGCGTGAAAATGTTCATCGCGTGCGAGAAAAGACGGCAGGTGGGGATTATGGCCACAAAGAGGAAACGGAGTGGATAATTGAAGC
>Ga0209487_1002712_pt1 | contig 14273 bp, 7 predicted proteins | sample Poulit2012_FD_187524 | JGI IMG/M metagenome (GOLD analysis project Ga0209487, IMG submission 187524) | Agricultural soil microbial communities from Georgia to study Nitrogen management - Poultry litter 2012 (SPAdes) (version 2) | ecosystem: Environmental > Terrestrial > Soil > Agricultural land... | reverse complement strand
GCTCCTACATGGCGTGATAATTTTTCATATGATTTACCTCTGAGTTTAACTAATTTAAAAAGAGCACTTGGTGATGAATACTTTATTATTGTAAGACTTCATTATTTGGTGACTAGAACCTCTGAATTAATTGGCCATGATGATTTTATTAAGAACGTTTCTTCTTATAATGACATTAATGAATTATATTTAATTAGTGATATATTGATAACAGATTACTCTAGTGTATTTTTCGATTATGCCGTATTACAACGACCTATGATTTTTTATTGCCATGATTTAGATAAGTACAAGAATGATCTGCGTGGGTTTTATTTTGATTTCGAAAATGAAGCTCCCGGGCCTATCGTACAGACAACAGATGAATTAATTGATGTTATTAAAAACATCAATAATTATAAATTACCTTCCGGATTTATTAAAACCTTTTCCTCTTTAGAAGACGGAAATGCATCAAAGAGGGTAATGGAAAAAATTTTCAAACAATAATAAAACACCGACTCAATGTGCAACTGAGTCGGTGTTTTTACTTTCATTTATCCTAAAATAAATTTAATTCTTTCCTTCACATTTTCATCATAAAGATAAGGATTAAATTCTTTATATTTATTGTCTGGATTAATTACGGAAAGCATCTTTCTAGACAGGCCTATTTCAGTTGCCTCCACCAATTCACCATAACCCTGTTTCAATAAATTGTCAGGTCCAGGAATATCCGTAGATATCACTTTGAGTCCAACAGCCAATGCCTCAAGTATCACTAGGGCCTGTCCTTCATATAAAGAACTTAATACAAAAACATCACACATTTTTAATAAATAAAATGGATTATCCATATGACCAGTTAAAATTATATTATCCTCAATGTCTAACTCCTGGATTAAATCAACTATTTTTTTCCGTTCCGCACCTTCTCCAATAATATATAACATGCTATTAGGTTGTTTTTCTAGCACTTCTTTAAATGCTCTGATCAGTAAACTTTGATTTTTTTCCGGAGAAAGCCTCCCCAAGGTAACATAGTTAATATTATTCTTTGAGGGTTTAATTATTCCTTTAAGGTTAAACACTCCCTTTTCTAATTCTATATTGTCTACTACAATTTTTTGATTTAGGATTTGTAATTCTTCATATCTTTCAGATAGCATTTCTATTCGCTCGGCATCAAGATAATTTTCAATAAAATCCATTTTATCTGATATTCCAAGTTTTTTCCCTAGTTTTGCTAAATTTGCTATATGACTTGTTTCCGATACGGAAAGTATTTTATCAAAGTTATGATAAATAGAAAACATTAGTTGTAAAGGTAACCTATTTGGCCGTTTTCCTCTTACAACACGTTCTTTATCTTTCTCCATATCACTATGAAGGTATATTATCTTTTCCTTCACTTTACTAAAAGCAAAGACTGAACCATAAAATGAATTATAACCACTAAAATCTATTACCTTATCGTATCTAACATTACCAACAATACGTTTATACTCTCTATACATTAAATTATCAATAGGAAACTTTTTTACAATACCATTTAATCCACGATTCATAAAAAGCTTATACTGATACTCCTCATTAAGCATAAGATTAATGCGATTGTTATTAAACAACAAATTAATTTTTGGATCTAATCGTTCAATTGTTCTTTCTACCCCACTGTTTTTGGGTACACTACAAGGGACAATTATTGTTACGTTATACTTATCATAATCAAATTGCTTTGTTAATCTAATTAAAGATTCAGTTATTCCATTGTTTTTAAAGTATCCACCATAAATTAATATTTTTTCTTTAGTTGTTTCAGTTTTGTAGATAGATCCTATTTTCGGTCTCTCATTATAAAAAATATATTCGATTACTCTTTTTGCTGTATCACCATTATCATATGGAGCAAATCTTTCTATCATAGGATAATATTTTTTCTCTAATATACCCGTAGATGCGCTAATATATTCTGCAAGTTTATCAATAGTAGAACATGTTGGACCAGGTAATTCATTTTTTTCTAAATATAAACCACGAAGGGTACTATATTCATGATAATTTTTAAAATAGAAGTATATTGGTTTTTTTAATGCTAAATAGTCAAAAAACACACTAGAATAATCCGTAATTAAGTAATCACTAATTTGTAGAATTCTATTTGTATCAATACTGTTATCAACTAAATAACATTCCGTATTCATCTCGGATATAGCTTTATATTCTAAATAATGCACTTTCAATGCTACAATGAAATTTTCCCCAAGAAGTTTCTGCAATTGTTCTGCATCTCTTACTAACTCACTAACATTCTCGTTAATATTTTTACTGTAGTCATTCCAAGTTGGAGCATACAAAACAACTTTTTTTCCCGGTGGTAGATCCATTTTAAATTTTAATTCTTCAGCAACAACTTTATTAGTTAAATCGACTCTTGGCATTCCCAACTCTAAAATTTCACCAGAAAATAAATCCTTTGCGGATTGACTGTTCAATATTGTATCGGTAGTATATTTCGACGGGGAAATGAAGTAATCAGTATGCAAGATGTTTTTCATTACATTTTTATGGGAATCATAATTAGAACTTTTGACATCTTTTCCTATTGTTTTATAGGGGGTACCATGCCAGGCCATAATATAAGTTTGGTCTTTTCTTTTATTAAAATAATGTGGAAAGGTGGTATCTGTGACTAAATATTTCGATCTGGCTAAATATTTAACATATGCAATAGTTCCTTTTTTTACAAGTTTAACATTTTTGTACTTATCAAGTTCTTTTTTCTCACTTTTGGGATTTGTAGAACTCCAGATAAATCTATACTCACTAAATCGTGAATCATTATATATCTCTTCAAACAAAGCTAAAGAGTTACCCGTTATACTTTCCCCCAAATAAGCTTCGAATAGAATCGTTTTATCATAAATTGGTTTTTCTAAATATTGAACGTACTTCATTCTTAAATACCAAATATCCCTTTTTAGGTATAATGCAATTGGATTTAGTATAAATTTTATCAGTCTTTTTATTCTAGCTTTATTCATAATATATCCCTTTCTACATTACGTCAGTATGTCTGGTTCTAGTAAATAGACGATTTCTCTAATTAATATTTCATAAATGTTCCTTAATATATAATCAATACTGCATAAAGAAACCCTATAATATATTATAAATTATATCAACTTTTTGTAAGATAAATCAATCCAATTGCTACTCTGATCATTACTTCATAACGGCATATTGCGCATTATCAACAAACACTTTATAAACAAATTAATTTTTCACTTCGGTTTCCTTTATTATTGTTTTATAAGGAAACTCAATATACCACTCTTAATAACCAATACAAAAGTATTTGAATCTTGTTTTGACTCCACTATATCTTAAATATAGAGGTTATCGATTGTTGCTGTATTTATCCTTAGCATAGGAAGCTGTTATATACTAGGTCCATATTTTTTATGTCATTCCGCACTTGTTTAAATACATAAAGCGTTTTGTGTTTAAATCTTCTCCTAAACCTCTTTGGGTGTCTATTCTCATTGTTTCTTATGTTTAATTCTACTAAACAAAGATCCCCCTGGCTACCTTAATAAAAACACTTTTTGTGCAAATTATTAACTTAACTTTCAATAAAAGTTAAATTAGATATAAGACTGGAATAATGAATTTGTTTCATATTTTTAGCCAATAAAACACATTATCCACTTTAATGTGGATAATGTGTTTTAAGTAATATTATTTATAGACTGGGATCTCTAAATGTAAAGTTTCAAATCCAATTTGTTGATAAAGATTATACATTGTAGTAATTTGTTTTGATGCCCAACCTACATCCGTTGCATATTGTTTACCAAACTTGCCAGTTGTTTCCATAGCAACTGGATTCCAACGCATTTTATATAAAGTGTTTAGTCCAGCCTTTACATAATCGTTTCCAATAAACTTTGCTCCACCAATAATGGCTTTGTCTGGAGAAGTCCAACCTTCCTCATATGCATGTTTTGCACCACAATCTACCGGACAAGAATCATACGCTCCAATACCATACATATTATAAACAGTTTCACCATTATATTTAACTCCGTTTGCTAATTTTGAAGTACCATTACCAGTCTCTAAAATAGCATGTGATATTAAATATATTTCGTTAAGGCCATGCTGACTGCCTGCCTTTATAAATGCATCAGCTTGCCCCTCGAGTACACCTTTTCCTTTGAGATAATTGTTTAATACTATCTCTGAAGCCCCACTTGTTCTTGCAAGATCTAGGAATTGGAATTTTTGAATTGAATTTTTTATAAAGTTTAGTGGATTCAGATAGTACATTACGTCGGCAGGATTAGCATGGGTCCACTGTTCCTTATGATTGTATTCTATTGCGTACCATCCATTATATTCATCCAAAATTTTAACCATTGTACCTTCTAAAATTGTGCCTACTGATTTATGACCTGTACCTGGTCCAAGTCTTACATTTAAATTGGTAGCTGTTACTTTATTGCTTTTATCAATATAATCTTTAGAAACCCAAGCATACTTTTTATCCGTTTGTGGCGTAGCCTTCAGTTGAATTTCTAATGCTTGGTTTAAAGTTAAGTTGTATTCAGTCTCTTTAGCTACATTTACATAACTTGAATGTAACCAGATTCTCTTACCATTCAATGTACCACGATACCAAGTATTATTTCCAACTTTTTCAGTCAAGTCCACTTTGAACTCTTGACCCTTATAACTGCCCATATTTTCGTAAACTATATCCTTCGATCCGCCCCAGGCTTTAGAATAAGCAATTCCATTACCTTTAAAGTAAAGTGTCTTTGCTTTCTTATCTACACCAACATGTGGATGTGTTGATAAGTCTTTTGAATTCACCCATCCGACAATTCCATTAGTACTACTTGGCGAGGTGCTAATTAAATAATATAATTGATCATTTATCTTAGCCTGTTTTTTTATATAATATACTGCATTTGTATATTTACTTCCGGCAGTAAATGCCGATGAGTGTCGACCTAGAGTTGGATATATTTCAACACTACCACTACGAATATGACCTAATCGACTTGTTGTACTTTCAGTTTTTGTTGTTACATAACTAGAATGTAACCATATTGTTTCACCGTTAAATACCCCACGATACCAAGTATTATTTCCAACTTTTTCAGTTAAATTGACTTTAAACTCTTGGTTCGCATATTGTGACATATTACTATGAACCAAATCTTTAGAGCCACCCCATGCTTTTCTGTAGGCTTTTCCAGTACCTTTAAAGTAAAGTGTTTTTGCCTTCTTATCTACACCTACGTGTGAATGAACTGATAAGTCTGATGCTTCGACCCAACCCACTAATCCTCTTGTGTTACTTGGCGAAGTACTTATTAGGTAATACATCTTTCCGTTTACCTGGGATTGACTCTTAATATAGTAAACTGCATTCGTATATTTTGAGCCAGCAATTTCAAAAGATGCATTTTTTTCTAAACTTGAATATATTTTTACACTACCAGTACGAATATGGCCGAGTCGACTTGTTGAATTTCCAACCATACTTACTAAATAGGATGAATGTATCCATACTGTTTTTCCATTCAAAGTTCCGCGATACCAGGTATCATTTCCTACTTTTTCAGTTAAATGGACATTAAATACATTATCCTTATATTTTGATAGGTCATACACTAAATTCTTGGAGCCACCCCATGCTTTATCGTAGGACTTTCCAGTTCCTTTAATATAAAACTTTTTAGAGGTTTTATCTACGCCTACATGTGGATGAGTTGATAAATCAGAAGCCTGAACCCAACCCACTACTCCTTTTGTATTACTTGGTGAAGTACCAATCAGGTAATACATTTTACCATTTACCTGCGATTGTCTCTTAATATAATAAACCGCATTCGTATATTTTGACCCAGCTACTTCAAAAGAGGCGTTACTTTCTAAACTTGAATAAATCTTTACACTACCGGTACGAATATGACCAAGTCGACTTGTTGAACTCCCAATATCATTTGTTAAATAGGAAGAGTGTATCCACACTGTTTTCCCATTTAAAGTTCCACGATACCATGTATTATTACCTACTTTTTCAGTAAGATGAACATTAAATATATGATTTCTATACTTTGCTAAATCATACACTAAATTTTTGGAGCCACCCCAAGCTTTGTCATAAGATTTTCCGGTTCCCTTAACATAAAATGTTTTAGAAGCCTTATCTACACCGACATGTGGATGGGTTGATAAATCTGATGCTTCTACCCAACCTACGACTCCTTTTGTGTTACTTGGTGAGGTACTTATTAAATAATACATCTTACCATTTACCTGGGATTGACTCTTAATATAGTAAACTGCGTTCGTATATTTTGACCCAGCTACTTCAAAAGATGCATCACTTTCTAAACTTGAATATATTTTTACACTACCAGTACGAATATGACCGAGCCTACTAGTTGGACTTTCACTAGGAACAGCAAGCGTACTAATCATACTTTTACCGTCTGCTGTTTCATTAGTTTCAACTTCTTCACTCTCGAATTGATCAACAATTTCCTCTTTTTTAACTTCAATAGACATTTCCTGATCAGTTGCGTTTTCTTTTTCTACGTTACCTTCATTTGATTCTTGATCCAATAATTCTTCTTCATTTATTTCTTGATCTTCCTGATTTTCTTGATCATTCTTGTTTACTTCTTGGTTCTCTTGATTCTCTTGATTCTCTTCACTTATTTCTTGGTTTTCTTGTTCATCTATTATTTCTGATGGTTCTGGTTTTTCATTATTCTCTTTATCTTTTTCAAATTCCACATCATTCTCAGTTTCAATTAAATCATCTTTAGTATCTTGCTCTTCTAAAAGTTCTGTCTCATTTGTCTGATTTTCTTCAATTGAAACTTCATTATCTGTCTTTGAACTACTTGCCAAGACATCGTAAGGAGCAATTGAACTTAGAATCAACAATGCAATCAATATTGTAGCTATTTTCTTCATTAACATCCTCCATACGTTAAAAGTCGATTACAATTCAACAATAAATTAATCTTTAAAATCCTAAATTTCTCACTCCTTTCACTCAAAAACATGCTTAGATATTAATAGATATAGGACTAAAAACTACAATCTATTAACCTAGATATCTATACAATATCTATATCGGTTCATTTTATAATATTTAAAACTAGTAAATAACTATCAGAAAGAACCGTGCAATTAAAATAAGTATAACAAATTTCATTTTAAGGTAGCAATATTTCCCTATGTTTTTCCCAAATTGTAAATTTTTGACGGTAAATGTCTATTTCTATTATCAATAATTCATAGTATAATAGAATTCAAAGATGAATTATGATATCTTTTTCGATTAACAAACACTAAATTTTATAGTATAATAGATAGATAAGCTAACACACGGAGGTTTTACTAATGAAGAAAGTAATTACTTATGGAACATTTGATTTGCTCCATACGGGACATATTAATATATTGCGACGTGCAAAGGAATATGGTGACTATTTGATTGTTGCTATATCTTCGGATGAGTTTAATGCTGGAAAAGGAAAGAAGGCATATTATAGTTTTGAACAACGTAAAGCTATTCTTGAGGCAATTCGTTATGTTGACGAAGTGATCCCTGAACATACATGGGAACAAAAAGTTGATGATGTCAAAAATCATGATGTCGATGTTTTTGTAATGGGAGATGACTGGAAAGGTAAATTTGATTTCCTCAAGGACCAATGTGAAGTTATTTATTTACCAAGGACAGTCGGAATTTCAACTACACAAATCAAAAAAGATTTGAAAAAAGCACAAAATGGCTAGAGAAATAATTATTACTGTATACCTCTTTGTTTTTCGTATATTCTTTTACATTTTCAATTTATTTCCCCAAAAGAAGAAAACAACGTTCGTTGCTTCATTTGGGGATAATGTGTTGCATACAGTAGGAGAAATCGAAAAACAAACGGATGACCAAGTTGTTATTCTAAAAACCTCCCAATGCAAGGTTAACTTCGACAATGCTTCAGATAGAATAATCTTAGATTTTGAAACTCTTAATCTAATAGACTGGTTTAAATCTATCTATCACTTAGCCACTTCTCATCATATTTTTGTAGATAATTATTTTGGTTTTTTAGCTGTGACAAACTTTAAATCTAATGTGAATTGTATCCAATTATGGCATGCTGCGGGAGCAGTGAAACAATTTGGACTTAAAGATCCTTCTATTAAAGGACGTAGCCAACGTGCAAATGATCGTTTTCAAAAGGTTTATCAGCGATTTGATCATGTAATCGTTGGGTCAGAAAAAATGACAAGAATCTTTAGGGAAAGTTTCGGTATCAGTCATGATCAAATATTAAGGTCTGGTATACCAAGAACGGACTTCTTTTTTGATCAAGCTGCGAAGAATCAAGCAGAACAATCTTTAATAGCACAATTTCCTATGATCGATAATAAAAAGGTTATTCTATATGCACCGACATATCGGGATGATCAATTAAGTAGCGCAAATATCGAATTAAATATTGACCAAATGTATAAAAAGTTGAAAGATAACTATATTTTATTCTTACGACTCCATCCTGCTATCAAAATGGAATTAAGTCATGAATATCCGGATTTTGTTGTTGATGTGTCCAACTATGATCACTTAAACCATCTGTTAGTCGTTTCGGACATATTAATTACAGATTATTCATCAATTCCATTTGAGTTTGCATTGCTCAACAAACCGATGATCTTTTTCGCATATGATTTAGATAAATATGCAAATTCAAGAGGCTTTTGGGAAGATTATGAAGAATTTGTTCCTGGTCCAATTGTTAAAAACACTAAAGATTTAATTGACAAGATCCACAAGGGCAACTTTGATATGGATAAAATCAAACATTTTGCTGATCAATGGAATCAATATTCGACAGGGCACTCGAGTGAACGACTTATAAAAACGTTATACACATCTGATGAAGCTTATCGAGTGGTCGATCAAGCTTAATAAAAGACTCATCCAAATTATAGTTTTAAAGGATGAGTCTTTTTTATAACAATATTCAATTCGGATGAGCAATCATTAAGAACCAAAAGCGCAAGCGCCCGTTCAGCGACGTACAAATTGGAGAGCTTCTGACGAGATAAAGGAAACACAAAGAGTGGAACGAATTGATGTTGACTTATCGTAGGAAGAAGATCGAAATTTGATAGTCGCTGGGCGATTAAGCTAGACGATGCTGTCTTAAAATAATTAGTCACAACTTGAAAATGTTATACTTTTTTATTTAATCAAATAAATCTACATTGAAAGTTCCTTTTTTAATCTTTTAATTTCTGCCTGATCTAATTTGGTTACTTTTGCAACAAACTCAATTGAAGAACCTTCCTTTAACATTTCAACAGCAACTTCCTTCTGTAGTTCTGCACGACCCTCTGCACGTCCAATCCTCTTTCCACGTTCCACATAGGGATTTGTAATCTCTAAGATCCTTTCGGCATCCTCTAGCTTATTTACCTCTTCCATAAGAATCTCCTCCTCCCTTTCGCTTAATTGTAAATACGTTTGGAAAAAATCAATCAGTATATCCCTTTTCTCTAAATCAATTTTTAATTTCGTTAGTATTCGAAAAAATTCAATTTTTACTTTAATACGTTCCCTTTTATTATATCCCATTTTACTAAGCAGTGCGGCTGAAACTGGATTTTCCTTTTGAACAAATTGGCGCCAATTCATTTTTCGCAAATGTAAGGTCAAATAATTAAATGTCAAAACATTTAGGTGCCCGATTGTTAGCTTGAATTCATCTTTTTCCCAAGCTTCATCATAGCTAAATACAGCTATTGGTAAAACTGGTTTGTCCACTTTTCGATAAAGCAAACTAAAATAGTGAAACATCCGCTTATTAAAATCCGCTTGCTGATAACTTTGCGGTTCCACATGAACTACAATAATTGTGTCTGTCTTCTTCCATTTTACTTCAACAACGATATCCAAAGCCTTTTGGTTACCATCGTAAATACTTGGTACCATCTCTTCTGACAAATGCTTCATTGAGCTAAAATCTATTTCATGATATAGCTCTGGAAAAAATGCCTCAATGAATTCAGAAAAGAATGTTTCAATAAGCCGCTTAAATAATAAATCATGTTGTATATATGATGGCTTTTCTTCCCTTACCGTTAATAATTTGGGAAGCTGTATTGTTACGTTACTCCCCTGGATTTCCATGTTCAACATAAAAGCACACCCTTCTAAATTTTGGATGTCAATCATGATGTTGGTCTTACATAATTATATAACAAAAACCTCAACAGAACAAATGATCCCACACCCTTTCTGAATGTCTTCTTTAGATAGCTATCTTGGCATCTTAAACATATTCAATTATATTTTTTATAAAAATAGGCACAAATATTACTACTTCACACCAAAAAGTGCCATCTTTACTTTAATACTAGTCTTCCCAAGTATTCTCTGCTATAATAATACTAATTAGTGCAATCGATTGCACATTATCTTATATAAAATAATAAGGCAAATAGTCTTTGAATTTTATCATGTTGGGGTGATTATAATGGAAAATGCTTGGTGGAAAGAAGCAGTTGGTTATCAAATTTATCCGCGTAGTTTTCAGGATTCAAATGGTGATGGAATAGGTGATTTACAAGGTATCATTCAACGGTTGGACTATTTAAAAGATTTAGGGATTGATTTTATATGGGTTTGTCCTTTTTATAAGTCACCTTTAGATGATAATGGCTATGATATTTCTGATTATCAAGATATCTTAGCAGATTTTGGGACAATGGACGATTTTGATGAATTACTTGAAGAAGTTCATAAGCGCGATATGAAACTTTTAATGGACCTTGTTTTAAATCACACAAGTGACGAGCATCCATGGTTTATTGAATCACGTTCTTCTAAGGATAATCCCAAACGTGATTGGTATATTTGGAAGGATCCTAAAGATGGCAAGGAACCAAATAACTGGGAAAGTATTTTTAGTGGGTCTGCTTGGGAATATGACGAGAAAACTAAACAATACTTTCTACATGTTTTCTCACGTCGTCAACCAGATTTAAATTGGGAAAACTCTGAAGTTCGGACCGCTCTCTATGAAATGGTAAATTGGTGGCTAGACAAGGGTGTTGATGGTTTCCGTATTGATGCAATTAGCCATATTAAAAAGCGTCCTGGATTTCCAGATATGCCAAACCCAGAAGGGAAAAAATATGTTTCATCATTTGATATGCATATGAATCAAGAAGGTATTCATGAATTTTTACAAGAATTTAGAGATGAAACATATGGAAAATATGAGCATGCTTTAAGTGTTGGAGAGGCAAATGGTGTAAGCACTGATGATGCACACCTCTGGGTTGGTGATGAAGGTAAAATGGATATGCTTTTCCAGTTTGAACATATGGATTTATGGGATTATGAAACTGGTAAAGGCATGGATGTCATTGGAGTTAAAAAAGCTTTAACACGTTGGCAAAAAGCACTTGAACATAATGGTTGGAATGCGCTATACATTGAAAATCATGATAAACCTCGGATCATTTCCAGTTGGGGAAATGAAACGGACTACTGGAGAGAAAGTGCGACCGCTCTTGGTACTATGTATTTTCTAATGAAAGGTACACCGTTTATTTATCAAGGGCAAGAAATAGGGATGACAAATATTTATTTCAATTCAATTGAAGATTATGATGATGTTGCAGCAAAAAATTTATATCAAGACCAAAAAGAGGGTGGCGTTTCTGAACAAGAGATTCTTTATACACTAGGAAAAACTTCTCGAGATAATAGTCGTACACCAATGCAGTGGTCTTCTGAAGAGAATGCTGGCTTTTCAACAGGAAATCCGTGGTTAAAAGTAAATGCCAACTATACTGAAATCAATGTTGAAAAACAGTTACAAGAAAAAGATTCTATCTTGCAGTTTTATAAAGATATGATACAGCTTAAGAAAAAACATACGATCTTTACGTATGGAAGTTATGATCTACTTCTTCCAGATGATGAACAAATTTTTGCATATAAACGGGAACTTGATGGTCAACTAGCGGTTATTGTTACGAATTTATCTGATCAAGAAACTGTTTGGGAAGTAGATGATCATATGAAGATAACGGACAAACAAATTATTTTAAGTAATTATAAAGTTGAACCGCATGAATATGTTAAAAATGTCCATTTGAAACCATATGAAGCGAGGGTATATTTAATCTAAAGGTAGAACCGTATCCGTTAAGGGACCGGCATGGCTATTTAAAGTGCACTTCTGTTTGTTAGATATTGTGTCTAGCAAATAGGGGTGCATTTCATTTATGTCAAGGTTATTTTCAAATATCATCTAATTTTCGGAATTCCTTTCTGTTTTTAGGAAGATATTTATCAAGATTAAGTTATAATAATAGTAACGATGATGAACTGCTTAAGATTCATTAGTTGATTATACAAGCTTTTTACTATAACATATTGTATTCATATACGTACATTCTAGTCAATTTCATAATTGCAGTCATCAACTATGCAACTACAGCGTTTCATTACATTTATTCAATGAAATGATATCGTATGTTAACATAGTATGAAGTGTCATTTATGAACCTGATAATATTATCTTTCTATAAAGTGAGGGCTTTTTAGTGAATATCAAACAAAGACCGAAATCAGTAATTGTTATATTTGGAGCGACAGGAGATTTAGCACAACGCAAATTGTTCCCGTCCATTTATAGACTGTACCAAAACGGTAAAATTGGTGAAGATTTTGCTGTTGTTGGTGTTGCACGTAGACCATGGACAAATGATATTTTGCGGGAAAATGTAAGGAAATCGATTGGTGACGATTATAAATCGGCAGAGGATTTAGAGAAGTTTTCATCACATTTTTATTATCATCCATTTGATGTGACAAATACAGAGTCTTATCATGGTTTGGATAGTCTAATTAACGACCTCGAAGGAACTTATAAAACAGGTGGAAATCGAATCTTCTACTTAGCGATGGCACCTGAATTCTTTGGGGTAATAGCCACTAATTTGAAAAAACATGGTTTGAAAAATAGTACAGGCTGGACACGCCTCGTCATTGAAAAACCGTTTGGGCATAATTTAGAATCTGCCAAAGCGCTTAATGATGAAATTCGTGAAGGATTTGAAGAAGATGAAATCTATCGAATTGACCATTATTTAGGAAAAGAAATGGTTCAAAACATTGAAGTCATCCGTTTTGCTAATGGTATTTTTGAACATCTGTGGAATAATCGTTTTATTGCTAATATACAAGTGACATCAAGTGAATCACTTGGCGTTGAAGAACGTGCTAGATATTATGATCATTCTGGTGCTATGCGTGATATGGTTCAAAACCATATGCTCCAAATGGTCTCATTACTTGCCATGGAACCACCAATTAATTTAACAACTGATGAAATTCGCTCAGAAAAAATTAAAGTGCTTCGTGCACTTCGCAAGATTAAAGATGAAGAAATTAATGAAAATTTTGTTCGTGGCCAATATGGTAGCGGTCAGATTAATGGAGAAACATTGCCAGGATATCGTGAAGAAGATGAGCAGTTAACAACGTCAAATACTGAAACATTTGTTGCAGGTCGAATCATGATTGATAATTACCGTTGGGCTGGTGTACCTATTTATATCCGGACTGGAAAACGCATGGCAGAAAAATCGACAAAAATCGTTGTTGAGTTTAAGGATATTCCAATGAACTTATATTATGAAAATAAAGATGATAAACATCCTAACTTACTTGTCATTCATATTCAACCACATGAAGGAATTACACTTCATGTCAATGCCAAAAAATCTGGAAACAGTTCTTTTGCGGTACCAGTAGAGCTGGCCTATAGCAATAATGGTGTAGACGGAATCAATACTCCTGAAGCATATGAGAAATTACTTTATGACTGCATGCTTGGTGATGGTACTAACTTTACCCACTGGGATGAAGTTGCTTTAGCTTGGGAGTTCGTTGATTCGATTCAAGAAGTTTGGGAAAATGAAATAGCTGATTTTCCAAACTATGAATCAGGTTCAATGGGTCCTGATGCTGCAGATAAACTTTTAGAACAAGACGGATTCCATTGGTGGCCAATAACAGAATAATGATGTACCCGTATTTCTTTTATAGAAAAGTGTACGGGTATTTTTATTCTCCTTTAAGATTTGATAAATTCTTTGCTATCCACATATCTGACTCTCCTACAAATAGAGTAAGTGTCCTATGCATGAGCGAAACCCACAGATACAATAGTTTA
>Ga0209487_1002711_pt1 | contig 14273 bp, 17 predicted proteins | sample Poulit2012_FD_187524 | JGI IMG/M metagenome (GOLD analysis project Ga0209487, IMG submission 187524) | Agricultural soil microbial communities from Georgia to study Nitrogen management - Poultry litter 2012 (SPAdes) (version 2) | ecosystem: Environmental > Terrestrial > Soil > Agricultural land... | reverse complement strand
ATTCCATGCCACCCGCCAGAATCACTTCCTCATCACCTGCACGGATAATCTGATCACCTAATGTAACACTGCGAAGTCCGGATGCACACACTTTATTTACTGTTTCTGTTTTAACATCCCATGGAATGCCAGCTTCTCTTGCAGCCTGACGTGAAGGGATCTGCCCCTGCCCTGCCTGTAGCACATTACCGAAAATTACTTCATCAAGTTCATCCGCTTGCACACCCGCGCGCTGCATTGCTTCTTTCATTGCAATCCCGCCAAGCTCCGCAGCTTTTAATGAAGCAAGTGCACCTCCAAATTTTCCAAATGGTGTACGTGCGCCATCTAAAATTACTGTTTTAGCCATTTATTTCACCTCTGCCAGTTCTGGAGACACTGTAAATTCAGCCTCTGTTTTCTCCCTTATATCATGAACGGTTGCATCCCCCATTGTTTCTATAAGCACCATACCATGCTCTGTGAAATCAAATACGGCAAGATCGGTAATTAAACGGTTTACAACAGCCTGCCCCGTTAATGGTAACATACATTCTTTTTTCACCTTTGATTCCCCATGTTTGTTCACGTGGTCCATCACAACGATAACGCGTTTGGCACCATTGACAAGATCCATGGCACCACCCATTCCCTTTACCATTTTGCCGGGAATCATCCAGTTCGCAAGGTCGCCATTTTCTGCTACTTCCATCCCGCCAAGGATAGCAAGATCAATATGCCCGCCCCGAATCATAGCAAACGATTCCGCACTATCAAAAAAGGAAGAACCCGGTATTGTCGTAATTGTTTCTTTACCGGCATTAATCAAGTCCGGGTCTTCCTCCCCCTCAACCGGATAAGGGCCAATTCCAAGCAAACCGTTTTCTGATTGCAGCAACACATTAAAATCAGCCGGAATTTCATTCGCAACAAGTGTCGGCATGCCGATACCAAGATTCACATTCATGCCATCCTTAATTTCTTTTACAGCCCGTTTTATAATCGCTAATCGTGTATCTTTCATCTTCAATCGCTCCTCCTTTTTTATGCTTTTACTACTGTTCGGCGTTCGATCCGCTTTTGATAATTTGTTCCGACTAACAGCCGCTGTACATAAATGCCCGGTGTATGAATCTCATTCGGATCAAGCTCTCCCGGTTCGACGATCTCTTCTACTTCTGCAATGGTAATTTTTCCGGACATCGCTACAAGCGGATTAAAGTTCCGTGACGTTTTTCGAAAAACAAGGTTGCCGAGCGTATCCGCTTTCCATGCTTTCACAAGTGCAAAATCAGCGACAATGCCCTCCTCCAGCAAATATGTTTTATCGTTAAATTCTTTCGTTTCTTTTCCTTCCGCGATTGGTGTACCGACACCTGCAGCAGTATAAAAGCCAGGGATCCCGGCACCGCCTGCCCGCAATCGTTCTGCAAGCGTTCCTTGAGGTGTCAATTCCACTTCTAATTCACCGTTTAAATATTGTTCTTCAAAAATTTTATTTTCACCAACATAAGATGAAATCATTTTTTTGATTTGTTTATTTTCGAGTAAAAGTCCAAGTCCCCAGTCATCTACACCACAATTGTTACTTGCAACTGTCAATTCTTTTGTCCCTTGCTCACGAAGTGCTTCAATTGCCAGTTCCGGAATACCGCATAAACCAAATCCGCCAACAGCAATAAGTGATCCATCATGAATATCTTTAACCGCTTCAGAAAAAGTGTTCATTACTTTACTCATCAAATAATCCTCCTTCGTTTTACTTTTCGTCTTATGTAAGAGTTTACATTTTTATCACCTATAAGTAAAATACATATATAGAATGAACTCTATTCTAAAAACGAATAAGTCAGGGAGGCTTGTCCGATGGAACTTCGTGATATCCAATCATTTATTAATGTGGCTGACTATAAAAGCTTTACAAAGGCAGCCGAACGTTCTTATTTATCCCAACCCTCATTAAGTAAGGCGGTTCGCAAGCTGGAAAAAACGTTACAAATTGAACTTTTCGATCGCTCCACAAGACATTTACGCCTGACCGACGCCGGAAAAATTGTTTACAAACAAAGCCAACAAGCACTAGCTTCATTAAATGATATACCGATGCTGTTGGATGAATTGAGGGATATCGCTACCGGGGAAATAAAGATCGGCATACCACCACTGATCGGAACCTTATTTTTCCCGGAAATCGCCGGCGTCTTCAACAAACAGTACCCGAATGTGCGTCTCACACTTATTGAACAAGGTGCTAAAGTGATCGAACAACTCGTGGAGGAAGGCCAAATCGATGTCGGACTTATTGTGTTGCCGGCAGATGAGACTGTCTTTCATACTTACCCATTTATTACAGATGAATTTGTTTTGTATGTTCACTGTGACCACCCCCTTGCAAAGCAGCATACTGTTGCACTTTCCGAACTCCAGGATGAAAAGTTCATTCTTTTTTCAGAGGACTTTTCACTGCATACCTATATTATCGACGCCTGCAGGGAGGCCGGTTTCAATCCAGCTGTTTCTTATGAAAGTTCACAATGGGATTTAATCATTGAACTTGTGGCGGCAAAACTTGGTGTTACTTTACTCCCGAAAGCAATTTTCAAAAAGCAAAGTAATCCGCTGATCGAGATGATTCCACTTGAAACACCATCACTGCTTTGGAACCTTGGGGTCATTACGAAAAAAGATGCATATCATTCATTTGCATTGAAGAAATTTCTGGAGATGATGCGGACTCAATAAAGAACGCATTCAAACCCTTTACAATGGTTTGGACGCTTTCATGGTGGAAATAAACGATATCATGTTTCGCTTTCGACTTTGCGAGGGTTCCTCCACCTTCGCATTTTTATCGCCTCAACGTAAGGTGAAAAGAAACCAATCAGAACACCTGAAACCAGTGCGTTAATCAGTGTCCCTATACCAATAGCCCCATCAAAAAAATAAGCGATCACAACGAGGATAACACTAATGAATGCACGTGAGTACGATACACCCCATCCGGTCAGTTCCGAGACAACAAGCATGGAGCGATCCATTGGATTGGGCGCAAAGTTTGACTGTAAATAGGATGCGACCCCCATTCCGGTAAAAATAATTCCGAGCCCTAAACAGATGAACTGTCCTAGCCATGTAACCGGAACAAGCCAGTTGCCTAACAAAAACAACCAGGAATCAATGCCTATCCCTGTAATAAGAGATGTTAAAATGGCATAAAACTCTGGCCTCTTTCTCTCGGCCAAGGCATTACCAAGCAACATGGTTAACCCAACAACTACTTCCCAGCTACCCACTGTTAATCCAAATGTTCGATTCAGTCCCACAAGAAGCGCATCAAACGGAGAAGTTCCGAGTGTTGATTGAATGGTTAATGCAATCCCAAGCGTTAAAATCACAATACCTATAATATAAAAGTGAAAACCAGCACGTATAAGTCGCAAGAACAACACTTCCTTTACTATACAGGCTATCTATCCGAGTGAAATGACGATAATTAAAAAAGCGTTTAAACCTTATCATAAGGTTTAAACGCTTTTCTGTAAATGGAGCATGTCGGTCTTGAACCGACGACCTCTTGCGTGCCACGCAAGCACTCTCCCAACTGAGCTAATGCCCCGTAGATTGCTTTCCAATTCCAAAGACCATTATATAACTACTTGACCGTAATAGTCAAGTAGTTTTTTTATCTTAGTATAGCATAGTTAAACCCCGGCCCATCATAAACAGCCGTATGACATTCTCCCGATTCCCCCATCGGACATACGTCTTTTTGCTTTATATCTGTAATGAAGGCATTGTCCAGTTCACGTCCGAGCCAATCCTTTGGCAGTTTTTCCGGATCAATTTTAATCACTTCCGCCCGAAAACCTGTATCTACAAATTCCTGCAACAAACCCAGTGCATTTTCCTGCTTCGTCCATAATGGATATACTGCTTCCAGATCCACGTCTTTAGCTATACCTTCGCCCCACTCGCGGTGACCTTCGAGATAAATATCACCAAAAGCAACACCATCAAGCGCATAGCGATTTTTCAATTCCTGGAGGTTGTGAACGAAGTCTTCACGATAATCTTCAAAATCTGTTTCAATAAAATGGACAGGGATATTCAAACTTTTCCCTTGGGCAATAATTCTTGTCCGCTCTTCCTCATGTGCAACCGTCTTCTGATTCTTTTTCCATATCGTCGTGAAAAGACAGGCGATTTCAATATTTTTCTCCTGTAATTTATGTAGAGCGAAACAGCTGTCTTTTCCACCACTGAATGACAAAGCAACGCGAGTCCCCATAATTATTCCATCTCCCTCACTGATTTTGTTTTTTTAGTAAATCACGTATTTCCGTTAATAATGCTTCTTGCGGATCTATTTCCTCTTCTTCCGACTCTTCCTCTTTTCGCTTAAACTTCATAACCAGACGTATAAACAGGAAAATAGAAAAAGAAATAATTAGAAAATCAAAGATGGATTGGATAAATGTCCCATATAACACTTCTGCATTTCCCACGCTAAATTTCAAGTTTGTAAAATCAATACCAGTCAATAAAATCCCTAGTAACGGCATGATAATATTGTCAACAAGTGAGGTAACAATTTTTCCAAAGGCCGCTCCAATAACTACCGCAACCGCTAGCTCCATCACATTTCCCTGTGCTATAAATGCTTTAAAATCATTCCACATCCAATATACCTCCAAATTAAAGAGATTAAGATTACTATACCATTTTTTGAATTCCGATCACAATCATAGTTGGGAACAAAAAAGAGCAGCGGATCAGATTATGATGATCCGCTGCTCCTTTACTTACATATCATGAGAGGCGCCTTTCTTTTGTCGTGAATGGTTTCTGTTCTTTACCTTCTTTGAACCATCAAGCGGTTCACCGTATGGTTGCTGTGGACTTTGCGGCAAGTTCGGGTGTTCCTGTTGTTTCGGTCCTTTTGGTCTTCCACCCATTACGATCATCCTCCTTCCATGGTATAGCAATAGCTTTTGGAAAGAAGCCGCGATTTATTCTTGATTACTGCACTTTTACACAAGGCGTACTCCATGACCGGTCCTCATATATATGGTATACTAGTAGCAGGTACTAATTTTTTGGACAATTTAATATAACGTGAAAGGAGCCTGATATATTGTTCAAAGACGATCGCTTCAAGGGATTTTCCATGAGCGATTTAAAACGTGACTTAATAGCGGGGATTACGGTTGGTATCGTAGCAATTCCGCTCGGTATGGCTTTTGCCATTGCTTCTGGGGTAAAACCTGAATACGGGTTGTACACAACCATTATTGCGGGGATTATTGTGGCGTTACTTGGTGGTTCCAGGTTTCAGATTGCAGGACCAACAGGTGCATTCATCCCAATTTTACTTGCTATCGTCCTTGAGTATGGTTATGAAGACTTGCTGATAGCCGGTATGCTGGCAGGAGTCATGCTCGTCATTATGGGTGTTTTTAAGCTTGGAAGTTTAATTAAATTTATTCCTAGATCTGTTACCATTGGCTTTACATCCGGTATTGCTGTCATCATTTTCAGTGGACAGATCGGTGATTTTTTAGGTCTTGAAGGATTGGAAAAAAAGGAATATTTCCATGAAAACATGATGCAAATCTTCAAAAACCTTTCTACGATAAACGGATATAGTGTGTTAACGGCAATTATTGGTTTATCTATCATCATTTTGCTTCCAAAACTATTTCCACGCGTGCCAGTGCTTCTCGTGGCATTAATTGTTCCTACACTTATCGCTGTTGTCTTTTTCCCAAGTAAGATTGCTACCATTGGTACTGCGTTTGGTGGGATATCACAAACATTACCAAGTTTTCAATTTCCGCAGATCACCTGGGAAAAGCTACTTACATTATGGCAGCCTGCGTTTGTTATCGCCATGCTTGGCGGGATTGAATCTTTATTATCTGCCGTCGTCTCGGACGGAATGACGGGTAAAAGGCACAATTCAAACCGTGAGTTGTTCGGACAGGGTGTAGCTAATATCGTGACCCCACTATTCGGCGGGATCCCCGCAACAGGGGCAATTGCACGTACGGCGACCAATATTAACAGTGGTGCGGTCAGTCCATTTTCCGGTATTTTTCAAGGTGCGTTCGTCTTGGTTACCGTGTTATTGTTCGCACCCTACGCTTCTTATATTCCGCTCGCAAGTATGGCGCCGATTTTAATGGTTGTTGCCTTTAATATGAGCGAATATAAGTCCTTTGCAAATATGTTAAAACTAAAATCAGGCGACTCGCTTGTCTTGGCTGCTACATTTTTGCTAACCGTATTCGTCAATCTGACAGTCGCTGTTCAAATTGGGTTATTACTGGCCATGATCTCTTTTGTAAAGCGAATGAGTGAAGTATTAGAAGTGGACAAAATTTTACCAAAAAGATCCAATGAAGAAGAAATCGATATGGATGAACATGGAAATAGATGCCCGCAGCTTTCTGTTTTCACAGTAGAAGGCGCTCTATTCTTTGGTGCTGCAGATCGATTCGAATCAACACTTACACGCTCTATCAATCGACGCCCGGAAGTGCTTGTTTTAATTATGAAACGTGTCTCCTTTATGGATGCAACAGGGGAAGCAAACCTCGCCTCTTTAATCACTGACTTTCAAAAACAAGGCGGAAAACTGCTTATTTCCGGGGTAAAACCGGAAGTACTTGAAATGATGAAAACGAGTGGTTTATATGAGACGGTTGGTGAAGAAAACTTCTATGAAGATGCAACAGATGCAATTAACCAAGGCTTACAAATCATTAATGTTAAAAAATGCGCATTCTGCTCCGGTCGCGGCAAAACAAAATGCCAAGTGTTTGAACAGATTCAAACCCAAACTCCGGAAAGAGGCTAAAAAATGCTCTTCCTCATTCGTTGAGGAGAGCATTTTTTTATAACATCGACGGTATATCTGAAACCGCAGTCGGAAATGCATAGGTGACTTTTTTCAAGTCAGCTGTTTTTAATTTGAGCTGAATCGCCATGGCAAAATAATTGATAAGTTCATCCGCTTCATCACTCATTAAATGTGCGCCAATGATTTGATCACCGTCCTGATCGATGATTATTTTCACAGCAGCCGCCGGTTCATTCGTATGTTTATAAGTGAAAAATCCGGAAACATCTATATCATGCACTTCGATATTTTTCCCGCTTTCTTTTGCCTGCTGTTCGGACATGCCAGCCATTGCTAGTTTCGGTGTAGTAAATACGACAGATGGAACGCCGATATAATCCGCTTGCTCCCTGTTTCCTTTTAACAGATTCTCTGTTACGACTTCTGCTTCCAAACCTGCTACAGGAGTTAACGGCGGTCCATTTGTTGCAGCCACATCACCCGCTGCATAAATATCTGAATTACTGACACTTTGTAAAAATTCATTTACCGTTATACCGCTTTTATCATACTGTACACTTGCTTTATCAGGTTGCAGATCCTCAATTTCAGGCACCCTGCCCGCTCCGTGAACGATAAGATCACCATCCAGCTTTACCATTTCACCATCTTTTTTTGCTTTTACGGTAAAACCATTATCCGTTTTTTCCACTGCGTGAACTGCCGTATTCAAATGAACCTGAATACCGATTGCTTCAGACTGTTTGATCAGCTGATCCACTAAATCAGGATTAAACTCTTTCAATGCCTGTTCACCTCTTTGAACGATGTGCACCTCACTTCCTGCTCTCGCAGCGACATGAGCCAATTCGAAGGAAACATATCCTCCACCAACAAAAATAAGTTTTTCAGGCAAATGATCCAGTTCTAAAAAATCATGACTGTACGTAAGGTGTTCTTCCCCTTTGATAGGCATTGCTGTCGGATTCGCACCTGTAGCAATAACTATCTTGTCACCAATTAATATTTGATCCGAGATTTGAATTTTATTTTCGCCAATAAAACGTGCCTTTCCATGAAAAGTAGTAACTCCGGCATTCTGTAAACCTTCTTCTTTCGCCTCAGGAATCGGTTCTGTGAATGTTCGTTTAAATGCAATCAAGTCCTTCCAGTCTATCGTGCTGTTTTCACGCAGGCCTTTCCCTTGCATTCTTTTGTTTTTTGCAATCAAGTTTGTTGCACTAGCAAGTACTTTCTTTGGGTTACAACCACGCAATGGACAAGTCCCGCCGTATCCACGGGAATCGATAATCGCTGTATGCCTTCCTTTTTCACTGGAACTTTCTGCAATAGCGGACCCAGCCGGCCCTGTACCGATGACAATAACATCAAATTCTTTTTCCATATGATGACCTCCTATCTGTTAATTTCCCTTTCTATAATTGACTAAACAAGAGGAGAAAAAGCACTTATTATATATTTTTAACATTTATTTTAAAAAAACTTGTATTTTTATCTATCCATGTGGTATACTATAGTTAATTATTGTTGTTCGTTTGCGATATAAGAAAGTAATAACTGTAAGGTTATCGTCTTGATTTATTAAGCAGAACAAAAATAGTAATATATGTGCAACAAGCACTTGGAGGAATTAACATGAACACAGGTACAGTAAAATGGTTTAACGCAGACAAAGGTTTCGGTTTCATCGAAGTTGAAGGTGGAGACGACGTATTCGTACACTTCTCAGCTATCCAAGGTGAAGGTTTCAAAACTTTAGACGAAGGTCAAACAGTTAACTTCGATATCGAAGAAGGCGACCGTGGACCACAAGCAGCTAATGTTGAAAAACAGTAAGCTGTAATAATAAAAAGCATTTCCATTAAGTGGAAATGCTTTTTTCTTTTCCTTCCCATAAAGTGATTCTTTAATCAGTGTGGCTCTTACTGCCGGTTAGTTAATAGAAGATAAAATAAGCCCTCTTCAATTTGAAGAGGGCTTGTTAACTTCTTTATTTCGTAAATTCATCAGTCAGTTTTGTTACAATTTGTTTCTTTCTAGACACGATCCCCTTCAGCAATGCGCGATTATTGTCTAATGGCTCGCCAAATGCTTGCTCTACATGACCTTTCGCGTTCCCCATTGCAAGTACCTCGGAATCATTCTCTAGAATATCTGTTACAACAAATAAAAATAATTCCAGACCTTTTTCCTGCATGATTTTTTCAATTTCTGCTTCAATATCCGCTTGTTTTTCATAAATTTGACTTGTATCGACTGCATTGACTTGCGCAATTTCTACCTTTGCCCCATTCATGGAAAATTCCTTCGCATCCATTGTAAGCAATTCTGCAATTGATTTATCGCTTAAATCAGCGCCTGCTTTCAGCATGTCTAAGCCGTATGTTTCCAGATTTACACCAGCAATTGCTGCTAATTCATGTGCTGCATCTACATCTTCTTTCGTGCATGTTGGTGATTTTAATAATAATGAGTCGGAAATAATCGCTGATAGTAAAAGACCTGCTATTTCTTTCGGCACATCTATACCATTTTCCTTGTACATTTTATTAAGAATAGTTGCTGTACAGCCAACCGGCTCCGCGCGAAAATATAATGGTTCTTTTGTTTCGAAATTCGATATACGGTGATGGTCAATTACTTCTGCAATCTTTACTTCTTGTATGTTATCAACACTTTGCTGGAATTCATTATGATCGACTAAAATAACGTCTTTTACATCTTCGCCGACTTTTTCAATGAATTGTGGTGCTTCCGCTTGAAAATAATCCAGGGCAAATTGTGTTTCTTTGCTAACTGCGCCTAATCTGGCTGGTTCGGCAGTAAATCCTAATTTATTTTTCAAATCGGCATAAGCCAAGGCGGAACAGATTGTATCTGTGTCCGGGTTTTTATGGCCAAAAATTAATGTTTTTTCCATGTCCATTCTCCTTCTAACTTCGCTTTAGTCATACGTTTCCTCTATGTACAAGATTACCATAACTCGTTTGTTTTTGGACAGTATTTTACTTGTTTCCTATCACTTAATCTGTAACTTTAAGCGTAGATTCAAAAAATCAACAAATTAGAAACAAGAAGATCGAGGCGGCGTAGGCTTGAGCAACAGAACGTATGCATTTAGATACGTGAGTAGCGAGGCGACTTCAGCGAATAACTTCTCTGCTACCTTGAACCGAGGAACTTTGCTTCCCTGAATACGCTTGTAGACGCAGGTGCACACGCTTTTAAAGACAAGCCAACGAAGAGATTCGCCGTTTATCATTTGGGGACTTTTTGAACATCCTCTTTAAGTGTTTCAGTCACATTCCAAATTTTATCAGATCCATTATAACTATTCAACGCAATATCAAGATCATGGAACATGCGGTGAAGTTCTCGTACATTGTCAGTATCTTTATTTTCCATTGTTTGATCTGCAAGCTCCCGGACGTTTGTTAAGTCATTTTTCAAGGTTTGATTCTTTACACTGGGGATTTTATCCTCCAAGGTAACTTCAATATGTTCCGCTTGCTCGATTTGCTTGTCCCAGTCCAAGTCACCAATCCCACCGTATCCAGTCGTTTCATTATATAAGTCATGCTTGGATGATACGAATTTCCCAATATCCTGATGCTCCTTGCCAACTGTTTCCTGGACTTGTTCCACATCTTCCATTGTTTCTTCAGAAGCGATGCCACTGTCTTCTTCCTCCGTGGTTTGCTTATCGCTTGTAAAGAACGATTGAACATCAAAAGGAAATAAGTTGAAAAAGAAAATAGAAGATGCAGTAAGTACAACTACGACTGTACTTATTAACGTCAAGCCAAACCATCCTATTTTTGATTTACCTTTTTCTTTAGCCAAACAAAGACACCCCCTTTAAAATCTTATCTCCCTACTATTTCTTTGTCGGCTGTCCACACTCCTGCTTTTTTACTATGTCTCAATTCACTTATTTTACATTTATCTAATTCACTCTTATAGTTAAGATAGTACATATTTTACAGGAGGTATTTTCATGACAAAGCAATTGGATTTTACAAGAGATTCATTTATAAAATTCGTTAAAAATTTGGACGAAAAAACCGTCGATATTCAACCAGAGGGATTTAATAATACAATACGCTGGCATGTTGGACATGTCCTCGTTGTCGCGGAGAAGTTTTTATTCGGTTATCCGGAACAGTCAACCAAAATACCAGCTAATTATCACGACCTGTTCCAACCGGGGACAAAACCTGCAGATTGGACAGCCAAGGGGCCAGAGCTATCTGAAATTACCCATTACCTGGAAGATCAAATAAACCGGATCAATGCGCTCACTGAAGATGATTACGCAACAAAATTACCGTTCACCTTGCCATTTGGCAATTTTGAAACATATGGTGATTTATATGGATTATCCATCCATCACGAGGCTGAGCATCTTGGGCAAATAAAAGCAATGAAACGAATTATCGAAGCTAGCAAATGAATAAGTTTATTATAATCGGGTCCGGCATACTCGGTGCAACAACAGCATATCAGCTCGTAAAAGCTGGTGCTGAGGTTGTTGTGGTTGATCGGAAGGACAAAGGGCAGGCAACAGATGCCGCAGCTGGAATCATCTGCCCCTGGCTCTCACAGCGGCGCAACAAAGCATGGTATCATCTGGCAAAGGGCGGCGCACACATCTACCCTGAACTTATTGAAGCACTTGCCGAGGACGGGGAAACAGACACAGGCTATCGCCGCACGGGAGCGATTAGTATCCATACTGATGAAAAGAAACTCTTTGCTATGAGGGAACGCGCATTAAAACGGCGCGAGGAAGCACCTGAAATTGGCGAAGTCACATTGTTAAATCAACAACAAACTAAAGCACTCTTCCCCCCTTTGGCGGAAGAATATCGTTCTGTCCATGTTAGCGGCGCTGCCCGTGTTGACGGCCGTAAACTGCGTAATTCTCTATTACGTGCTGCCAAAAAGCATGGAGCAACGGTGATTCATGGCGACGCAATTCTCCTGCAAGAAAATGATCGCATTCTCGGCGTTTCGGTTAACAAAGAAAAAATCATGGCCGACGCCGTTATCGCCACTTCAGGAGCCTGGATGAACGAACTACTTCACCCTCTCAATATACAGTTTGATGTTTCGGCCCAAAAAGCACAAATTATGCATCTGCAGCTACCTGATCAGCAAACAGACGACTGGCCCGTAGTCATGCCACCTAATAATCAATACATGTTAACGTTTGATGATCAGCGGATTGTTATCGGTGCCACACATGAAGACCATGTAGGCTTTGATACCCGTATCACCGCCGGCGGGCAGCGGGAAATTTTATCAAAGGCACTGGATGTTGCACCAGGTTTAGCAGTGGGAACCATTCTGGAAACGAGAGTTGGCTTTCGTCCATTTACACCTGGTTCATTACCAGTCATCGGTCCACTTCCCGGTTATCAAGGTCTTTTTATCGCAAATGGGCTTGGCGCTTCAGGATTGACGATGGGTCCTTATATCGGAACAGAACTAGCTAAACTAGCACTTGGTAAGGAAATGGAAATCAACCTCACTGATTATGATCTTGCTGGTGCGATCAAATAATGGAAACCCGGGTAGGATCACACAGTGAATTGTGTTCTCTACCCGGGTTTTTGATTTTAAAATTACTTCAGTATGCAAGGCGAATCAATAACATCCCCTTTCGCTACTCGACTATCAAAATCCGCAAATCCTTGAGGCGCTTCATCGAATGAAAAAAAGCCGTATCCGCCCTTTAGACTTCAATAATTGAAAGTCTGTATAAGGCCCATTGCATATTCTGACTGGCTATCAATCCCTTCATATCAACATGCCCTTATGAGCCGCCAGGGCCCTCGTGATTCACGTTTAAACATATATGTGCATCTTTGATCTGGCGTGTCTTGCAACGTCTGTAGACCCCATTAAACGGCACGGAGACAATGTTGTCTTTCAGAGAATTTTTCACATCCCGTCCAACTTCTGTAATTTCACCTGTGATCTCGTGACCAAGAAGCATTCCAATGGTGCCGTCGTACGTCATCGCTACAAGCAAGCACTAAGTCCGGCAAACGAATAACTCCACTTTAACCGTTCCCGCCCCATATTCAGAAAGTCATACATTTGTTTCTTTCCAACTCGCCATAAAATTAAACTTATTTACAGAGATGCTTCTATTTGGTAATCTTAAATGTGAAAGCAAAGGAGGAGTCGCTGTGAAAGGAAAAACAGTTATTATGATTATTATGGCTGTCACTATTATAGGGGTCATTTTAACTTGGTTCTGGTTACAGGATGTTATTCATGAATATGATTTAGATACATCCCTACCATATGAAGAGAATATAGAAATCATTAAACATATTGATAAGGAATTTTCATAAAAAAATGACCAGAGAAATGTGTAAACATACATCTCTTTGGTCAATTATTTTGCAATCGTAGAACTTGTTATTTTCTTTTGCCTGCTTTTTCTGTCCAACTGTTCGATGTAATGACTTGCTTTCAGATATACATATTGAAAAATCGGACTTTGAATAAACGTAAAGATAAAGGTAAAGATGAAAACCGGACCACCTAAAAGAAGACCGATAACCAAAACAGTGCTCTCCGTGATTACACGAACCTTCCCAATCGATAATCCGGATTTATCAGCAATCGATAACATGAAGCCATCCCGAGGCCCTGAACCAACCCCTGCCGCGTTATAAACACCACCACCGATTCCCATAACAACAATTCCGCCTGCTATAATAAAAATATCGCTCCATGAATAGCTTGCTACCGGAAGAAAATCCAACCATAAAAAGAGATCCACAAACAAACCAACCAAAAATGCATTCAAAAACGTTCCAATTTTAATATAGCTTTTATCTAATATCCAGGAAACCACAATTAAAAGGAAACTGATAATAATTGCCCAAGTTCCAATTGTTAACCCAACAAGATCATAAAGTCCGACATTTAACACGTCCCATGGGTGTATACCTAAATGCTGCACCTTAATAGCCATGGAAATTCCAAAACTAAAGATCATCACGCCAACTAAATAAGTCCCCCAACGAATACCAAACAAAATAACCCTTCTCTCTTTTTTGTTACTTCATTGAATAATAGTATGAGCAGTTCATACATTAACTAAAGAATAATCGAGGTCGCAAAAATTTAAAGTATATCCATAGTAACATTGAATCTTCATTTTAGTATTTAGAAAGCTCTAACTTTTAAAAAGAACATAAAAAAAACGCTCTAGAAAATACTAGATACGCTATCGTATAAACTATCTCGATACCAGTGGCCGGGATCGAACCGGCACTCCGTGAAGAACATGATTTTGAGTCATGCGCGTCTGCCAATTCCGCCACACTGGCATATAAAATCTATTGGAGGCGGCAACCGGATTTGAACCGGTGGTAAAGGATTTGCAGTCCTCTGCCTTACCACTTGGCTA
>Ga0209487_1002710_pt1 | contig 14274 bp, 11 predicted proteins | sample Poulit2012_FD_187524 | JGI IMG/M metagenome (GOLD analysis project Ga0209487, IMG submission 187524) | Agricultural soil microbial communities from Georgia to study Nitrogen management - Poultry litter 2012 (SPAdes) (version 2) | ecosystem: Environmental > Terrestrial > Soil > Agricultural land... | reverse complement strand
TAAAAGAATCTGTTTATCTTGCAGCTTAAGCTGCAAGATAAACAGATTCCAAATCACTAACAATTCATCGACTTTAATTTAACCACCAACACTATTTGACAAAGAGCCGAATAAACGGATGGTTTTTTTCTTTTTTAATGACTAACAAAATTCACTTAAAATATTCAATTTTACCTATTAATACTCGTTGACAAAATGACAATACTTTCATATAATATAATTCAATACATGAACAAATGTTCATATGTTAAATTATAACAATGAAGGTGACTATTATGTCTGAGTATAAAAATATACACGATGATAAAATTTTACATCCTATCGTGGAACAAGATGTAGCTAATTTATTTAAAGCTTTATCAAATCCAACACGGATAAAAATTTTATTTTTATTAAAACAGGAAACATTAACAGTAACTGAAATTAGCGAGAGGCTAAATATTTCGCAAAGTGCTATTTCCCACCAATTACGAGAATTGAAATTAGTTCGGCTCGTAAAGGGAAAAAAACACGGTCGTAAAGTTATTTATGAATTAGATGATCATCATGTTCACCAAATTTTTGACATGGCGATCGAACACGTAAAGGAGATTTATCATTATGAGTAAACAAATTATAGTACAACAGGCAAGTTCATGTAGTCATCATGATGAACATGATAGTCATTTAGAAGTTATCTTATATTTTGTGGGACTTGGTTTATTTTTAATTGGCTTATTCTTGCCCTCTGATCTATGGAAGGCCGTTTTTTATTTAGTCGCACTCGTTTTATCGGGCTACCATATTATTTTCGAAGGTTTTATTGATACGTACAAACAGACAATTAATTTAAAAAAGTTTATGCCTAACGTTCATATTTTAATGACACTAGCCGCCATTGGTGCAATTATCATTGGGGAATATATGGAGGCGACATTACTCATACTCATTTTTGCGGGGGCACATTATTTAGAACATTATGCGGAAAGTAAAAGTAATAAAGAAATTACGAGTTTACTCGAGTTAAATCCGACTACTGCTCGACGAATTAAAGAAGATGGTACAACGGAAATTGTCGATGTTTCGGAGTTAGCAATTGGTGATCAACTTTCTATTTTAAATGGTGACCAAATTCCAACGGATGGAATTGTTGTCTCGGGAACATCAACGGTCGATCAATCAGCCATTACAGGTGAAAGTATTCCAGTTGAAAAATCTGCAGGTGATGAACTTTTTGGGAGTACGATTAATGGTTCGGGAACTTTAGTGATGGAAGTGACAAAGGAAAGTTCGGAAACAGTTATTGCTAAGATTATTCAACTCGTCACCCAAACACAACGTAATATTTCTAAAACTGCCGCTTTTATTAAACGGCTTGAACCGAAATACGTTACTGTCGTTCTCATTTTAACACCAGTATTTTTCTTACTCGGATATTATGGATTTCAATGGACGATTCATGAAAGTTTTTATCGTACAATGGTTTTTCTCATTGCAACGTCACCTTGCGCATTAGCCGCCACAGACATTCCTGCAACCCTTTCAGCTATTAGTAATTTAGCGAAACGTGGAGTGCTTTTTAAAGGTGGATCCTATTTATCAAATTTAGCCGATTTAAAGGCTGTCACCTTTGATAAAACGGGAACATTAACCGAAGGAAAACCGGTCGTTACGAATACGTATTTTGGAAAAGATGTTACAGAAGATGAAGCGAACGAATTTACGAAAATTATCGTTTCAATGGAAAGTAAATCAAACCATCCCCTCGCTCAAGCGATTATTCAACATTACGACTCAATAACACCTGATGAACTTGAGGTAGAAAACATTATTGGTGTAGGTCTCGTTGCTAAGACGAAGGGTGAAACGTATAAAATCGGTAAACCGAGCTCATATAAAATCGTTCCTGAAGATATTATCGAACAAACGGCTGAATTTGAACATGAAGGAAAAACGGTTGTCTACTTCGGTACGGATGAAAAAGTTCTAGCGCTTATCGCGATTCAGGATGTACCAAAAGAAACATCTAAAGAAGCTGTCAATTTTTTCAAAGACAAAAACATTCATACAGTTATGTTAACCGGTGATGCCGTTCGTACGGGTGAAGCGATTGGTCGTTCCCTTGGTATTGAAGAAGTTCGCGGTAATATTATGCCTGAAGAAAAAGCAGCAATTATTACTGAATTAAAAGAAAAGTATCCGGTTATTGCTATGCTCGGTGATGGTGTTAATGATGCACCAGCACTTGCAACAGCTAACGTCGGTGTTGCGATGGGTGAAGGAACCGATATTGCTATCGATGTTGCCGATGCTGTACTTATGAAAAACGATTTAACTCGCTTTTCATATACGTACAATGTTGCTAAGAAATTACGCAAAATAGTTATACAAAACATTGTCATTGCACTAGCAGTCGTTATCTTTTTAGTCATAGCTAATATGACTGGAAATATGAATATGACCTTTGCCGTTATTATTCATGAAGGAAGTACACTTGCAGTTATTTTAAATGGGCTACGAATGTTAAAAGAAGTATAATAAACATAAACCTCTAATACGCATGAAAATGTGTTTAGAGGTTTTTTTATGATTTTTTAGACATTAAAATGGTAAAAAATCAAATTAAAGGGTAATGTAATGCTGTAGTATTGTTATTTACAAACCTGGGAATTGTATGTCAAATTATTAATTCTTTTACTTTATTTTTATTACCTATTAATAAATTGAACGTACTATTTTCATTGACAACTTTGCGGAGGAAACTATGTTAAAAAAAATTAATACCCTTTTGTTTATTTCAACTATTATCTGTATTGTTTTATTAGCAAATACTGCATCAGCTAAACAACTATATCAAGTAGGGACTGACCATTTAAATATTCGTTCTAGTCCGAATCATTTTGCTGATGTTGTAGGGCAATTATCGTATGGTGATCATATAACAATCTTTGAAGAAAAATATGGTTGGATGCAAACGTATTACGGGGGTAAAAAAGTATGGGTTGCCTCACAATATTTAATAAATAGTGAAAATGTCCATTTAAATGAAAACGATGCAAGCAAGGACAAAGTTAAAATCATTGCCAATAATGTTCGTCTGCGCTCTGGCCCTGGCCTAAATTATCATACCATTGGCTATACAAATTCAGGTAAAACATTTGATCTTGTCGAGATTAATCAAGACTGGTTAAAAATTGTACAAGCCGATGGTACGACCGCTTGGATTGCAAGTTGGTTAACAGATTATAATACGGAGCAACATAAGCTAACAACGGCAAATTCAGCGATAACGAAAACAAACGATCAGCTTAATGGTATAAATATCGTGCTAGATCCAGGGCACGGCGGACAAGATCCGGGCTCAATTAGCCTTAATAATAAATTTGAAAAGGATTATACGTTAACAACTGTAAAAATTATTGCCGATAAATTACGACAATCAGGCGCAGAAGTTATTCTTACACGAACGAATGATACATCTCTATCTTTAGAAAATCGTGTTAAAATAAGCCACGCACATTTAACCGATGCATTTATTAGTATTCATTATGATGCATTTGAGACAGAGGATACTCACGGTGTAAGTACTCACTATTATGGAAGTCATGGAAGTTTAAAGTTAGCACAGACGATACAAAATGAATTATCTGCATACACAGGATTGAAAAACCGCGGATTAGTGAATAGTCCGTTTCATGTTCTAAGAAGCAATGAACACCTAGCCGTTCTCATTGAACTTGGTTTTTTGACAAACGATAATGATTTAGCAAAAATTGAGAACGAACAACACGCTCACCTAGTTGCTGAAGCTATTAATCGTGCACTCATTAAATATTTCAATTAGTTAAAATGGAAATAACAACTTAAACATTTTAAAGACCAAAAGCAAAAAATGAGCATTATGCATGTAAGTTATGAAGAAAAAATATGTTACAATGTAATTGATAACCATTTTTTACTAACTACTCGTCAAACGTTTACATAGCATTCATCAACAATATTAGGCTCATAAAATTTGAAGGTGATCGTATGGAATTAACTATTTTACTAGAAATTTCAAAGGCTTTCGGTCGTTTTTTTCTCAATCCAATCGTTTATTGGATTGTTTTATTAATAATTATGTCAAGCTATGATCGAATAAAAAAAGAACGGTACTTTTTTTTATTTGAAACATCACCACTCATTAATGAAACGAAAAAAACAATTCATATAGCCATTACTGCTACACTAATATTAGCGATTCTCACTTTAGGTGCAGGAGTTGCGTTAACGTATGAAATCATTATTATTTTAATGGGTGTTACGTTGCTTTTAAGTATTACATATCGCTTTTCAACACTTTCGGCAAGCTACACATTAGGTTTAACATATTTAATTTTATTCTTTTTACCGGAATCTAGTAAAATGATCCAAAACATTACACCTTTGACAATGACAAGCTTAGCTTTAATTATTGGAATTTTATTATTTTTTGAATCAATAATGTTTCTGCGGATGAAAACGAATGATTTTTATCCGACATTAGTACATAGTCGACGTGGCCTTTGGTATGGACTACAACATTTAAAACGTCTAGCAGTCATACCAATTATTACTCTCGTTCCAAAAGGACCCCTTACACCGTTAGGAGATTTTTGGCCTTATTTTACTATTGCCGATCAGTCATACAGTTTATTCGTTTTTCCAGTATTAATTGGTTTTCATCACGTAGTCACAGGCGAGTTACCACAAATTGCTGCCCGTAAATTAGGGCAATTAATACTTAGTTTAGCTTTCTTTGTTATAATATTTTCCTTGTTAAGCATTCAATTGCCTGGATTATCTCTCATCGCAGTCGTTATCGCAATTGTTGGTCGCTTTTTTATTCAATGGCAATATTACCGCAAAGATGTTAAGCGTCCACCAATTTTTATCGAAAACGATAATGCCGTAAAAATATTAGGTATTATTAATGATTCACCAGCACAAAAACTAGGATTAATTGTTGGTGAAACAATCCAAAAAGTAAATGGTAAACAAGTTCAATCGGTAACTCATCTAGATCAGTTACTTAAAAAAAATGAAGGATTAGTAACATTCGAAGTGATCGGGATTGATAATAAAGTCCGGGAAGTTAGTAATGAAGTGTATAAAGGTGACAGACACGATTTAGGAATTTTACTAACAGCGGAACCGTACAGTTTAAGTTCATCATCCGTAGCCGAAAATAAATAATTAAAAAAATCTCTCAAAGCATTCGTCGTCATTAAATGTTCGAATCCACTTCGAGAGATTTTTCATGTTTATTTAGAGAAGTGTTTCATCACTTCAAGTAACTCAGTAATAGCTTCGTCACCATCACCACTGTTAATTGCTTTTTTAACACAATGCTTCATATGTCGCTCAGCAATATTGTAACCAGCCTTCTTCAAAGCTGCGCTTATCGCACTTATTTGAATTAAAATATCGATACAGTAACGATCTTCTTCGACCATACGTTGGATGCCACGTACTTGCCCTTCAATACGCTTTAGCCGATTAATTGTCGCTTGTTTTTCATGATTTGTTAAAGGTACAATAGGCTCATCATGTAATAGTTTTTCCATAAGACGCCTCCTTTCCCAGCGTTTGCCGTCAAACCGATGTTAAATGTTTTAAAATAAAAATAGTAAATTTATAAGTTTACCCGTTGTAATCTTAATGCATTTAAAACGACGGAAATAGAACTAAAGGCCATCGCTGCTCCCGCAACCCATGGGGCAAGGAAACCAATGGCGGCAATTGGTATACCGATTGAGTTATAAATAAAGGCGAAAAATAAATTTTCTTTAATATTACGCATCGTTTTTTGACTCATAATAATCGCATCAGCTACACTATTTAAGTCGCCGCGCATTAATGTAATGTCAGCCGCTTCAATCGCAATATCTGTTCCTGTACCAACTGCCATTCCAACATCAGCAATCGCTAAAGCTGGAGCATCGTTAATCCCATCGCCAACCATCGCAACTTTTTTCCCTTCACGTTGTAGTCGCTCAATGACAGCACTTTTTTCTTCTGGTAAAACTTCAGCAATAACTTCATCGATATTTACTTCCCGAGCAATTGCTTCAGCCGTTCGTTCATTATCTCCCGTTAACATAATGACTTCCATACCGAGTTTGTGCATTCGTTCGATCGCTTCTGCTGATGTTTCTTTCACCGTATCAGCAACAGCGACGATTCCTGCTAATTTTCCATCAATAGCGACGAGCATAGCCGTTTTACCATCTTTCTCAAGGGATTCCATCGTTGCTTCTATATCAGATGATAAATCGATTGCTTGCTGGCGCATTAATTTACGTGTACCTGCAAAGACTTGCGCTCCTTTAACAACAGCACGTATACCATATCCAGGTATAGCCGCAAAATCTTCTGTTCCTACAATCTCGATATTTTCATCCTTTACCCCGCGGACGATTGCTTGGGCAAGGGGATGTTCCGATTCATTTTCCGCACTACCGACAGCTTGTAACATTTGTTCACGTGAGAAATTTCCTGTCACGATTACATCTGTTAAAGTTGGTTCACCCTTTGTAACGGTTCCTGTTTTATCTAATACGACTGTATTAACGGACTGTGTATTTTCGAGATGTTCGCCACCTTTAAATAATAGCCCCATTTCCGCCGCTCGACCTGACCCGGCCATAATTGATGTGGGTGTCGCTAATCCTAAAGCACAGGGACAAGCGATGACGAGAATTGAAATCATTGGAATTAAGCTTGAGCGAAAATCTCCTGGAGATACGATAAAATACCAAATTAAAAATGTTACAACAGCTATTGCGACAACAGCTGGTACGAATACACCGGAAATTTTATCAGCTAAACGTTGAATATTTGCCTTGGATCCTTGGGCTTCTTCAACGATTTTAACGATTTGTGCAAGGGCTGTATCTCTACCGACGTTTGTCGCTTTAAAACGTAACGAACCATTTTCATTAATCGTTGCACCGATTACTAAATCACCCGGACCTTTATCAACAGGGATACTCTCCCCGGTTAACATCGACTCATCAACAGCCGATTCGCCTTCAATAATTTCACCGTCAACGGGAATTTTTTCACCTGGACGAACGATGACAATGTCGCCTGTAACGACTTCTTCTATTGAAACCTCTTTTTCCAAACCATCACGAACGATACGTGCTGTTGTTGCTTGAAGATCAAGTAATTTCTCTATGGCCGCACTTGTCTTCCCTTTAGCACGTACTTCAAAAAGTTTTCCTAAAATAATAAGTGTAATTATAACAGCCGAAGCTTCAAAGTAAAGATCAGGATAGCCAACTTGACCCGCTTGAATCCATTCATAGGTTAAATATAAACTGTACACGAAAGCAGCACTCGTACCTAAAGCGACAAGAACATCCATATTGGCACTTTTATTTCGTAACGACTTGTAGGCTCCTTCATAAAATTGCCAGCCGACATAAAATTGAACAGGAGTCGCTAAAAGTAATTGTACCCACGGATTCATTAAAAAGTCTGGCAAGTAAATGAACGATAAAAAGCTAAAATGTGCTACCATTGTCCATAAAAGTGGAAACGTTAATATTGCCGAGAAAATGAATTTGTTTCTTTGGCGACGAATTTCCTCTTCTTTATGATCAATAGCCTGTTCACGATCTTCCTTAAGAAACAGTTCGAATCCGAGTTTTTTCACCCGCTCAATCATATCGTTCGGTTGTACGATATGATCATTGTATGAAACAGATAAAGTTTCTAATGCAAAGTTTACATTTGCATTATTCACACCTTCCATGCGGTTGACAATTCGTTCAATCCGATTAGCACATGCACTACATGTCATTCCTGTAATATCGAACTCTGTTTCTTGGTCAACAACATCGTAACCAATTTTGTTTACTTCTTTTTTTAAATCAGCAGGTGACAATTTTTCAGGATCATATTGTACCGTTAATTGTTCTAAAGCGAAATTAACGGTCGCTTCATCTACACCGGACAATTTATTTATCCCTTTTTCAACACTTGCCGCACAATTTGTGCACGTCATACCACTTACTTGTAATGTACTTTTGACCTTCGCCATTTATTCCACCTCACCTTATAATGTTTCAACGAAATGACGATAAATATAATTAAAATTGTTTTCTGTTTTGATAACATGTAATATTTACTATTTAATTATATTTTATTATACCCCGGTATCGTATATCAAGGGATATGACTTATTATTTGCTAATATTATGTGACAAGTGGGAGCGTATTAAAAAACCCCCTATATGTATAGGAGGCATAAAATAAACTAGCCTATTTAAACGACTAAACGAATGACATTTCCTGAAGGGTCTATAGTCTCGTAGTAGTTTTCGGTTACTTTAAGTGGTGCGCCGATTTTTTCTAACTGTCCTTTTAACTTTTCCCTTGTTGCTTCATCAGCTAAAACGATGGAGAACCATTTTAAGCCAACACTATTTTGTGAAGGTTGATTCGCTCCTTCACCATTCCAAATATTTAAACCTAAATGATGGTGATAACCACCAGCAGACATAAATAATGCACCTGGATAACGCGTTGTTAAATCAAAGTTTAATCCTTCTTTATAAAAGTGCTCAGTTTCTGTTAAATTAGCTACGTGTAAGTGAATATGTCCCATAACTGTTCCTTTTGGCAATGTCTGCCACTCTGCATCGACTTCTTGTAACAAATTTTCACCATCTAGTCGTTCTGTCGTCATATGAACCCCATCTTTAACCCGTTCCCAACTAACATCTGGTCGATCACAATAAACTTCAATCCCATTTCCATCGGGATCATCAAGATAAATGGCTTCACTAACGCTATGGTCTGATGCACCAAAAGGAATATTTAATGCTAATAAATGGCGCAAAAAGTTCGCTAAAAAATTACGTTGTGGGAGTAATATAGCAAAATGATACAATCCCGTCGTTCGACTTTCTTTTGGAATAACATCTTCAGGTTTATTTAAAATAAGTGATGGTGTTTTGCCATCGACTGTTAAAATAGCTTGATGATTAGTTTTTTCTAACACTTGATAACCGATTATTTTTTTGTAAAATGTTAATGATCGTTCAAGATGAAGTACATTAATACTTACAGGACCGATATGTGTTATCGGTTTTTCATGGTATTTTCTTGTCATTTTTTCCCTCCTATTAATTATATTTATCTACCGGCCTTTCATTTCCTTATATCTTACTTTTGAGTATGCCTAAATAGCGACTAAAGCACAAACAAACTGCACATACTACATAGGAATATAAATGCACTTGTAATATCTTTGAAATTTTTTCGCTTCTATTATCGAATATCCCTTGACGTTGTCGATTAAATATCTTAAAATGCCAATTCATATACAAAATGGCATTTCTATGTCGAAAATAATACTTTTAATGAAAACAGTTTAAAAGAGTTTTTTCGAATAACTATGAAAAGCATAGAAAATGATGAGTCGAGATGAGATATAGTTATTATGTATGACTAGAAAAGTAAATAATTTGGCATATTGAAAGGGGATTTTTTTGAGAAAATATACACCTGTTTTTATTATTTCATTAGCTTTGACAGTTATTTTTATTTTATGGGGTGCAATTACTCCCGATAATTTAGAAGCTGTCTCATCAAAAGCACAAAATTTTCTACAAACACGTTTCGGTTGGTTTTATTTAATTTCTGCTAGTGTTATTTTAATATTCACGATTTACTTAGCTTTTTCCAAATATGGTAACATTAAATTAGGTAAAGATGATGAAGAACCAGAATATAGTACAATGAGCTGGTTTGCGATGCTCTTTAGCGCTGGAATGGGAATTGGCCTTGTTTTTTGGGGAGTTGCCGAACCTGTTTCCCATTATTATATTCCAGCCGTTGGTGAAGGTGAAACGGCTGAAGCAGCTGCAAATGCACTACAATTTACTTTTTTTCACTGGGGATTACATCCGTGGGGTATTTATGCATTAATTGCCCTTGCCCTCGCTTATTTCAAATTTCGTAAAAATGCACCGGGAACAATTAGTGCAACGTTTTATCCGTTAATTGGTGAACGTGTTAATGGTCCGATTGGTAAAACGATTGACATTATTGCGGTTTTTGCAACGGTTTTTGGTGTAGCTACATCCCTCGGACTAGGGGCTATTCAAATTAATGGTGGTCTTTCATATTTAAATAGTAACATTCCCGATGGATTTATTACACAACTATTCATCATTATTGGTGTGACTATTTTATTTACATTATCGGCTTTATCAGGCATTGGTCGCGGCATTAAATGGCTAAGTAACGCAAACATTATTATGGCTGTTTTACTTATGTTGTTTATATTATTCGCTGGTCCGACAACCTTTTTATTAAATTTATTAACGACTACTTTTGGTAGATATTTAGAATTTTTACCACAGATGAGTTTTCGTATGTCCCCTTTTGATACAGACAATGAAACATGGATTCAAAATTGGACGATCTTTTATTGGGCTTGGTGGATTGCTTGGTCACCCTTTGTTGGAACATTTATTGCACGTGTTTCTAAAGGACGAACGATCAGAGAATTTATCATCGGTGTTTTAGCGGTTCCGACGATCTTTTGTGGAATATGGTTCGCAGTGTTTGGTGGTGCTGGGATTCACTTTGAAATGTTTAATCAAGCAGGTATTTGGGAAGCAATGGACCAAGGAAGTTACACCGAAATCGCTTTATTTGCCACATTAGGTGAATTACCATTAAGTACAATAGCAACAGTTTTAGCGATCGTTTTAATTAGTACGTTTTTTATTACATCAGCCGACTCAGCAACCTTTGTTATCGGTATGCAAACGACAAACGGTATGTTAAATCCACCGATGCGTATTAAACTCGTTTGGGGACTTATTCAAGCATCCGCTGCTGCTGTGTTGCTATGGTCTGGTGGATTAAATGCTTTACAAACAGCATCAATTGTTTCGGCATTTCCCTTTGCGATAATTCTACTTCTAATGATGGTGTCGTTGCAAAAAGGATTACAAAGTGAAGTGACACGAGAAAAACAGAAGGCTCGTTAAATTAATGGTGAGGTGAATTTATTATGCGTTTAATTAATGTACGTAAAGGTCAATTTGTTTATTATCAAAATCGGTTGCATAAAGTTTATTCAGTTAAGCCTTTTTTTCGGCAATCTGTTCATCTCATTAGATTATCTGACTTAGAACAAGTAATTGTGACGGCAAGAGAGATCGATTTATACCGCCCACAACATTTAGATAGTTTCGTTTACAACAAACAGCGTTTTACATTAGATAAACATGCCCAGGCTGAAGTTGGTGATTATATTTTAGTCATTAATCCCCGACCGGATTCATTAGATAGGCACCATTTACATGCAATTGAAATCGTCTCTTCCATCGAAGAAAAAGGTGTCATCAGTAATAAAATGAATGGAATTAAACATAATGAATATTGGGTGATGGTTGAAGGATTGGCGGATGGAGCAACAAAAATCGATTGGCAAAATCCTGACTTAAAAGTCGAAGAAGATGAGCTCATTGACCAATTTCTCGAAGAAACATATTACCCTAAAGTTGGTAATGTTTATCAAAAAAATGATAGTGAACCTTTGTTACACGTCATGGTCATTGCGATTGAAGGACAAACTGTTTACTTAGGAAATGGCGAAAAAATATCTATCAATGATTTGAATGATTCGACTAAATGGAGTTTAATCGTTAATCCACTTGAGCAGTAATTTAAATTGGGCAATCAACTTATTCGTTTGATTGCCCATTATTATTTAAAAATCGTATAACATATCTTGAGCTTGCTGCACGTTTAAAAACGCATCGTGAACGTTAACTGTATCTTCAACAAGTCTTTCCATACGAAAAACTACATCGTCATTCACAATTTCTTTACCGATTATATCTTGTTCTTCAATAAATACATATGTCGGGACAATTTGAGCTTTCATATACGATAAAATTGGTTTTAATTGTTGCTCAACCATTAAAAAGTGTTTTGCCGAACCAGCTGTTACGATAATACTTACCGTTTTATGGCGCAAAGCAGCAACAGGTAATAAGTCGAATAAATTTTTTAATGTTCCTGGAATTGATGCTTGAAAAACTGGCGTGCCAATGACGATGGCATCTGCTTCCATTATTTTCGTCGTCACTTCCTTAGCATCGCCGTCATATTCAAAATAATTGCGGCCATCGCTAAAGGGTAGGTCATAATCCGCTAAATCGATTAATGTCGTTTTGTGCTCAGAGTATTTTTCCTTAAACATTTCTTGCACCTTTTCAATGGCTACTTTTGTATTCGTCCCGACAATCGAACCATTTAATATAACTATTTTCATGATAAACGCTCCTTATTTTTTCGTATGTTTTTTAATCGCAGGAATGATGTCATTTCCGATGATCTCAATATTTTTCATAATTTTATCAAAGGGTACACCACCAAAGTCAATTTGGGCTAAAAAGCGTTGCATCCCAAAAAGTTCATGTTGATAAAGTAGTTTTTCAATAATTTGCTCAGTACTACCAACCATTAAAGCATCGCGATAATCTGGTGCTTGAGCAAATTGTTGTTTCGGATAACCTGCTCCACGAATAGCTTCAAAGCCAACATTTATATGGGGATACATTCCTTGTAAAGCTTCTTTCGTTGTCTCCGCTACATAAAATAAACTCGTTGTCGCAATTGGTAATGTGTTTGGATCAAAACCACTTTGCTCTGCCATGCGTCGATAAGCTAATACTGCTGGCTTAAAGTTCATAGCAGGTCCACCTAATGTCGTTAATGTCATAGGAATACCCATTTTCCCCGCTTTAATTGCACTTGCTGGTGGTCCACCAACCGCTCGCCAAATCGGAAGGGATCCATTAAGTGGTCGTGGGATAATTTTTTTTCGGTTGAGGGGAGCGCGAAAATTCCCTTGCCAAGTAACTTCTTCATTGTCATTAATCATTTTAAGTAAATGTAACTTTTCTTCAAAAACCTCTTCATAATCACGTAAATCAATGCCGAATAGTTCATGGGCACCAACACGTGACCCACGGCCTGCAACAATTTCCGCTCGTCCATTAGAAATTAAATCAATTGTAGCAAAATCTTCATATATTTTAACAGGATCGTGGACACTTAAAACGGTTGCTGAACTTGCTATTTTTATTTTTTCCGTCGCCTGGGCGATTGCTCCTAAAACGACCGTATGTGCTTGAGTCGTAAAGTATGTTTCATGACTTTCACCAAGGCTAAAGACATCAATACCCGCCTGTTCAGCTAATTGACTCATTTCAATAATTTGCTTAATTCGCTCTTGTGATGATAATCGTTCACCATTTAATGGATTTAAAATATGATCACCTAGGGAATATAAACCAAATTCCATACCTTCTTTAGGGTTTATTCTATATTTTTCCATTTCATTCTCCTTCAATCGGTTTTAATTGGGCTTCAATAGCTTCGCGTTGATTTTCTAAAGCGGGGGGTAAATCAAGTTTTTCGCCTAGTGTATCAATGTCGCTATCAACAATAAATCCAGGACCATCCGTAGCTATTTCAAATAAAATACCATTTGATTCACGAAAATATAAACTTTTAAAATAAAAGCGATCAATAATACCAGTTGATACAAATCCACGTTGTCTCACGAGCTTGTCCCAATGTTTTAGTTCAGCTTCATCTTTCGCCCGAATCGCTAAATGATGGATACTTCCCCGCCCGGGTCGTTCCGTTGGCTCATCTAAATATTTAATGACGAGTTCACTAAACGTGTTACCATGTGATGATTGTAAAATCACTTCATCTTCTTTTCGATTAATTTCTTCATAATGGAAAACCTCTGTTAATGTTCGGATAATTTTACTCAGACGCCTCACAGTAATTTCAACAGGGCCAACACCACGAATTTGATGCTCTGCTGGAACAGGTGATTTTTCCCAAGCTTCCCAACTATCTAATGTATCTTTTTCTTCTACAACAAATATAATCTTTAAGCCATCGGGATCTGCAAATTGGAGGGCTGGACGATGAGCATATGTCGTTATTTTTCCATGGGGAATGTTATATTGCTCCAGTCGATTTTTCCAGTAATGTAAACTTCCCTCACTCGAAACGACGAGTCCAATTTTCGTAAACGCATTCGAACCACGATGGGTTGAGCCCGCCATAGGCATATCAAAAAATGTTAATTCAGTTCCCGGCGTTCCTTTTCGATCACCAAAGAATAAATGGTACATCGATGGATCGTCTTGATTAACCGTTTTTTTTACCCGTCGTAATCCTAAAACCGTTTCATAAAAATAATTGTTCGCTTGAATATCT
>Ga0209487_1002709_pt1 | contig 14284 bp, 14 predicted proteins | sample Poulit2012_FD_187524 | JGI IMG/M metagenome (GOLD analysis project Ga0209487, IMG submission 187524) | Agricultural soil microbial communities from Georgia to study Nitrogen management - Poultry litter 2012 (SPAdes) (version 2) | ecosystem: Environmental > Terrestrial > Soil > Agricultural land... | reverse complement strand
GGCGGCTCCGCCGGGACGGCCGAGGCGGACTGCGCGCTGGTGTCGGTGCTCATCAAGGTTCCTCACGGTGGGTACTGGTCGCTCCTGGCATGAGAAAACCTCCCCGCAGGGAGGTGTGCCGCGCTGATGCGGCGCCGTGGCGCCCGCTGAGGTCAGCGCGGCTGCAGAAGGAGGACCCGTCGCGACATGCGCATACCCTACCGCAGCCCCGACCTGCGACGAGGGTGCCGCGGGGTGAGGTCCCCGACGTCGGAGGCGTGAGGACCAAGGATCGGTCGGGGTGCTACCCGGTACCCCGCCGCGGCGTGCGGCGGTCGACTGGAGGCATGACGCAGCTCCCTCCTGGACCCACCGTCCCGTTCCCGCCGGGCACCCCGGGCGGCCCGCCCCCGTCGCCCCCGCCCGGCCCCCCGGGCGGCCCGCCCTCAGCCGGCGGGTTCCCCGGCCGCGCGCCGTGGCCGCCTCCCCCGGTCCGCCGCCGGCGACGCCGGTGGCCGTGGGTCGTGCTGCTCGGTGCCGTCGCGGTCGTGGTGGGCGTCGCCGTCGTGGCCACCCTCGCCTGGCTCGGGGTCATCGGACGTGCCACGGTCGACACCGTCGGGACGGTCCGCTTCGACCAGCCCCTGCACGTCCCCCCGCTCGCCGAGTCGCGGCTCGACGACGCCGGGCGGCGCGTGTTCGACCTCACGGCGCAGCAGGGCACGAGGCAGTTCGTCCCGGGCGGCGCCACCACCCCGACGTGGGGGCTGAACGGCGACTACCTCGGCCCCACCCTGCGGGCGCACCGGGGTGAGGAGGTCGTCGTCCGAATCACCAACGAGCTGCCCGAGACGACGACGATGCACTGGCACGGCATGCACCTGCCACCGGAGATGGACGGCGGCCCGCACCAGACCGTCGCGCCCGGCGAGACGTGGTCCCCGTCGTGGGTCGTCGACCAGCCCGCCGCGACGCTGTGGTACCACCCGCACACGCACGGACTGACGCAGGAGCACGTCGGACGCGGCTTGGCCGGGATGTTCATCCTCGACGACGACACCTCCGGCACGCTCGACCTGCCCTCGGAGTACGGCGTCGACGACATCCCGGTCATCGTCCAGGACCGCTCGATCGACGACGAGGGCCGGGTGACGGGCTCGTCGTTCGGCACGACCGGGCCGCTGGGTGAGGAGCTGCTCGTCAACGGGACGTACGGGCCCTACCTGGACGTCACCACCGAGCGCGTGCGCCTGCGGCTGCTCAACGCCTCGGCGGCGCGCACCTACGCCTTCGCCGCCGACGACGGACGCGACCTCATGCTCGTCGGCACGGACGGCGGGCTGCTCGAGGCCCCGGTCCCCATGGACCAGGTCCAGCTCTCGCCCGGCGAGCGGGCCGAGGTCGTCGTGACCATGAGCCCCGGTGAGCGGGTGGTCCTGCGTTCACTTCCGCCGGACCTCGGCACCGACGGGACGGAGGACCGGTCCGCCGGCGGGCAGGACCGGTTCGACGTGCTCGAGCTGCGCGCGGCCGACGAGCCGGCGCCGTCACCGCCGCTGCCGGAACGGCTCGTCCCGGTACCCCGGCTCGACCCCGCCGCCGATGCCCACCGCACCTTCGACCTGCGCTCCTTCCGGATCAACGGCCGGTCGATGGACATGGACCGCGTGGACCTGGCGGTCACCGTCGACTCGACCGAGGTGTGGGAGGTGCGCAACGTCCACGGCACCCCGCACAACTTCCACGTCCACGACGTGCAGTTCCAGGTGCTCGACGTCGACGGCGCCCCTCCCCCGCCGCAGCTGCGCGGCTGGAAGGACACCGTGTACCTGCCGCCGCACGGGTCGGTGCGGCTCATCATGCGCTTCGAGGACTACACCGACGCGACGGTGCCCTACATGTTCCACTGCCACCTCCTGTGGCACGAGGACCAGGGGATGATGGGCCAGTTCGTCGTCGTGGACGAGGGCGAGGAACCGGACCTCGCCGGGGCGGGCGACGGTGAGCATCACCATTGAGACTCCGGTGCGCGGGCGGGGCAGGCAGGGTCGCCATATGCTCGAAAGCGTTCCAGCAACAGTCGTCGTGGTGCCCTCGCGCCACGGGAAGGAGAGAGCACATGGCAGCCAAGCCGTCGGAGAAGGTTGTCGCCGGCCTCCAGGAGAGCCTCGTCGACCTCATCGACCTGTCGCTCCAGGCCAAGCAGGCGCACTGGAACGTCTACGGCTCCCACTTCCGTTCCGTGCACCTCCAGCTCGACGAGGTGACCGACGAGGTCCGGCTCGCCGCCGACGACGTCGCCGAGCGTCTCGTGGCGATCGGTGGCGAGCCGGACGGGCGGGCCGCGACCGTGGCGAGCTCCTCGCAGGTGGACGCGATCTCGGCCGGCCGCCTGGCCGACGACAAGGTGATCCGTCAGTTCGAGGAGCGCCTGCAGGCCACCGCCGACCGGATCAAGGGGCACCTCGACGGGATCGAGGACGAGGACCCGCTGACCCACGACCTCCTGGTCGGGATCGCGACCGGCCTGGAGAAGCAGGCCTGGATGTTCCGCGCGGCCGCCGGGGAGGTCTGACCGCACCCGGGGGCCTGACCGGGAGACGTCCCGCACAGTTGCAGGCGCAGGTCCGCCTGCACCACGCCCAGCTCGACGGGCCGGCGCCACCTCAGGGTGCCGGCCCGTGTCGCTGCACGGGTCGGTGTGCTGGGCCGACCAGCCTCGGCCGGCCTCAGCGGAAGCGCTGGACAGCCAGCGGCGCGGCCTGCGCGATCGCCCGCACCGTCGGGTGCTGCTCCTCTCCCGCGAGCAGGTTCGCCAACGGCCCGGTCGCCACGACAGTGCCCTCGGCGAGGAAGTGGACGTGCCGGCAGGTCCGCTGGACGAGCTCCAGGTCGTGCGAGACCAGGACGACCGCGGTGTCGAGCTCGGCGATCATCGGCGCGAGCCGGCGGGTGAGGTCGGCGCGGGCCTGCGGGTCGACGGCGGTGAGTGGCTCGTCCAGCACGAGGATCTCCGGCCGGGTGGCCAGCGCGGCGGCCAGCGCCACCCGCTGCTTCTCCCCGCCCGAGAGGGTGACCATCCGCCGCCCGGCGAACGCCGGCGGGAGCCCGACCGCATCGAGCAGGTCGTTCATCGAGGTGCCGTGCGTGCGGCCGGCCTTGCGCGCCTCCCCGAGCGCCAGCGCCAGGCTGCGGGCGACGGTCAGGCGGAGGTCGGTGACGGTGAGCGAGTCCTGCGAGGTGAACCGCACCGCCGCCTTGAACTGCTTGCTCTCCCGACGTGGGAGGCGGTGCACCGGGCGGTCGTTGAAGGTCACCGACCCGCCGGTGGGCCGGAGCGCGCCCTGCAGGGCCCGCACGAGCGTCGTCTTGCCCGCCCCCGAGGGACCGACGATGCCGACGGGCGCATCCCCCGCCCTGACCTCCAGGTCGATCCCCCGCAGCACCTGCGTGCCGGAGTAGCCCGCCCAGAGGTCGTCGGCGCGCAGCACCGCCCGTGCTCCCATCTCCTCAGCTCCCTTCGTCCCTGGAATGCTACGACCTCGTCCTGCGGGGCCCACCGGTCACGACTCGCGCACGACGTCGGCCGGCTCCTTGTCCGGGCGCCAGCCCCGCCACCGCGGGTGACGCAGTCGTCCGGTGGAGGTCCACTCGGCGAACTCGACCTCGGCCACCCGGCGCGGGGTCACCCAGCGTGCGTCCTTGGCCTCGGGGCGGGGGACCTCCAGGGGCGGTGTCCTCCGTTCCTCCCGACGCAGCTCGGTGGCCCACCGGGCGGCCTCCCGTTCGGAGAAGCCGGTGCCGACGCGCCCGATGTACCGCAGCTCGCCGTCCTCCGGCAGCGCGAGCAGCAGCGAGCCGACCTTCCCGGCCCGGGTCCCCCGGCCGGGCCGCCACCCGACGACCACGGCCTCCTGCGTCGTCGCGTGCTTGATCTTCAGCCACGACCGGCTCCGTCGCCCCGGGGTGTAGGGCGCGTCCCGTCGCTTGGCGACCACGCCCTCGAGCTGCCACTGCTTGCTCGCGGTGATCGCGGCTTCGAGGTCCCCCTCGAAGGCCGGTGGGATGTCCACCAGCGGACAGCCGTCGGTGTCGACGACCTCCTCCAGCGCGGCCCGCCGCTCGTCGTAGCTGCGGCGCAGCAGGCTGCGGCCCTCCACCTGGAGGGCGTCGAAGAGCATGAGCCGCACGGGGTCGGCGCCGGCGGCACGGCTGATCGCCCGCGTGTCGGTGAGCTGGATGCGCTGTTGGAGGAGCCCGAAGTCGGGTCGGCCGGTCGGGGTGAGGGCGACGATCTCGCCGTCGAGCACCGCCGTCGTGGCCGACACGCACCCGGCGAGCTCGGCGAGCTCGGGGTAATTGGCCGTGACGTCCCGTCCGGTGCGGCTGAACAGCCGAAGCTCGCCGTCGTGGATGACGACGACGGCGCGCACGCCGTCCCACTTCATCTCGATCGCCCACTCGGCGCTCGGGTCGAGCGTCCGTGCGTCGCTGAGCGTGGCGAGCATCGGTGTCACCGGCTCCGGCGGGCCGCTGCTGGGCGCCTCGTCCGACCCGGCCCTTCCCGCGTCCTCCTGCGCCGTCCCCTCGGCGTCGTCCGTCGCACCGCTCGTCACCCGGCCACCGGCACCGGACCGCTTCTTACGGCGCGTGCCCCCGTCGTCGTCCTTCGCCCCCATGAGGTGGATGAGCCAGTGGTTCTCCTCGCCGTCGGACCGCCCGCCGGTGTGGATGAGGGCGAAGCGGCTCGTGCGCCCCGGACCGTCCGGACCGGCGAGCCCCCCGTCGGGCCGGCCGGTGAGGGTGACGATGATCTCCTTGCCCTCGCGCCACTTCTCGAAGGTGTAGGTGCCGTGGTCCCAGATGGTCATCTCCCCGGCGCCGTACTCTCCTGCGGGGATCGTGCCGGAGAAGGTGAGGTACTCCATCGGGTGGTCCTCGGTCTGGACCGCCAGATGGTTCTTCTTCGGCGACGTCGGCACACCCTTGGGCAGCGCCCAGCTGACCAGCACGCCGTCGTGGGCGAGCCGCAGGTCCCAGTGCAGCCGCGTGGCGTGGTGCTCCTGGATGACGAAGGCGAGTGTCCCGGCGTCGGGGGCGACCTCCGAGGGCACGGGCTCCGGTGTGCGCGACGCGTCCCGTTTCGCCCGGTACACCTCGAGCCGGTCCCGCTTCGGCTGTCCACCGGCCCGGTCCGCGACCTCGGCGAGCTCGGCCATCGGGTCGCCCCGTTGCTCGACGAGCTCACGCACCTCGACGAGGTCGACGTGCCGCAAGCCGGGGTCGGTGAGCTCCTCCCAGGTCCGCGGCGCGGCCACCATCGGGTGCTCCCGACCGCGCAGCGAGTAGGGCGCGATCGTCGTCTTGTTCTGGTTGTTCTGCGACCAGTCGACGAGCACCTTCCCGCGCCGCAGCTCCTTCTTCATGTTCGAGACGACGAGGTCGGGGTGGTCCGCCTCGAGGCTGCGCGCCAGCTCACGGGCCACCTCGCTCACCTGGTCGGAGGTGGCGACACCGCGCAGCGGGGCATAGAGGTGGATCCCCTTGGAGCCGCTCGTCACCGGGACGGGCGCCAGCCCCATCCCCTGGAGGATGTCACGAGCGAGCAGCGCCACCTCGACACACTCGGCGAGGCCGGCCCCCTCGCCGGGGTCGAGGTCGAGCACGAGCCGGTCCGGGTTGCGCCGTCTGCCGTCGCTGCCCACCCGCCACTGCGGCACGTGCACCTCCAGCGCCGCGACCTGCGCGAACCAGGCAAGCGTGGCCGCCTCGTTGACGATCGGGTAGGTGTTGACGTGGTCGGAGTGCTCGATGTCCACCCGCTCCACCCAGTCCGGCGCCCCGGCACCGAGGTTCTTCTGGAAGAACACCTCACCGGGCTTGTCCGCGGTGCCGACCCCGTTCGGCCAGCGTTTGCGGGTGGCGGGCCGCCCGGCGCAGTGCGGCAGCATGACCGGGGCGATGTGGGCGTAGTACTCCAGGACGTCGGCCTTCGTCGTCCCGGTGCCCGGGTAGAGCACCTTCGTGAGGTTCGTCAGGCGCAGGCGGTGGCCGTCCACCTGGACCACCATGGGCTCGCCGTCCTTCGCCATGGCGCCATGCTGCCCGCCCGGGTGCCGTGCCGCCACGGCGCCCTCACACGACGGGGTAGTCGGTGAACCGGAGCACCGCGAGCGCCCCGGCGACGATACCGATGACGAGCGGGACGACGAACGGCTCGCGGCGGCGGATGTGCATGACGGTGGCGATGACCATCATGCACCCCAGCGCCCCGGCCGCGACCGGCACGAGCTCGACCCCGCGCTCGAGCACCGGGGGCAGCACGAGCGCGAGCGCGCCGGCGAGCTCGAGGAGACCGATGCCCTTGAGCGCCGCCGGGTGGATGTCCTGGACGTAGGTCATCCCGCCCTCGTAGAGGGCCTGGCGGGACTTGACGAGCTTGGACACACCCGACCCGAGGAAGACGACCGTCAGCAGCCCGGTGACCACCCACAGCCAGATCTCCACTCCTGCTCCTTCCGCACCTGTGCGTCCGCGCGTCGCTGCGCGGCACCACCGTAGGTCGCGGGCGGGCCTCCCGGGGCCGGTTTGCCGCAGGGGCTGGGCCATTTCCACTGGCGCGGGTACCGTACGGGCACTTGACTGGTCCGGGGGCCCAGGGCCGGCACCACGGTCGGTCCTGCCCGGGAGGAGGCAGTATGCGCGCGATCTGGAAGGGGTCGATCACCTTCGGGTTGGTCAACGTGCCCATCTCCGTCTACAGCGCGACCGAGAACCACGACCTGCGGCTGCACCAGGTGCACAACACCGACGGCGGCCGTATCCGCTACCAGCGGCGCTGCGAGGTGTGCGGGGAGGTCGTCGAGTGGGGCGACATCGCCAAGGCGTACGACGACGGCGAGCGCACCGTCGTCCTCACCGACGACGAGCTGGCCGACCTGCCCACCGAACGCTCCCGCGAGATCGAGATCCTCCAGTTCGTACCGAGCGACCAGGTGGACCCGATCATGATGTCGAAGAGCTACTACCTGGCGCCGGCGTCGTCCTCGGCGAAGTCCTACGCGCTGCTGCGCCGGACGCTGGAGGAGACCGACCGGACGGCGATCGTGTCCTTCACGCTGCGCCAGCGCACCCAGCTCGGGGCGCTGCGGGTGCGGGACGACGTCATGGTGCTGCAGACCCTGCTGTGGGAGGACGAGGTCCGCGAGCCCGACTTCGCCGGTATCGACAAGGACGTGCGGATCAGCGCGAAGGAGCTGGAGATGGCCTCGGCCCTGGTCGAGAACTTCTCCGGCGACTTCGAGCCGGAGGAGTTCGTCGACGAGTACCAGGAGCAGCTGCGCACGCTGGTCGAGGCGAAGCTCGAGCAGGGGGAGGCGGTCGACACCGAGGAGACCTTCGGCGAGCGCGAGGAGGGCGAGGAGGCCGAGGTGCTCGACCTCATGGAGGCGCTGCGCCGCTCCGTCTCTGCCGCCAAGGAGAAGAAGTCCGGCAGCGCCAAGGCGGCGAGCGGCGGGTCGTCCGGGTCCTCGTCGGGTTCGTCGTCCGGCTCCGCGTCGTCCGGGTCGTCGTCACGGACGAAGAAGGCCGGTGGTTCGGGCACGAAGTCGTCCGGCTCGCGGTCCGCGGGGGACGGGGAGTCCACGTCGCGGACGTCGGCCGAGAAGAAGACGTCGACGACGAAGAAGAAGAGCGGGACCGCGACCCGCAAGAAGTCGGCGAGCAAGAAGAGCGCCTGACGGCCGACCGCCGGGTCGGTCGTGCGCTCCGGTGGGAATGGACCGCACCCGCGGAGGGTTTCACCGGCATGACTTCATCTATCCGTGTCGACGTCTGGTCCGACATCGCCTGCCCGTGGTGCTTCATCGGCAAGCGCAAGTTCGAGGCCGGGCTCGCCGCCTTCGACGGCGCCGACGACGTCACCGTCACCTACCACTCCTTCGAGCTGTCCCCCGACACCCCGGTCGACTTCGAGGGCAGCGAGGTGGACTTCCTCTCCGCGCACAAGGGCCTGCCCAAGGAACAGGTGGAGCAGATGCTCCGCCAGGTCACGACGATCGCCGCCGACGTCGGCCTGCGCTACGACTTCGACGCGGTGCGCCACACCAAGACGCTGCTCGCCCACGAGGCGCTGCACTTCGCCAAGGAGCACGGCACGCAGCTCGAGCTGGTCGAGCGGCTCTTCTCCGCGTACTTCGAGGAGGGCCGGCACGTGGGGAAGGTCGACGAGCTGGTCGCGCTCGGCTCCGACGTCGGGCTGGACGCCGACGCGCTGCGCACCGCCCTGGAGGACGGCACCTACACCGACGCCGTCGCCCAGGACATCGCCCAGGCGCGGGCCTACGGCATCCAGGGCGTGCCGTTCTACGTCATCGGCGGGAAGTACGGGGTCTCGGGGGCGCAGCGGCCGGAGGTCTTCACCCGGGCCCTGGAGCAGGTGCGTTCCGAGGCGTCGGTGCGGTGAGCGGGCAGCCCTTCACCCCCTTCCCGCTGCCGGACGGGCTGGATGCCGAGGACGGTGCCGGCATGTGTGTCGACGGCGTCTGCCACCTCCCGGCGGACGGGATCGACGCTCCGGAGGACGCCGTCGCGCCACGGTCGACCACGCCGCCGTCCAGCGCAGATTCCTGGGCAGACCTCGCCAGGTCGTAGGTACGGGTCCTCATGTCCCGTCCGGACCTACGACGACGCGCATGTCGCCACGACCAGGCGGGAGCCGACGACACCGGCTGACCACCGTCCGCCGCGACCCCGCCGTGGGATGGGCGTGGCCGACCCACGATCCTCCCCAGACCCGGTCGGGTCAGTAGCGGCGGACGATGACGAGGTCGTCGCGGTGGACGACGGCGCGCGGGTGGCGGGAGCCGTCCTCGAGCCGCAGCTCGGCGGTCGTCTTGCCGCGCATCTGGGCCACCTCGGCCGCGCTGTGCCCGACGATGCCCCGGGCCATGACCACGCCGCCCGTCGTGGCGAGCTCGACCGGGTCTCCCGGCTCGAAGTCGCCCTCGACGTCGACGATCCCAGCGGCGAGCAGGGAGCGCTTGCCGTGGGTGATCGCGTGGACCGCGCCGTCGTCCAGGACGAGGCGACCGTTGGTCCGCGCGGCGTGGGCGAGCCACAGCCGGCGGGTGCTCTTGCGCCGCCCGGTGGGCGCGAACCACGTCCCGACCGGCTCCCCGGCAAGTGCCTGCGCGGCGTTGTCCGCGGCGGTGAGCACCACGGGCACACCGGCGCTGGTCGCGATGGACGCGGCCTCGAGCTTGGTGACCATGCCGCCGGTGCCGATCGCGGTGCCGCGTCCGGTGACCTCGATGTTCTCCAGGTCCTCCGGCCCACGCACCTCCGGCACCCGCCGGGTGCCCGGGCGGGAGGGCGGCCCGTCGTACAGGCCGTCGACGTCGGTGAGGAGGACGAGGACGTCGGCGCGGACGAGATGGGCGACGAGGGCGGCGAGCCGGTCGTTGTCGCCGAAGCGGATCTCGTCGGTCGCCACCGTGTCGTTCTCGTTGACGATCGGGACGACGCCCAGCGCGAGCAGCCGCTCCAGCGCGCGCTGCGCGTTGCGGTAGTGCTGGCGGCGGATGAGGTCCTCGGCGGTGAGCAGCACCTGGCCCACGCGCCGGCCGTGCTCGGCGAAGGCCTCGGTGTACCGCGCCATGAGGATGCCCTGGCCCACCGAGGCGGTCGCCTGCGCGGTGGCGAGGTCCTGCGGCCGCACGGGCAGACCGAGCGGCGCGATGCCGGCGGCGATGGCGCCGGAGGAGACGAGGACGACCTCCTGACCGGCGTCGCGCCGGTCGGCGAGCACCTCGACGAGCGAGTACAGGCGCGGGAGGTTGAGCCGCCCGTCACGTGCCGTCAGTGAGGAGGAGCCGATCTTGACGACGACCCGAGCGGCCCGGGGGATGCCGGCTCGGTCTTGCACAGGGGTCACGTCGCTATTGTGCCTGGGACGGGTCTTCGGCTTCAGGCGTCGCCCAGTGACCGGACTCGCGCTCGGTCCACAGCTCCTCGCGGGCCCGGGCCTTGGCGTCCATCCGCTCGCGGTACTCGCGGCGCTTCTCCGCCCGGGTGGCGCGCGGCGCGTACTCCGCCTCCTCCAGGCGCGGGTCGCTGCCGCGGGGCCCGAGGAGCTCGGCGCCGGTGACCATGGTCGGCTCCCAGTCGAAGATGACCCCGCCCTCGAGCGGCCCGATGACCACCTCGTCGCCCGGCTGGGCCCCCACCCGGAACAGCTCGTCCTCCACGCCGAGCCGGGCGAGCCGGTCGGCGAGGAAGCCGACGGCCTCGTCGTTGGCGAAGTCGGTCTGCTGCACCCAGCGCTCCGGCTTGGCGCCACGGACCTGGTAGAACACGCCGTCGTGCCGGGTGCGGCGGGTGACGGTGAAGCCGGCGTCGTCCACCGGACGGGGGCGCAGCACGACGCGTTCGGGCGCCGGCGGCGGCGCGGCCGCCCGGGCCTCGGCCACGAGCCGGGCGAGCGCGAAGGAGAGCTCCCGCAGGCCCTCGTGGCTGGCCGCGGAGATCTCGTGCACCGGCAGCCCGCGCGCCTCGATCTCGGGGCGGACCAGCTCGGCCAGCTCGCGCGCCTCGGGCACGTCCACCTTGTTGAGGACGACGACGCGCGGCCGCTCGGCCAGCGGTGGCAGACCGGTGGTGGTGAGCTCCTCGGCGTAGGCGGCGAGCTCGGCCTCGATGGTGTCGAGGTCGCTGACGGGGTCTCGGCCGGGCTCGAGCGTGGCGCAGTCGAGGACGTGGACGATGACGGCGCAGCGCTCGATGTGCCGCAGGAAGTCCAGGCCCAACCCCTTGCCCTGGCTGGCGCCCGGGATGAGCCCGGGCACGTCGGCCACCGTGTACCGCTCCTCACCGGCCTGGACGACCCCGAGGTTCGGCACGAGCGTGGTGAAGGGGTAGTCGGCGATCTTCGGGCGCGCGGCCGACATCGCCGCGATGAGGCTGGACTTCCCCGCGCTGGGGAAGCCGACGAGCGCGACGTCGGCGACGCTCTTGAGCTCCAGGACGAGGTCGGCGGTCTCCCCCGGCTCGCCGAGCAGCGCGAACCCGGGGGCCTTGCGCCGCGGCGAGGCGAGTGCGGCGTTGCCGAGCCCGCCGCGACCACCGGCGGCGGCGACGAAGCGCGTGCCCGCACCGACGAGGTCGGCGAGCACCTCACCGTCGAGCGTCTTGACGACGGTGCCGTCGGGCACGGGCAGCACGAGGTCCGCCCCGCTCTTGCCGTTGCGCAGGTCGCCCGAGCCCTGGCTGCCGTGCTCGGCGCGGCGGTGCGGCGAGTGGTGGTAGCTCAGGAGCGTCGTGGTCTGCGGGTCGACCTCGAGGATGACGTCCCCGCCGCGGCCGCCGTTCCCGCCGTCGGGGCCGCCGAGCGGCTTGAACTTCTCACGACGGACGGAGGCGACGCCGTTCCCGCCGTTGCCGCCCGCCACGTGCAGCACGACGCGGTCGACGAAGGTGGCCATCAGTCCTCCTGGGGTGGGGCCGGACAAGGAAAGCGGGGGCGGACGGCACGTGCCGTCCGCCCCCGCCGGAAGCGTTGCGGTCTCGCTCAGGCCTCAGCAGCGACGACGCTGACCGTCTTGCGGCCACGCTTGGTGCCGAACTCGACGGCACCGGTGGCCAGCGCGAACAGGGTGTCGTCCTTGCCACGGCCGACGTTGTCACCGGGGTGGAACTTCGTGCCGCGCTGGCGGACGAGGATCTCGCCCGCGTTGACGAACTGGCCGCCGAAGCGCTTGACGCCGAGGCGTTGGGCGTTGGAGTCGCGGCCGTTCCGGGTGGAGCTGGCACCCTTCTTCGTTGCCATGGTGAAGCCTGCTTTCGTGTGGTGCGGACGGGGGCGAGGGGCCCGGGACTACTTGATGCCGGTGATCTTGACCCGGGTCAACTGCTGGCGGTGACCCTGGCGGACGCGGTAGCCCGTCTTGTTCTTGTACTTCTGGATCGTGATCTTCTTGCCCTTCTCGGGACGCACGATCTCGGCGGTGACGGTGACCTTGGCCAGGTCGTCCGCACCGGTGGTCACCTTGTCGCCGTCCACGAGCATGAGCGGGGTGAGGTTGACGGTCTCCCCAACCTCGCCGTCAACCTTGTTCATGACGACGACGTCGCCGACGGACACCTTCTCCTGTCGGCCGCCGGCCTTGACGATCGCGTACACCACGTTGCTGCTCATCTCTGTCGTTACGGGCCTCGCGCAGTGACCGGCGGGGCCGGGTCGCGCAAGGCGTGCAAGGAAGGCACGTCTTCGACGCACCGACGATCCAGGGTACGCGGCGCAGGGCCGCCGAGCAAATGTCCGGGGTGCCGGCGCGCGCCGGATCGGGTGTGCTTTCGCGCACACCGACCGCCGCACTCTCTCATCGATCGGTCGAAGAACGTCTGTTCACGGTGCGGGAGAGGACGGTCTGCGACCGATGGGTCGGGTCGGTGGACCGGAGGGGCCGCCGGCACGCCCTCAGCGCAGGGCGGCGAGGGCGTCGGGGATCGACTCGTCGCCGCCGACCAGCTCGACGACCTGCCCGGCGGTCTCCGGCCGGTCCAGCACCGCGACGATGACGGCGGCGACGTCCTCGCGCGGGACCGCTCCCCTGCCGGTGCGGGCCGCCACCCGTACCCGACCGGTGCCCGGGTCGTCGGTCAGCCGGCCCGGACGCACCACCGTCCAGTCGAGGTCACGCCGCATGAGGTCGTCGTCGGCGGCCTTCTTGGCGTCGAGGTAGGCGTTGAAGACCTCGTCGCCCTGGCCGGTGCCGCCGGTGTCGGCGCCCATCGAGGAGACCATGACGTAGCGCCGTACCCCGGCCCGCTCGGCGGCGTCGGCGAGGAGCACGGCGGCGCCGTGGTCGACGGTCCGCTTGCGCGCCGCCCCGCTGCCGGGTCCCGCCCCGGCTGCGAAGACGACGGCGTCCGCCCCCTCGACGACGGCGGCGACCTCCTCGACGGTTGCCTGCTCGAGGTCGAGGACCACCGCCTCGGCGCCGTCGGCCTCCAGGTCGGCCCGGTGGTCGGGGTTGCGCACGATCCCCACCGGGACGTCACCGCGGCGGGCGAGCAGGCGTTCCAGGTGCCGGGCGATCTGGCCGTGACCTCCGGCGATGACGACTCTCATGCACGCTCCTCTCGTCGGCCTACCATCCTGGCCGCGGACGGCGAGCCCGGCCAGTCAGCCGATCTCGGCGGCCGCGGCGCTGATCGCCGCGACGTAGTCCTCCAGCCCCCAGTCGAGCGACAGCGCGGTGGGCGGGCTCATCGCGGCGATGAGCTGGTCACCGGTGATGCTGGCGACCGCCCCGTCGGCGACGGCGGGGATCGCCTGGGCGTAGGACTGGGCGAGGAAGGTCTCCACCTCCTCCTCGGTGCTGGCGTAGTGGACCAGGAGGTCCGCCTCGAGCTGGTCGGTCTGCTCGTAGGACAGCGAGTACACGAAGGTCTCCCCGCCGGTGTCGAGCTCCTCCACCGCGGGCGCACTCTCCAGTCCGAGGTCGAGGAGGAAGTCGACCCGGGCGTCGGCGGGCTTGTAGACGTAGAAGGTGCCGCCGACGTCCCACACGGCCGCGACGGTCACCCCCTGGAGCTCGGGATGGGCACCGGCCGTCTCCTCCAGCGTGGTGTCGAGGTCGGCGACGAGCTCCTCGGCCTCGTCCTGCAGTCCGAGCGAGGTGCCGACGATGCGGATGACGTCCCGCCACGGCGTCGTCCACGGCTCCTGCGGGTAGACGACGGTGGGGGCGATCTCGGACAGCAGCTCGTACTGCTCCTCGGTCACCCCGGAGTAGGGGGCGAGGATGAGCTCCGGGTCGAGCGCGGCGATCTCCTCGTAGGCGGGCTCCTCGACTCCCGCGGGCAGGATCGTCGGCTCGGCCCCGATCTCCTCCAGGGCCTCGTCGACCCACGGCAGCAGCCCGTTCTCGTCCACGGCGTAGGTCTGCGCCTCGATGCCGGCGGGGACGACGCCGAGGGCCAGTGCCGCCTCCGTCGCGCCCCAGCCGAGGGTGACGACGTCGGTCACCGAGCCGGGGATCTCGGTGCTGCCGAAGGCGTGCTCGACGGTGATGCCGGCGTCGTCACCGGCGGTGGGTGCGTCGTCGCCGGTGGAGCCGGCATCGCCGCCGTCGTCGGAGCAGGCGGTGAGGGCGAGGGCGAGCGCTGCGGCCGCCCCGAGGACGCGGGTGAGGTGTCGGGACACGGGGTCTCCTTCAGTGGTGGGTCAGGTCGGGGGCGGGCGTGCCGTGGAAGCGGCCGACGGGCACGACCATCGGGGCCCCGCACACCGGGTCGGGGACGA